>BCSF01000665.1_pt1 | contig 12663 bp, 22 predicted proteins | sample 1016431 | NCBI WGS metagenome assembly BCSF01 (sample SAMD00045685;SAMD00045686;SAMD00045687;SAMD00045688;SAMD00045689;SAMD00045690;SAMD00045691;SAMD00045692;SAMD00045684;SAMD00045690;SAMD00045691;SAMD00045692;SAMD00045684;SAMD00045685;SAMD00045686;SAMD00045687;SAMD00045688;SAMD00045689, study...
CACATCACCTGTGTGGTACTCGTCCACAATCGTATCGACTATCGGATGCCGCATAGCGTCAGGCATGGACGCAGCGAAGTGCACCAAGAGCCTTGGTTCTTGGCTCGAATAGTCAAACGATCCCCATCTGGTTCCCTCTTCAGGGAGGAACAACCCACGAATCATCTGCTTGATGTCTGGGTCACGTGCAGGGATTTGCTGAAGGTTGGGGTTCGAGGAGGAGAACCGACCCGTCACCGTTCCACCGTCATCGTTTCGAAGCTGGTGAAATTCTGTGTGTATACGTCCCTTGTGCTCGTGCCGTAGAATCGAGTCCACAAACGTGCCACTTGCCTTATCAAACTCTCGTAGCTTCACGATCATCTGTGCCACCTCGTGCGGGTGCGCTTGAGGTAGTTCTTTGTAAACGACGGCACAGGCTTTTCTGATTCCGTCATCGGGTAATCTAGGTTCAACGCCTCAAAGACCTGTGCCACAGAAGCACTGGCCCACGGCTCGATCAACACGCCCGTACGACGTTTGATCTCAGAAGTTAACTCAGACACCTTGACTGCTAACTTTTCTTTAACCTGCGCAGCTTTGTCTAAATCTACACGTACACCGTTAGATCGCATCTTGACCATGAGCGGAATTAGGCTAGTCTCCAATGCGAAGATGTGGTGCAGATCCTGCTCGTTGATCTCACTCCTCATGCGGTCCCACAGCCGTAAGGTCAGCGAGGCATCCTGCTCCGCGTAATCCCCTACATACTTAGCAGGAAGCCGCCACATCTCACCCTTCGGATCGATGCCCCAGTCTTTTGCTGCTGCGCGTAGAACCCTCTCGCTCTTGCGTTCGCCCACATAATCTTTGCCCAAGTTATTCAGGCTGTAGGAAAAGCGGTTCTCGTCCACCAGAGGCGCAGCAATCATCGTATCGATAATCCGTCCTTGGACCTCGATCCCTTCTGCCAACAGCCAACCCACATCGTATGTCGCATTATGGAACAGCTTGTCGATGTGTGGCGTTGCCATCATCTTCTTGAGCCACTTGAGCGTGAACTTCGGATCCATGTTCTGCCCGTGCTCGTGACGGATTGGGAAGTACCAAGACTGATCTCCCGCTGCCACAGCAATACCGACGATGTAACCATCGTTCCGAGGCCATCCTGGCCCCATGGTCATGAGGTTCGGGTCACGCGTCTCCAAGTCCACCGCAATGATTTTGTATTGCGTCAGGTCTGGATACTCTGATGGGCAACTCCAATCCGGTTCGGGATTGTCCATCTCCATGCGTTCCAAAAACGCTATTGTTTTTTTGTCCGACTTGCTTCTTGCCATTTTACGTGCTCCGCTAAATCTGCAACCATTGCAGCGAAATGTTCTGGGTCGATCTTGGCTACCAAGACGCCACCCTTCTCCCAAATATACAAGGCGTCATCTCTGACATCCCAGTAGTAGTCCCACTTAGAACTCATACTTGTTTCTCCCTGGGGGATCGATGATGTGCAAACTTTGCTTCGAACGCGTGATCCCCACATACATGCAGCGATGCTCATCGTCTGGTGTCTTCGTGTTGCTCAGATCACAGATCGGAGGCACCTTTGAATACACTGCGCAGTTGTCATCCTCTCCACCCTTCATGCTGTGGAAGGTAGACAGTTTGATCCGAGGTGTCGAGGTGATGTCCTCGCCACGACGTATCAGGGATTCGATGTACAACTTCTCGTCCTCCCCGAATCTCGCGACTTCGAACGCGTCCCGCTCTTTGTCTGCGATCATACCAAACTGTGACACCAGTTCGTCCCATGTCAGGAAGCTGTCAGGTGACGCAGCGTCAAGCAGCCCTGCGGCCCCATGCTTTACGACCGCCCCATCCCCGCGTTTGCGGACATGTTTGTACAGATCACGGATCAATCCGAGTTCGACACCCTCTCCCGCCTGTAGTTTGCGCCATGTCTGCATGGTGTGAGCGGACTTCTGGTTCACGCTGCTGTGCCCCTTGTATGAATACATGTACCCCTGCTCTCGCAACTTGGTCCCCCAGAGGCGAACGTAGTTGTTTGTTCGAGCCATCAAGGTCCATGAACCACGGTCCAAGTCCAGATCGTCTGCGCTATAGTGCCAGTCTACTCGGCCCTCTTCGTCCGTAGGATTAAACAGCTTGTCCTTGCGAAGGCTGATCCGTTGAACGATGCGCTGCGAGAGTTGGTGCACCTTGTGCGGCATACGGAAACTCTGGGACAACACGCGGACGTTACTTGATGAGTTCAAGAACTTGCGGATATCGACACCCGTCCATCTGTGGATCGCCTGATCGTCATCCCCTGCGATAATCACACGCTCGGCATTCTCAGAGATCTTCTTCACCATCTCCCATTGCAGTGGCGTGAGGTCCTGTGCTTCATCGATGATGAGCAGTTCGAGATGTGGCGGTATACCAGATTGTATATACAGTTCGATCTGATCAACGAAATCAATCTTGCTCATCTTCGACTTATACAGCGCATATTCTTTTTGCACCCTGCGGAGGATGTTAAAGTCCTTGCTCCAATCCTCGGCCTCATTGAACTCTGTCGCCACAGGCACCATACGATACCGAGCGCGGTCAATCATACGGAGATACGCGTCTCCCTTTTCAAACTCGCCCTCGGGCGGCAGCAAGACTCCATCGTCTGGATTGACCTTCGAGGCTCCAGAGAATTTCATGCCCACCTCACGGCCCAAAACATCCCAGTCTTCCGAGGACATCATGTCGTTGGCACTCGCTCCGAGGCCATTGAACCCCCATGAGTGCAACGTCCGAAACCACGGCAGTTGCTTCTGGTCGATCCCAAACTGCCCACAGGCGCGTTCTACGGCCTCGTGGATAGCCTTTTTGGTAAAAGACACATAACCAATGCGGTCAGGTGCAATCCCTCGTGCAAGAGCGTTCTCCACCTCTTTAATCAAGGTGTAAGTTTTGCCCGTTCCTGGGGGACCAAAAATCAATTCCGAATTAGGAATCATTTTTCTGAACACCCTTGGGCTTGCTCTTCAGCCAATCCAATACGTCAGTCTCGTACCAACGAACTGCGCTGCGCTTGCCTTCTTCCTGACCAAGTACCACAGGTTCAGGAAACTTGCCCTCATCAACCCATCGATACACAGTCGCCCGTGAGATCGTCAGCATCTCACACACATCCTTCAGCTTCATAAGCTGCGGATTGTCCTCGTTAGAATGGAACGTCATACTTCTTCTCCTTTAAGTCTATATCTACGTCCAAGTTGTCAAACTCAGGCACCCACCACACTCGGGTCGTGGACCTCTTACCATCTTCCTTCGTGTAGTTAAGTTTACCGTGGCACTCTTCTCCTCGGTTCAAACGCTGAATGTGTTCCTGTATCCGACCCGTAGTGAAGTCAGTGAAATCATTGTTGCGCAGGAACTTTTCAAAAGCGTCGATGCGGAACATCGTCTTGCCTTTGTCCGTCCAAGGTTTGCCCGAGAGCACCTCCTCTGGTGCCACCGCCCGAATGTGGCTTGTGCAGAACTTCCGTAACAGGTTCTCAAACTTACCTGCCCTCGTGAGTTCTGGTGCCACCTCTTGTTTGGTCGCTGTATTCAGCATCCCATTGATCAACTGCTGCCAGTCTCCGCGCGTAGGTACAGGTGGCATCATGTCCAACTGTTCCATGCAAGCCTTTTGCCAAAGCGTGGGGTTCTGTAGTTGATCCGTTGAAAGCGTAAGGGACTTTCCCTCAATGCTCATAAAATACAGGCGCGGCTCTGACAGCATGATAGTAATACTGCCTATTTGAACCTGATCCTCGGCACTCGATCCGATGCCATACTTCTGCATCTTACACTTGGCCTTGTTGCAATAGTCCTTGAGCGGACACATTGTGCACTGGTAAAAGTACCCGTCCTTTTTCTTCAACGACTTCTGTTGATCCACGATCTCCTTCGAGGGTAGAGGAGGTTCGCATAGCTGCCGATTGTATTCCTCGTGATGAGTTTCCCAATCGTCAGGCCATTTGTTTTTGCAGTACACGCCCACGTTAAACATGAAGATGTTTCGGTTCTCTGTGATCTTGCCCATCGATGCGAGGATTTGCAGACAGATCGGACCGTCCTCAAAATACTTACGCTCCCCACCGAACTCGATCTCTTGAACCGAGGCCATCGAAACTCGGCTCTTCTCCACAAAATCCAAGAACTCTTCGACCTCTAACGCTTCCACCTTTTTATTATAGGCGTAGCGCGTGGGCATCTCAGCATTGAAGTACGGAATGTTAATCCCGTTTCCAACCTCACCATCCTGTGCATTGATTACCTCTTGCGCAGGGAACAATTCACCCGAACCACTGAAGCCCAGAGCCGAACGCATCTCGACCAACAGTTCTCGGACCATGGCACATGATTCCCAATCGTCGAGGAACAAATACAAATGTGCTCCGCCCGACTTGGAACGGCAGTGGATGAGCGGCAGCTTCAGACGTTGGATGTTCGCTTGTAACGCCTTGTGGTCGAGATCATAGACATCGATGTCGATCACGCCAAACTTACATACGTTACCAGAGGATATCGGCACAACGCCCACACCACTCACGCCGTCCAGATGCGATTGCATTACGCTCTCGTCGATCTGCCCGTGGATCGTGCGGTACTCGGCCTCGGTCTTACCCTTGTGGCCTTTGCCTTTAACTCTAGTAACAAGATAGCCAAGGTCCGATCCCTCGAACGCTGACATCATTCTTTTTGCTACTGACATACTCAACTCCCAAATTAAAAGAGGCGGCGGTAGTGTAAGGATGAGACCGCCGCCCCAAGCTGCTTAGAACGGAATATCGTCCGAACTTGCTGAAGAGGATTGGGATGGACCTTCTTCTGGTGCAGCTTTTACTTCTCCCGCAGCAACGCTGTCGCGGAAGGCTTTTGCTTCAAGGAGCAACTCACGGTTCTCAACTAACCCGACCTTCTCAATCTGGTAGTTGGCCCACGAACCTTGGTCATTGGACTCCTCGGTTGTTGACAGTTTCCACATGGTGGCGAACACAGGTGGCGTAATCAACTGACCCGTCTTCGGATGCGCCATCTTCTGCATCGCGATCTGTGTTTTCCAACGGCGGCTAACTTTCAACTGCGTGGACTTCATATCCACGACAATCGGTTGAGCGATCCCGTCCGAACCAATCAACAGGCAGTAATGCTGATCGGATTTAACCAACTCATTACCTGTCGGTAGGATTTCTTTCGCACCATTGCGTTCGGTACGAGTGAGGATCGGATCGTTGGCAGGGATTTCCCCACGGAAACCACCACCCTGTTCACGAGGTGTGAACTCCAAATACTTTGTTGTCTGGAAGCACGGCACAATAGTGACACCTTCTTCCCCGTCAAAGCATTCGTTTGTCACCGTGTTGAACATGTCGCCAGACGAAGCACCATCGATGTACTCTGCCTTCTTCTTGTTCAACTGTGGCGACAACGCCTGTAGTACACGCAAGAATGGGATCTGCATCTCCGAACTGTCGAATGCTGCGCCTTCTCCTGCGTATTCAAAAATTTCATCCATAAGGTCTGTGCTTACCGCTGTACCTTTTGCTTTTGCAACTGCTGTAGCCATTATGCTTTCCTCCGAATTTGTGCTGCGTTTGCGATGAATGCCCCGAACATATCGAGGTCAATGGGTTTACCCTCTGTCACGCGCTCTTTCACGAACGCTTTTAATGTAGAGGGATGAACGTGGGTCTTGGTCTTTGGATCAAAGCCCCGCTCTTGCAACATGCCGACTACGTCACCCGCCATGTTGTCTTCGCCCTTGCCAAAAGAACATGTGATGTCATTCTTGATAATGTCATCCAAGTTGTTCTCACGCAGCCATGCGAATGCCTCATCTTTACGATCCTGTGGGATCGATGCGTGGACCATCATCTTACGCTCGACGGTCAAACCATCAACGTCCAGACGTTCCACACCCATCTCATCCATTAACGCAGGGATGTTTTCCACAGAGAGCTTGTGCTTCTCTTGCTTCAATGCTTTGAGATGGTTTTCTGCGTCCGCGATTTGTGTCTCGACGTTACGCAGTGAACGGACAAGATCGCTTAACTGCTTTCCTGTACCGCTATCGACGTTGGCAAGTGCATCGCCTTCGTCGAAGATGTCATCAAAGATATCTGTCATAAGTTTTTTTCCTCTTCAGGGTTGATTTATGAACCTCCGTGGTCCATGTATGAGACTATATAAGGAGGCTGATATGAATTGCAAGTACAATTTCAAAACAATTCCATATAAACATCAACAGACTGCATTAGACATTGCGGGACAAAGGCAGTCTTTTGGGTTTTTTATGGAGATGGGGACAGGGAAATCGAAGGTCCTGATCGACAACATGGGCATGTTATATAAGGCAGGTTTGCTCAACTTTGCCTTGGTCATCGCACCAAAGGGCGTGTATCGGAACTGGGTTACAAAAGAAATCCCCGAGCACATGTCAGACGATGTTCCAACTCGCGTGATCCGCTGGGTCAGTGGTGCAAATAAAAAGCAGCAAGCAGAGATGCGGACAATCAAAGACAAATTCGATGGGCTGACCATCTTTGTCATGAATGTCGAGGCGTTCTCTACGTTGAAGGGTAAACAGGCAGGGGAGTGGATGGCTCGTGCGCTTGGGGCCTCTGGCCTAATCGCTATCGATGAAGCGACCACTATAAAAAACCATACAGCCAAGCGCACCAAGAACCTATGTAAGATCGCCCAAGGCTTCAAGTTCAAAAGATTGCTTACAGGGTCGCCAATTACAAAAAGTCCGCTTGACATTTACGCCCAAGCCGACTTCCTCCAGAGCGGTATTCTGGGGTATGATTCGTACTACGCTTTTCAAAATCGATACGCGGTTATCGTAAAGCAAAAGATGGGGATGAAAGCGTTCAATCAGGTTGTCGGTTATCGGAACATCGATGAACTGACACAAAAGATTGATACGTTTAGCTATAGGGTACTCAAAAAGGATTGCTTGGACCTACCCGAAAAGCTATACACCGTACGCTATGTGGATATGACCAAGGAACAAAAGGATATGTACGAGTCGATCCGCAAACACGCTCTGGTCATGCTCGACGATGGTGAGATGGCAACCGCACCTGCGGTCATCACGCAGCTACTTCGGATGCAGCAAATCATGTCGGGACACCTGAAAACAGATGACGGAGAGATGGTCACGTTCCCATCCAAGCGGTTGGAGGCACTCAAAGACATCCTCGACGAACACGACGGCAAAGCGATCATCTGGTCCCGCTTCCGTCATGACATCAAAGCAATCACCGACATGCTCAACAAAGAGTACGGTGAAGGGTGCGCTTCAGCGTACTATGGCGACACCTCTGACAATGAAAGAAACGATATTGTAATGCGTTTCCAAAAAAGTAATGCACTTCGCTTTTTTGTAGGTAATCCCGCCACCGCAGGGTATGGCCTGACGTTGACCGAAGCTAACCTCGTGGTGTACTATGCTAATGACTTCAACCTCGAAACTCGGATCCAATCAGAGGATCGGGCGCACAGGATTGGTCAAAAGAATAACGTGACCTACGTCGATCTGATCACCGAGGGCACAATCGACGAGAAGATCGTGCGTTCGTTGCAAGCGAAGATCGAACTAGGTGCAAGGGTATTAGGAGAAGAGGCGCGGCAATGGCTAACTATGACCCCAAAATAACAAAGCTGCTCGAAGAGCGGTGCACCGGATACGCTTCGGAGATGACTACAGCAAAGGACATCGCGAAGCTGACCGGACTTGACCTGGATGTCGCCAGGGCATTTTCCAGGGGCTGGTCACGGATGCAGCCCCACGAAATTAGAGGATACAAAAAAGACATCCGTGGAAATAAGTTGACCGAAGACAAATAGATGGTACACTTATGTCAGCGAAGGAACTGCTCCATGTCCTCCTTTGCGAATATTGCCTCACTAAAAACTAAAGGGGACCATTGGTCCCCTCCTTTTTTATAACTTCTGTTTTAGTTCCGCGATCCTCGCTTCGAGCCGTCGAAGTTCATTCTTCGCTTCGTCCTTCAATCGCCTACGTTCTTTCAGGCTCTTGATCTCATCGGGCGTTATAACCAATCGAGGTCGGCCCCCTGTTTTCCCAGTCGCGATCCTCGCTTCTCGGTTCTGAAGCCCCACGGCTGCAATACTTCCGCCCATGCGTTCACGCATCCGTTTGTTTTCATTTACCGATAATACCTGCATCGCCTTACCTAATCGTTCTTCCTGCTCTGGGGTCACTCTCATCCCTCCCCTATTACATTTTGTGTTAAATTTAATTTGATGTCTCTTCGCAGCATCGGCTACACACTGCGGTGAGACACCGAGTTTCCTCGATGTCTCTGCCTTCGTCAATCCCGCATTTGCGCAATCAACGTAATCAATTTTCGTATACTTCCACTTCCTCATCGTCGCCCTCAACATCATTGAAACCAAACGATGAGATGTTCAAACCCCACAACACAGTCCCTCGTTTGTTCGAGGCTTTTGTTTTGATCCGAAGCATACAAATGTCACCATCCTTGTGCAGCTTGCGCAAGATGTCTCGGACATCTGTGTTCACGCCCTTCTGCTCGAAGATAGTCTCGCAAACTTCTCGTGAAGTGAAGCAAGTGTCGGGGTGTTCTTCGAACACCTCGTACACGCGTTCCTCCAATGGAACCTCTGGCTCGACTGGAGTTACGTCAGGCGTGATTGTCTCAATGTGATCGTGCATCGATCCCATGTGCTTCATGCTGATGCAACGCCATCGAGTGTCCTCCCGTTTCCCTGCGTGGTTCGGAACCACAACGCATTCCACTAAGTCTCCCTCGACAAGGTCATATTCGTTCAGGTAGCTGCCGTGAATATAAACGTTGTCTCCGTTTTTAGGGTCCATGCCAAAGGCGCACCCCTGATTTCGAGAAACGTGGTTGATAACGAAGACCGACTTTTTGCAAAGTCCTGCGATTGAAGATAAATTATGAGTTGTATGTGAGTTCATGTTCATACTCTTTTTCCAAGTTTTCTTAATTGCTCAACGTATCGCTTGAGATTATCTCGCGCATACCAGAGCCGCTGCGCGGACCACTTGTCCGCGTTTGTTCGCCAATGATCATCCTGACATCTTGATACCTCCTGTTTCAAAAATCTAAGTTGTGCTGCCTGAAAATCAGACAGGTCTTTATGCTGCCCAAAACGGTTAGAACTTTGGTTCGAACAAGACCCCGTCCTCGTTGAGTTTGGTGTAGTGTTCGAGTTCTCGTTTGTAGGCTGAGACATCTTCGCCCTCCCATTCTAAATCATCTACCAATTTCTGAAGTCTGCGTAGCTCATGGACCACGCTGATTAGTCTTTCATCATCCATTATTCTGGCCTCAATTTCGGACGGAGGGACTTTGACATTACATCAGTCTCATAACATCTCATACTGGTGTTTTCGTATTGCTCGTAGAAAACATCGTATAGCTGCTCTATCCGTAAGGTTTGTTCGCAGTGATCCCACGTTTCGAATATTATATCCGCTCGGAGTGGTGCTCCTTGAACCTCGTACTCAATTACCAAAATCGTAAAAAACTCGATCATCGTTCGGATCCCTCAAACATTCTTCGAACACCTCAATGTTCTCTCCTCCACAAGTGTCGCATCCAGTATGGGACAGATACTCCAGTCGTTCCACCGATATCGGAAACCGACCCATGATCCATATCTCCCCACAATCCATGCACACCACTTCCAACTTGGTCCGTCGGTCCTGCGGCCCCACGCCTACTAGCCGAGCCATCAGTTGACGTACCTCGGTCCTTGATCCTTGGCCCGAGCCATCGCCACAATCATTCGACCTACCCCCTCCAGTTGATCCGGACCAAAGCACTTGGTTGCTACAGACATGATAGTAGCCATGCCCTCTTCCTGCGTCATGCTTCGAGGGATCAAGTCGAGCATGTGATCAAACCACATCCCCTTTTCGACCTGATCCTCGGGGACCTGTGGATCGTTCTCCAACACCATCGAAATGTAATACTCCTCGTTTTCGAGCGTGTCCGCCAACAACATGATCCCCTGAAACGTTTCCGAGAAGGCAAAACACAACTCGTCATCGTCATACTTCCACGATATCTGATAAGTCACTTTTCCACTCCTTTTTTGCTACCATAATCCGTTGGTTTCTACGGCTGCGCCCTTTGCGCTTGCCAACGTAATCAATCATACCACGGTCATACATTTCTTTGTATCGTGCCGTAGTGCTTGAGTACGAATGCACATTGTATTGTGCCGCCATCTGATCTCGGACCTCGTCACTGATCATTCCTTCAGGACCTGCACCAAGCAAAATGTCATAAATGTATTGACGTAATACATCACGCCTTTGCTCTGTGGGTTCGGCTTCCATACTCGTATCCAAGTTACTCATCTCCAACCTCCTTCAGTTTCACTGGTTCGCTATAGATGTCCAATATCGCGACACCCTCCTTTTCTGCGCCCGTAAGCGCAGAAAACTCTTTTCGTGCAGCCTGTGCAGCATCAACAGCATTCGTCGCCTCGACCAACACCAACCGCTGCACCACGCCCTCGCACACAACCTCATACGTTTTCATGCTGCCTCCTTCTTATTCGGGACATGATAGCCCCGCTTGCAACCATACGCAGGATGCCCCGACCAAAACCCCTTGATCCAAATGTACGGCAACCCATCCTTCCTGATGCACACATCGTCCCAGTGCGGCTGCGCCTTGCGCCAATGTCCTCGGGTCCAATGCAATGGCATCTTGAACGAACGACCTTGATTGTCCTTCGACACCACAGGCTCGTCAATGTTCCACTCGATCTTGTGCCACGCCTCCACAGCAATCCCATGCGCCTTCTTCGCTGCCCTCCGCTGCTGACGACTGCTTGCCGCTTCTCGGACCACGAACCTCGGTTGGTTAATGATATCGAAGGAACCCGCAACTCGGATAACACTAGACAACGCTGTGTCCTTATCCATGTCTAAATCTCTAGCGATATTCAAACCCTTAAAACTAGAGGGTTTGTAATAGCCCAACAAAACAGGTGGTGCTTGACCCGACAAAATTCGTATGTCTACCGACCCATCTTCAAATTCTCGACACAAATATCCCGCACACGCTTTTGGTGGTGGCGCGGTCTCTACTTTTTTTGCGTCCTCTTCTGGAACACCATCTGTGTCCCATGACACCGTCATTCTATCCAAGCGTTCTTGCACCACGATAAAGGACAACTTCGCAGGTAGACGAGCATCCTCAGTAATAATAATGTCAGCCACGGGCAAACCTTGATACTGAACCGAATACTCGTCGATCATTTCGTCGAACTGATTACCCACATAATAATGATCCGCGTTCTTCAGGTCATCAACAGCGTCCCGCATGGCACTCAACTCCTCGAACTTCCACTGTTCAGGATACTTGAAAGAGTTTGTTTCAAACTTCTCGATTAACAAACGATACGTTGACAAAATCTCTTCAACTGTCTCCACCAAACAATCATCACTCATTTGCACACTCCATACATATCTCTGCATCTTGGCCCATGATCTTCGTCACAGGCTCCCCACAATCACACAGCCGCTCGATCTCACCATCACCGCTGCACGTTTCACAAACCTCGGTCCTTGTGTCCAAGTATCCAACGTCACGGTTAAAGTCCTGCGGCCTCGCGAACTCTACCTCGATGTCGCCTGTCCCATAACAATCAGGGCATGGCGTCATTATCGGCGTCTCTTGCAACTCCATCAATAAATCTTTCATCTTACCCATTGTTTCTACCTTCCAATAACTGTTGTTGCATGACCAACATCTGACGTTGAGATTCCATGACCGCCTTCTGGCACTCGATGATGTACCGCAGGTCCGCGAGACCCTCTGGTTCCGGAGCTTGTTGACGGTTCTCCCCATGAGGCCGTCTGACTTGATCCACAGGATAACCATACAGCTCACACAGTTTTTCAAATCTATCCTTCGATGGACGGCACATGTTTCTTTCGTAATGACTGAGCGTCGTTTGCGGCATCTTTAGTTTTTCCGCAGCTTCCCCTTGGGTTAAACCCGCATTCAACCTAGCTTGCTTCATAGTTATATTCATTTATTTCTACTCCTCTGATTGACGCCCAAGTTGTATATCAACTCGCGCTTAAACTCCTCCAACATGTCCTTGCGTACACAATCTCGTACCTCGGACCCCGTGTCGTCCAACTGACAGGAATTGTAACTAAGGATGCCATCAACCCTGTCGATCACATAGTTTATGTCTACTCGATCATCCTCAAAATCTGGTTCAACATGGTATGTCCCATGGTCGATGTCCGCCCATTCAAAATCCTCTTTGAACTTTAACTGCGCCTCCTTGGCACTGTCCGCCTCAACCCATTCCTCAATCTCAAGTGTCACTTTAAATCGCATCACACAATACCTCCGACTCTGTCTCAATCCATACCTTCGCACCACACGACAACGGCTTGTCTGGGCTGTACACCACGCGGCTCGGCCCCAAAACCTCAACACTCCAAGCCTTCCGATTGCGCTTGTAATCCTTAACCGTCAACGGTGGATCTCGATCCTCGGACCTCGCATTGGCCCGAATGATATGCTGATTTACATGGATCCTAGTTTTCATCACGCGTCCTCCTCTTCTTCGAACTCAGGTTCCCAACACTTA
>BCSF01000666.1_pt1 | contig 12662 bp, 22 predicted proteins | sample 1016431 | NCBI WGS metagenome assembly BCSF01 (sample SAMD00045685;SAMD00045686;SAMD00045687;SAMD00045688;SAMD00045689;SAMD00045690;SAMD00045691;SAMD00045692;SAMD00045684;SAMD00045690;SAMD00045691;SAMD00045692;SAMD00045684;SAMD00045685;SAMD00045686;SAMD00045687;SAMD00045688;SAMD00045689, study...
TGAGAACTTTTATTTCTCTTAATGCATCATTTTCTTTTTTTAGTCGTTCTGTGTATGTCACAGGATTTCCAACAGAAGGCCATCCTTTTACAGTGTTATCTCCTACAATAACATCATCTCTTCTATTGTTGACTCCATATTGAGTATCTGGAATATAATTTAAATCTACCCAGTTACCATCTGTATCTTCATAATGATGATGAGCATCCCATTGATTTGCTCTAGCCCATATCAATAATGGTTCTACATTAGATAGATCCCAAAACTTTACATTAGGATCACCTTTTTTAGAATATATGGTAGCTGTTCCTAAGAAAGGTACAGATAAGAAATTAGTAGATAAAGTTGCTGTTGCAGTTGCTTTTACTCCTTCTGGTAAGTCAGGATCAGAAATAGTAATTGTTGGAGCTGTTGTATAATCATCACCTCCATCAGTAACTGTAATAGCAGTTACAACTCCTGCGTCTGAAATCACAGCTGCAGCGGTTGCGCCTGATCCACTACCACCTGTTATAGTTACAGTTGGTATTGAAGTGTATCCAGATCCTCCATTAGTAACACTAATTGATCTAACTTCAATCAAAGGTTTAACTGTTAACTGTCCTAAGTCATAATTTTTCTCTAAGATAATAGCTTTGAAATCTGGATTAGTGAAACCCTCACCAGTAGCAGTTGCTACATAATCACCAACATAAAATTGATTGATCATAGTTCTATCAGAATACAAAACTAAATTAGGATAATATTTTCTGGCCAATGTATAAACATCTTGTTCACTAAGTGGCCATCCCTGCTGTCTTAGCTTATCGTTAAGAAGATAAAACATCCAATAGTAATCAGATGTACCGTAAAGTTCATAAGAAAGTGCGTCTGGTCTTAGACCATCTTTGATATAATAAGTTTCATAAAAGTTTAAATCATCTTTGAACTGATCAATGATATCAATATAAGCAGTAAGATTTTGAAAGACAGCAGGATCTATCTCATCTCCAAATCTGTAGTTTACAAATGGAAAGTTTCTAAAGAAAGCCATATTAGTATCCTCTTACAGCTACATCAGCTCTACTTAGTGTTCTTTCTTCTGTAAAGTTAAGTGTTAGTGTAGCTTCTTGTGGACGTCCATCTCTATGAAATGACATACCACTTTGATTATAGTTTACATCTACAGATTGAAGAAATGATGGAAGAAGTTGTGTAGCAACTTTTCTGTACTGCCCAGTTGCAGTTCTGTATCTCATAGTAATGTCAAAAATAGATGGATATCTAAATGCTGCAGATACTCCAGCTGTCTCTACTGCTTCTGGATACATCTCTTCTCTAAAAAATTGTATTATTTTTTCAACAGCATTACCTTCTGCAGGAGATGTTGGAATTAATCTAAATGTAAACGCAAAGTTTCTTATCTCAGGACCAGACAACACAGCTCTTCTGTTAGGATTCAATGAGACTCCAGTTGCTGATGATATAGCTCCTCCAACAGCACTAGTTGATCCAAACACTCTTTGAGCTGCTATCTGAGCTTCTTCAGTTCCAGCTCCAGCTTTCAATGATCCAATTAAATTTGTAAAAGTGTCTCTTATACCAACTCCTATATCACCTAATATTTCTCCTCCAGATCTTCCACTAGTTATACCAGCTCTTACAGTAGCACCTAGCACACCCAAATCAACATTAGAGTATGATACTTTATCTGCTATCTGAATAGCACCTGGAAGATACAAAGTACATTTTCTATCAGATCCTAAACGATCAGGTAGTCTTTCAGATGTTCTAAAGTTAGCGTTATCTACATTACTTTTTTTAGCACTTTTAATTTGACCCCTACCCCTTGGATCAGTTGCATCTGGATCATTTTCATTACCAGTTGTAGCAAATTCTGGAGCTAAAAATTCAAATGCAGCTGCACCTAGAGGCCTTGCTTCAATTTTCCTAGCCTTAAATGTTATTGTCCCTCCATAATCATCTTGATTATTCAAAGGATATTTTAGAATAGTTGGATCAGACTTACTAAATCTACTAGCAGTAACATTCTCATTAGATTTGCTAGCATCCTGAAATTGTCTAATTAGGTCGTTAAAATTTGGCATTTTTGTTCCTAATAAATAAAAAAGTTAAAAGTATTTATAAGGTTGTTATGGCATATTCTGGTAAGTACAAAGTCAAAAACAGAAGCAAGTATAAAGGTGATCCAGATAATGTTGTCTTCAGATCATTGTGGGAACGCAATGCTTTTAAGTGGTGTGATACATCTTCCGATATCAAGTACTGGGTAAGTGAAGAAGTAGTAATACCATATCTCTATGAAGTAGATAAAAGATATCACAGATACTTTATGGATCTGAAAATAACTTACAATAATGGTAAAACTATCCTTGTTGAAATCAAACCAGAAAAAGAAACCAAGCCTCCAACATTCTCTGGTCGTAAGACAAAAAGATATATTTCAGAAGGTATGACATATGTCAAGAATATGAACAAATGGTCTGCAGCACAAAACTATGCTGCTGATAGAGGATGGGGGTTTGAGATATGGACTGAGAAACATCTTGAACAACTTGGTATTCTACCTAAACCTAAGAAGAAATTTAAACCACTAAAGCCTTTTAAAGTGAAAAAACGTAGATAAATAATGACATGGCAAATATATTTGATAAACTAGAATTAGAAGCGTTTAAAGCTGGTATCACTCCAAGGACTCAGCAGTCCAGGGATTGGTTTCGTCGTAAAGCACAGAATCTAAGACTAAACAGAAATGAATTAATGAAGCAAGAACCAATTGAACTTTCTAATAGACAGATAGTTGGTTCAATGTATATGTTCTTTTATGATCCTAAACTTAAAGATAAGTTACCATACTATGATAGCTTTCCACTAGTAGTTGTAATTGGTCCTGCAGAAGGAGGATTCCTTGGATTGAATCTACATTACATTGCTCCTACATTGAGAGCTAAGTTATTAGATTCTTTGATGGATGTTACTAACAATGACAAGTATGATGATACAACAAAGTTTTCTGTTTCATATAGAATGTTAAAGAGTGCTGCCAAATACAAATGGTTTAAGCCATGTGTTAAACATTATCTAAATTCAAATGTAAGAAGTAGGTTTGCAAGAGTACCTTCTACTGAATGGGAAATAGCAGCATTCTTACCAACAGCAGACTTCCAGAAAGCTTCTAAGAGCCAAGTCTACTCTGATTCCAGAAGGATGATATAATGGTCTCAACAATAGATCAATTTAAAAGTTTAGTAAGCAATAAAGGTGGTATTGCTAGACCTAATCTGTTTAGAATTAAGTTTCCATCTCTTGCAGGAGCTTCTTCAGAAGAAGTAAACATACTTTGTAAAGATGTACAGTTACCTGGTCGTCAGATTATGACTAATGAAAGACGTATTGGTCTACAGTTAGAAAAGGTTCCATATGGATATGCTGTTAATGATGTATCAGTTACATTCCATGTGATGAACAATTATGGAATAAAAGAATACTTCGAGACATGGCAGAACCTAGCTGTCAATCAACAAACAAAAGAAATTGGATATCAAAGTGAGTATGCTAGAAACATTGAGATAGAACAGTTTCAAAAGGTAACAAAGTTACCAGAAAGATTTAGAAGTGAGTTTGATAATTCATTATTACCAAGACTAAGTGATATTGATATTGTCAGAGAATTTTTTAATGTAAGAGATCAGTTAAATGATCTTGTGGTTTATAGATGCAAATTGATAGATGCATTTCCTTCATCTATGACTGCAATTCAACTTAACAATGATTTGGATGGAATTGTTGAGCTAAATATACAGCTCTCATATACAAACTGGGAAACACCTTTTGTAAACTCTCCATCTAATATAAGGGATGCATTCCAGAGCTCAATTAGAAATACACTAGTGGGGTTCATTAATAATATTATATAAGGATTTGACATGGCACTACCTAAGTTAAATGATGCACCAAGTTATGAACTTGTTATACCATCAACGCAAGAAAAGGTAAAGTTTAGACCATATCTTGTAAAAGAAGAAAAAGTATTAATGATTGCTATGGAAAGTGAAGATCAAGTACAGATCTTGAACGCTGTAGCAGATACTATAAGATCATGTTTAGAAGGTGATGTAAAGATTGATCATCTTCCTACATTTGACATTGAATATATGTTCTTACAAATTAGAGCTAAATCTGTTGGTGAGAATATTGATTTAAAATTAAAATGTGAAAAATGTGAGACTGCAAATGATGTTACTATTCCAGTGAATGACATTAATGTAGAAATACAAGAAGTCGACAGTCGTATACAACTAAGCGATGAAGTTGCAATTGAAATGAAATGGCCTGCTTTTAGTTCTGTATTAGATGAAACTATAGTTAGTAATGAATCAGTGACTGATCAAACATTTAGATTAATTGCAAGATGTATTGATAGTGTGATGACAGAAGAAGAAAGAATAGTATTTAAAGATGAGTCTATAAGTGAACAACTTGGATTTATTGAATCATTGAATACAGAACAGTTTGGAAAGATTCAAAACTATCTACAAAGTATGCCACAATTAAAACAATATATTGACTTCGAATGTATATCATGCAAACACGAAAATAAAATAACATTACAAGGATTCAACGATTTTTTTTAGTAGCTCTTTCTCATGATAACCTGGTGAATTATTATCAAACAAATTTTCAACTGATTCAAAATCATAACTATTCTTTAAATGATGTGGAAAATATGATACCTTGGGAAAGAGAGATTTACTTATCAATGTTAATGGATCAGTTGAAAGAACAAAGAGAAGAAGCTGAAAGGCAAAGGATGAGCAATGGCTGAACGATCACTTAGCGAACTGATGCAAGATCAGGTTAAGTCTCAAGAAGAGACTAACGCTGCTATAAAAAGTTTAAACAAGACCTTTGTCAATTACTTTAAGGTCTTACAAAGAGGAAAATTACCTGCAGAAGAGCAAAGAAGAGAACAAGACAAAGGTTTGTTTTCTCGTATGCTTGGAGGACTTTCTGGCAACCTGTCAAAGCAAGGTGCTGAAGGATCAAGTTTGTTTGGTGGTATGTTTTCAGGAATCTTTAGTTCATTATCAGGAACCTTTGGCTTTATACTAAAACCTTTGAGATTAATATCTAAGCTTCTTATTCGTGGAGGTCCTATTGGTATTGTAATTGGTTTAATGTATGCAGTGTTTAAAGACATAGGTGATAACCCACAATTTCAAAAGGCTTTAGAATCACTAAAAGAAATATGGGAAAAAGCAAAGACAGGATTTACAAATCTTAAAGAGTTTATTACAGAACTAGCATCTAAAGTTGATTTAGAGGCAGCAATAACAGGAATAACCGATTGGCTTGGTACTCTAAGAGACAACTTAGTAGACTTTACAGCTACAACTCTAAAAAATGCAATGGATATCGTTAACAATATTATTGATGGTATTGGAAATTTATTTAAAGGAGATTTTAAAGCTGTATTTGATAATTTTAAAAACATAGCAAAGGGTCTTGTTAATATTGTTGAGTCTTTTGTAGCTAATGTGTTACAAACATTTGGGATTGATGTAGAAGAAGAGGGATTGTTTGCAAGACTTTGGGATGGTGTAAAACAAGAAGTCAAAGAAAAATGGAATGCAATAACATCAACGGTGTCTAGCTTCTTTACTACTATAAAAGATTTTTTTGCAGAAACAATTCCCAACACAGTTGTTGAAGTTAAAAATAGTATTTCAAATAAAGCAAATGAATTAAGAGATACAGTTGTAAACTTTGTTACAGATACGTGGAAACTAATTAAAAGCTATATTCCTAATCCAGCTGAGATTGCTAGAAGCCTTAAAGATAAAGTGATGGCTATTGCTCCTAATTGGTTAAAGGATTGGTTGGCTGATAATGAACCAGATGTTATCAAACAGTATTCTGGTCGATCTGATATTGGTATGACTAAACCAGAAAGTGTAAGTCTAGCTGAATCTTATTATAAAGGAATGACAGGCCAAGATCTACCTATAGTTGGTACTACTAGCGCTAAAAGAACAATACCAATGACAGAAGAAGATCAATATAATGCTTATGCTAGGCAATATGGAACACAAGTTAATATTGGTACAGTTGATAATAGCAACAATAGTAGTGTTGTAAGTTCTAGTGGTGGTAAGACTTCAAGTGATATGGGTCGAGCAATTGATTACTATCACTTAGAAAAAAGACTTGGTGGTGGATTTCTTGGATACAGTGTATCTGATTTACGCTTAATGAGGTAAGGCCCCGAAGGGCCTTCCTTTAGTCTTCTGCTGCTAACTTAGCAAAGTAGCTCATTGTATCATCATCATCCATCGAAGACTCTGCTGTAGTAATAGCTGGCTCTGGTGCTGTCGGAGCACTTGGTGCTGGCTTTGAATCGAAGGTAGGGATCTCATCATCCAACTCTAATGCAGCTTCCTGTTTAACAGTACGAGGAGCTTGCTCTCCAAGAACCATTGCCAGCCGTGCTTTCAACTCATCGTATGACTTATAGTTCTTTGGATCAGTCCATTCATTAAGATCATACTGTTTGTTGTAGATAGCTTCTAACTCTTCATCACTACCAGGCACTGCTGATGGTGCTTTGAAGCTAGATGCATCATAGTTAGGATAGCCTTCAACCTTACGAATCTTAACTGTAAAGTCTGCACCTTCCCACATATCAAATGGATTAACTGGCTTCTCATCTGGAAACTGAGGTTGCATAGAATCCATTATCTTATCAAAGATCTTCTTACCAAAACGATACAGCTTAACCTGTCCTTCGTTCTCTGGTGCAGAAGGATCTGAGACAATTAGTACGTTTGCAATGTAACGTAGGTTACGCTTGCGTTGACGTACTACACCTTTATCAGCTTCGATACCAGAGTTCCACATCTTACTGTTTAACTCTGAGAGAGGATCTTGCTGACCAAGAGAAGTTAATGACTTCTCAATATACCATTGACCTGTTGGTCCTTTGAACGCATGGTCCCAATAACGTACCCATGGAGTAGCTGCCTCAGCATCTCCAGGTAAGAACCGAATCACAGCATAACCATTACCAGCCTTATCTCTGGTTGGCATCCAGAATCGTGGATCATCTGATTGTCGTTGTGTTTGAGTAGTGCCAGATGTTTCCTGGGCTTGTTGTACCAGTTTAGAAAGATCGGTACGGTTCTTCTTTAACGCTGCGAATGACATATGTATTCTCCTTGTCTAAAATATGTTTCGTATGTTCGTATGTTTGTATTATACTATTTATCATAGATCCAGGCAACAAGAACAACTCTTTGTCCTTTTATTACCTCAGCGACTCTATGTCTTGTATTGGAATCAAATAGTAGTGTTTCACCTTGCTGCAGTCTAATGTCTGCTACGTATCCACTGCCATCATCAATTCCAAAATTTCCACCTTGCAAGTCATTAGTCATACTAAGTATTGTCGAAGTGGAAAATTTTCTAATTCGGTTATTACCTTTAGGTTTGATTACATCAGAATGCCATGTAAAATGATCTCCTGGATTATAAATTAAAAAGTTATATTCTCTTACTTCAAACTTTTTAATATCTAAATCTGGTCTAAAAACTTTGAGAAGGTTCAGTAACTTTTGATTAACTGTTGGAAACTTTTTACTATCAACTTGCTTTAATGACGTTTTTCGAGTTTTATCATCTTCTCTAGAACCATCTCTAGAATTATAAACACCAGCTTTTTTGATAGCACCATCTTCATCAATTAATGATTTAATTTCATTGTTATCTAAAATAGATTGTTTAATATATAACTTTGTCATTTTATTCAAACGGTAATGTATTTTGTCTTGGTAAGAAGTTAAGCCTCATGGCTTCTGCTTCTAGTTTCTCTCTGATGACAGGAGAAACAAATCTCCTGACATCCTCTAAATCAACATCTATCTTTTCACAGATATGTATGATTGCATCCATATAACTTGACTTATGATCTTTGACGGTCTCCTCAATGAGTTTTGTGAACTTGCTTTTTGTTAGAAACTGATCTGACTCCACCATTATCTTCTAATTCCATTTCTTTTGTATAGGTTCCGATGTCTGGATACCAAACACCAACTGTACGCTTTGGAGTTCCATCAGGATAGTAAGCCATTGCAACACACTTCTGTGTTACTCTGTGTTGTCTCTCAGCACCCCAACGACTGTCAAGATATACACCAGTACGAAGATATGCTTGCAAGTTAGCAAGATAAACTTCAGTGTCTGTATATGCTGCTCTATCTTTAGGGTCCTTAGAGTCCTTCATAGATTTCATCGACTTTAACATAAGAGATTGATTCTTGATCCAACCACGAACTCGAGCTGGAGCAAATGGATCAGTCTCTGGTATGTCACGAAGCGATTCGTGAACAGTAAGAAGTTGAGAAGGCTTTTTAGCTTCACGAGCTTTTGCAAGTCGTTCAGCTGCAGCAGCTTTCTGTTCTTCTGTCATCTTACGCTTCTTACGAGGCTTCTTAGAACGGTCGTACTTCTCCAATCCTAATGTCTGTAATGCTTCTCGCTTCTTACGCTCACGAGTAGCTTTAGCTTTTTCTGCACGTGCTTTCTTTTGTGCGTCTGTCATAGGTTTGCGGGCCATGGGCACCTCCTTCATCATATAAGTTATTATCGCACATTTTTATCAAAAGGTCAACTTTTATTTTCATCGTCGAGTTGAATTATGTCCCACTCTCCATTTACTAATTCACCTTTTACGTAATTATTATTAATCAAATACATTATCGTATCGTTAATGATTTGATCTTGTTCATTATCTTTAAAATAATAACCAATCATAAATGCGGCCGCTGAAGCAAAACCAATTAACAACCAACTGATAATGTATGGATCTACGTACATTGAAATCTCCTTATTGCGTAATGCTATTTATCTAAGTAAAAGAAATCACATTCTCTACACGGAATGATCTAAACTCTCCTTTCAATGTATCAAACGCACGAATCACTTGATCATTCTTCTGACGTTCAGTTCCTTTCATAGGCGGAAGAACCTTTTCAATTAACGTGCATCTCATATCACGTTCTTCACCATTAACTTTTTTAAACACTACACGGCAAACACGTTTCTGTAGTTCACTAATCATATACTCACGAGTTAATTCTTCAGTCATATCGACTCCTTAATCCCAATCATTATCAAATCTAGTTGTTTCGTGATAGACCTCACCATAGTACTGCTTTGCATACTTAGATGCATCAGTGTAATGAAAGTCTTCATTACGAAGAGGTGACTTTTCAGTCCGACGAGCCTTAGCTTGTCGTAATTGTTTTTTCATGAACTTGTCATGCTCTTTTTTCAATTCACTCACGAATGTGTTCATACCATCCTCCTTTTTGCAATCTTTGTGTAAACATTATCTTCTCTTCAGTAGTTAATGTCAACTCTGTTCTCTTAGCACCATTAGAAAATTCTCTAACAGTCCAAAGACCCATTCCATTATTAGTGAGGCTATAATGTTTAGCCTCACCCCAATTATCATGTTTATAAATCATCCCCAGTCCTTAAAGTCACCTTGTTCTGTATTATAACGATGACCTGCATAATATTGTGCAATTTGATCTGAGGTCATATCGTCTTCTTCTATACGGGGTGTAGAGCCAGTACTACCAATGTAGTAGTGAGGATCGAAACCACGCCTATAATAGCTGTCAGCACTTCCCCGATCAAACGGACCTCCGTGTCGCATGTTTTTTGATTCAAACGAAGTATCATACTCAACTCCGAGATAAGTAAATTTTTCATCACTCATACCTTCCTCCTAAATTTTCAATATATCTGATGATACGATCATCAGTCCAATTAGCAAAGTCCCTTGACCTTGCAACTGACTTGGAGATAAGCTCCGCTGTCATATAATAAGCATCCTCAACAAGTTGGATACGATTATACTCCTTTAGAGTACCTGATGGAACGCGATTGCTCCAATACTCGGTATCATCTGGATCTGGAAGCTTGCCCATCCAGTTACCTGGTGTTTTACAAAACTCGTCAGCTTCTTTATGCTGAGCTAGAATTACATCTCTTAACGCTTGTTCCATTATCATCTCCTTCATTTGATAATTTCTTATCCCATATTCTTAAAATAAAGTCAACAGAAAAATAGGTGTTCCAACAAAAAAAGTTAGGAGAACGTAATGAATAGTTCTCCACAACAAAACCGGATCCATTATGCCCACTCCACTGTTTGTACAGCGTAGGCACTCTCACCGTAACCTACAAGTCTCATCTCATGCTTGAATTCAAATCCCATCATGGCACATTCATACACAGAACCCTGACCACAATCTTCCCAAGCATTGTCATCATGTACAATGAACTCATCACCCATCATTGATGAACGAAGACCAAACTCCTGGCCATCAATATTATGTAAAGGAGCAATACGCTTAACATCATCATTGTTATCGCCATTGCCATCTTTGATACTCCATGAACCCATAAGGTTCTGAGTCCAACGATAAGCATACTCACAAGCTGCTGTATGATCTTTGATCTCAGCAGGAATTGAAACCTCTGCAACACGAATTGCTTCTTCGTCTACTGATGGATGTGGCATGTGAATTACTGTAACTTTCATTTTAAATTTCCCTTCATTTGATATATACCTTATCCCCTATATAAATACAAATGTCAACAGTTAATTTAAGAAAAACACAAAAAAATGCAGAATTTTAAAATAATAATGATCAAAGTAGAAAACGATCCTGTGTCTCAAGCCTACTATGAATATTGTTTAAACAGCTGGGATGGTTTTAATGTTACTAAGTATTCTGCTGTAACACCAGACACACTTAAAGACCAAACACATAATAAATTAATGTTTGGAACAAGGTCAAATGGCAGAGAGTTAACTGACACAGAAAAAGCATGTTTCTACAGTCAGTTTAATTTATGGAAAAAATGTGCTGTTGAGAATGTTCCTATACTAATTTTAGAGCACGATGCATATTTGGTAAAACCTAATTTTATCAAATTTGATCCAAGATTTAATGTAACATTTTTTGGTCAGCATTCAATGGAAGCTGTAATGTACCATCCTGGTTTTGCAAGAAGATTAGTTGAACATTGTTTAGATAATAAAGTAACTGGACCTATGAATCTTGTTGATATGATGGTAGGATATTTCAATAAAGGAAGGCAAAGTAGACATGCACTTCCTCATGCTAGATTTATGGGACCACACGCACCTGTTAAATCAGTACTGGATCCTAAAATTGGAACAAGTGTTGAGCATGATGGAACAACAGCAGATAGAGCTATAAAAGATAAAGATCTATTTAAGATTGTTGATTTAGAAAAAGAAGGTTACTATAAAGTTCAGACATGATTGTATCCTATAAGCAATGAAGTATCATTGTGTTTAGATGCATACCATATCTTACTCATAGCAGATTGTTGTTTCAATAACTTAATACTACAAGCTTCTAAATAAGCAAAAAGTGGTCCATAAACTACTGGTTTGTGAAATCCTATATTAATAACTAAATCATATTCAGATTCATCTTCTGAAGATTCTTCTGGAAAACAATCAATCCAACTGTATTTTTTATCCATTTCATTCACTTCAAAATACATGGATCTTATTTCTTCCATTCTGTAATTTGAATTAACAAAAGTAATCCAATCTACATTACACACTTTGTTTAAAATCTCATACAGAAGTATACCATTGGTTTATTAAGACCAAAAGAGGTGTACCATGTCTATGAGGAATTTATTCCACAAGGTAAGGTTTATCTAAAGTGGATAAAGGGTAAAGCAAATAAAAAGTACAATGATAAATTGGTTGATTATGTTAGACAATATTATGAGGTTAGTAGTGTAGAAGCAAAAGACTATATTGATATCTTAAGTAAAGATGAGAAAGGAATAGAGTCTTTAGTTAATATTGTTAAGACATATGGAGTTGATGAAAAAGAACTTAAGAGGGTTATGAAATGAGTTATATATTATTTTTTGTAGTCAGTATTGTTGTTGTATGGGGAGTATTAGAATACTTTGGAGTTGGGAATGATTGATAGTCCATTATATGGTTTACGAATATTACACTATTTGAATCCAGTTAGGTACGATACCACTGGAAGATTTCAGAGTGAATTTGATTCTAATTACAAGGTGGTAGAAAAAACAATTTCTTTTTTACCTATGTGTCATCACTACATTGTAATGCCAGAAAAACATGATGTAGTAGATAACAGAAAGAATGTAACACTACTACATTATCCATATCACAGAGATGCTCTGTCCAACAGAAGTCATTTCTATGGTTCAAGGTTCAAGAGGTTATTGGATTTCAAGACACAAGACATTGACTTTGTTTTCTGTCATCAACCAGAAATGTTGTATAACATATTCGTAGCATTAAACGACAAGAGATATGGTCAAGTTCTGAATCGGTTCTTATTTTTTCATTGGGTAGATTGTCCACAATCAAGAGCAAGTACTGCGATACCAGATTCTTTCATGAGACAATTAGAGGGTATAGACCAAGCAGATAATGCTTTCTTCCATACTGAAATTGCTAATGATTGGTTAAAAGAAAACTTCAAGAAAGAAAAGTCAACAAGTATAAATTTAGATTATGTCAAAGAAAAGACATTGACATTTCCGTTAGCATCAGAAGTATTATC
>BCSF01000668.1_pt1 | contig 12640 bp, 21 predicted proteins | sample 1016431 | NCBI WGS metagenome assembly BCSF01 (sample SAMD00045685;SAMD00045686;SAMD00045687;SAMD00045688;SAMD00045689;SAMD00045690;SAMD00045691;SAMD00045692;SAMD00045684;SAMD00045690;SAMD00045691;SAMD00045692;SAMD00045684;SAMD00045685;SAMD00045686;SAMD00045687;SAMD00045688;SAMD00045689, study...
AATTTCTACCAGCTACGCTTCATCAACAAACTCCGCTAACGTATCTGTGTGCCTAGGCTCAGCAATAGCAGCTTCTTCCACTGCCACTATATCCCCAAACTCTTCACTATCGCTCCGCCCTGTCCATCGCTTATAACTTCCGCCCCACCAGTGAAGTCTTGAGGCTGTGGCACAGATACATCAACAGACGTTGCGTCCGCTGCCATATCTTCGGGTCTGATCCCTGAATCTACGAGTGGTGGTAATGCCATCAGTAATACTCCCTTCTAGGACGATACTCTTCTACTTCTTCGTTCTCACCTTGTAGGGAAATAAAACCACCCTGACGAAAACGCATTAACGCTAGTGTCATGCTATCACAAAAGTCATCATGATCGCCATTAGGAAATGACACTACCTCTTCAATTACTTCATCTGCAAACTTTTTATCATCTGGTGCCCATACTACACCTGCTTCAAACAATGGCGCAACCATGTGCATTCTAGTTATTTTATCTTTTCCTTTGCCTGGAGAGAAGCCCAAAGCAGGTATTCCACGTAAACGTAGCTCGTCAATCAGTGGTGTCCCCGTCGCTTTTGCTTCCACAATCACCATATCAGGCTCCCAATACTCATGTTCTTCGTAAGCAACTTCCTTTAATTCTGGAAAATTCCACCGACCACGCCGCGCATCCATCAAAATCAGGTTATCTGCCCCACCTTCCTCTGGTTCAAACACGCCCCACGTCGTAATCGCGCTGTAATCTGCGGATTCTTTCTTGGAAAACGCCGTATCATACGACTGAATGATGTATTTTATAGGCGGAATCGACTCTTTTTCCCACGTTTGCCACCATTCCCGCTTGATAATCGCAGCATCTGACGCTGTTGGCGTCTGTTGCCACTGTGCATTCCACTTTTGCACAGGAAGAGAGGCTTTTATCCCTAGTAATGCCTCTTTTTCCCAAAATTCAGGCCACAATGGGGCGTCAGATGGCAAGATTGCAGGAAATTCCACCACTTCCCACTGATCAGCCATGACATCACCGCCCTGTGCAGCCATCAAACGGCCTGTCAAGTCCTTTTTTCCCCATCTTGTCATAACAATTATGATCGCACCACCCGGTTGGAGACGCTGACGGGGACCAGAAGTGTACCATTCATACGCATTATCAAATGCACTGTCGCTCATAGCGTCTTGTTCCGAGTGTGGATCGTCAATAACAAACAAATCCGCACCACGACCAGTGACCGCAGCACCTACACCCGCAGCAAAATACTCGCCACCCTTGTCAGTTTGCCACTTTCCTGCCCCTTTGTTGTCTTCTTTGAGGTTTGTATCAGGAAAAATCTCTTTATATGCGGGATCATCGATCAAATCTCGCACTTTTCTACCAAATCTAACCGCCAACTCCGTGTTATGGGTGGCCTGAATGATCTTCAACTTAGGATTCTTACCCAAAAACCACGCAGGCATCAGAAAACTAGCGAACTCAGACTTAGAATGACGCGGTGGCATGTTGATAATCAACCGTTTCAACTTACCCTGCGCCACCTGTTCTAGCTTTTCCGCTATGATTCGGTGGTGCCTACCCTCAATAAAGTTTTCATAAACGTGATGCGCAAAGGGCATGAAATATTCTTGCGCTTTTTCCCTTAAATCTAATCTTTTCTTAGCCTCAGTCAGTGCTAAGATTTCTTTTAACGCTTCTTCAGGAAGTGTTTGTAGATTCATGAGCCATCCATCAAGTTTTCAGAAGGTAACTTCTCGGCCCCCGTGCCTTGAATCTCGGCTAATCTTCTCAAATACTCAAATTCTTCATTCGGAGCAATGTATCCATATCCATACTGCGGACTCGCAGTAGGTGCCAAGTAAGACGTTGGGTCTGAAAATACTGGACCCGCAGGAACTGTTTGATCCACTCCTGGTTGTGGCACGTAGAAAGAATATTGACCAGTTTGTTGTGGCTGATAATACGGCGCAACAGTCGGTCTCGCTCCAGATAATCCCGCTATTCCAGACGTGTACCCCGGATCTTGTTCTCCAACAGGCGGTACTTCGTCATCGTCATCTTCAGGTGTAAACTCTGTTGTAGGCGTGAACGTAGTGTCCACTGTAAAATCATCGTCTTCTTCTGTGAATGTTGTAAGAGTTCCAACGTCCGTGGTATTTGTTACCGCTGCGGGTACATTAGTGGCAGTCTCAGTTACCGCTGCGGGTACATTGGTCCCAGTATTTGTTACCGCCGTAGTAGTGGTTCCCGTGTTGGTAGCATTTACCGTTACCTCAGTAACCCCACTCGAGATGGTCGTGTTAGTATTTGCAGGAACCGTAGTAGTCTCACTAACCCCCGTATTCGTATTCGTTGTTGTGACCGTAGTATTTCCGTTTGCATCCACAGATGTTGTGACCTGAGTATCCCCTGATGTAATCGTCTCAGTAGAACCCACACCTACCGTCGTTGTAGTTGAGTCGGCTCCTGCTGTCGTCGTTACCCCAGTATTCGTCCCCGTTGTATCCGTGGTTCCTGGGACAAGAGTGCTTATTCCTCCTGCTGTCTCAGACCCTGTAGAAATCGTGGCTCCCGCATTTGTAACACCAGTGGAATCGTTGTTCTCCACCGCTGTGACTACATCCATAATACTTGTACTATCGTTGCTAGATCTTGAGGGTAACACAGCGGTAAATCCTGTTTGATTATTCGTCAGCGTTATATTTCCACCTGTAGAAACAATAGTCACATCCGACGCTCCAGACACAACTGAATCCTCCGCAGCCATTAAATCAGCAGCCGTGGTCTCCGAACCACTAATCGGAACAGAAGAAGAAATAACAGATCCTACATTTACACTCTGACCACTGCTCGTGTCCGTGATAATTAAATCACCGTTACTGTCCGTGACTATCGAAACATCAGCACCAGAGTTCAGTATCTCTGATGCAGTTGCAAGATCCGTGGCACTCGGTCCACCCGCAGAAGTTTCTCCACCCGGTGGAGCAGGAGAATCAATAGCCTTGTTTATAGCGTTGTTGATCGTGCCTATTGTAATAGCACCCCCTACAAGACCACCCACGATTCCTTCATCAATACTATATGCTTTACCAAACTTATCAGTGCCAAGTTGTTGGTCTACTGCAAGAGCAGCAGCATTTTGTTCAATGTATCCTTCAGTTACTGCTTCCTCAACTATGTTACCCGCTACTGTTGCAATAGACCCTGCACCAGATCCGGGCAGCACAGTAGAGAATAAGACGTTACTTATCGCACCAATCGGTAGACCAATTGCACTTGCCGTTATAGAGGCCGACCTGCTAAGAGTTTCAGCCTCTGCTTCAGAGTATCCCATCTCTATAGCAGTGTTGTATGTGTCATCCCTAGCCTCGGTTCCAACTTCAGCCGCTGTCATGATACCACCTGTAACCAACGCCGCTGTTGTTCCAAATGGAATACCCGCCAAACCCAATATAGTAGGAGTCGATGAAAAATAAGCTTTTGCTGCAAGAGCATCTAAATCAAAGCCATCATCTCCCATGATCGGCCTGTTTAATGCATCTAAGGTCTCAGGAGCATATTCCGTTAGATTCTCTATTATCTTAAATTTAGCCAGGTCTCCCTGTGCACGTAAATCTTCTCCTGCTTCAGAAACTAACTCGCTACCAACCACATCTCCCGTTGCGCTGATTAAGTTCCCTATCATCTTACTTGTCAGAGCACCCGACCCTTCCAAAAGAAGCTGTGTCCCTGCATCAGGCTTGAAGAAGTCATAATCAGGCATCAACGCATCAAGTTCATCAGGAGTAATCGGTGTGCCTTGAATCAACCCAAGAGTCGCCGCTACTTCCGCTGCACTCACATCCGTCTCATATGGAGAACCAATCCTAGCTTGAAGAGCCTCTATTGCATCTTCTGTCGTCGTCTGACCAATCTCCGCGTCCAAGTCGTCAAGAACAGAAGTAGCAAGGTCCACGACCTTCGCATCAATCGCCGCCTTACCTTCAGGTGTTAGCTCATTGTACGTGTCATCGTCATCCTGTAGCATCTTGGCATAGTCATCATAATCGTAAACGTCACTGATTTTCTCTAGCTGATCGTCCCTGTCAAAATCTTCTACAGCCTCAAACGTATAACCCGTAGGCGTGAAACCTGGCTCTGTGCCCGTCTCTTCAGCAAGTAAATCCAAACCAGACATGTCATCATCTATGTATTTCTGAGCAGCTTCACTTACTGGATCAATGCTAATATCGTCATCAAGGTCCAAGTCCCCAGGTTGAGCGATATCTGTTTCAACAGGCTCCGTTACAACAGGCTTGCTATACGTCCCAGTTGCAGGGTCATAGCCCAATGAATCTACATCCGTGTCCTTAAACGTATCCTTGATACTACCCGTGTAATCCGAAGATCCACCCGCCGCAGCGACCTCGTTAGGAAACATCTCCTCTATGTCATCTGATACGTTCCCGCCGAACGTCGGTCCTTTGCTATCGTCTTTCGGATCAATACTGTAATCTCGAGTAAGAGCATTCGATCCCTCACTTACCTTTACAGCGTACCAGTTGCCATTCTCATCCTGCTTTACGGTCCCAGGTGCGTTGCCCCCACCACCAAAGATCTGGTTGTGTATCTCAATGGCACTCGGTCCATCGTCCGACTTCTTTTCTAAATACTTATGGTAATCAAGGTTCGACTGCTCTCTCAAAAGAACTTCAGCAGCATACTCCGCTTCCTGTATCCTGTCCCGATCATCCCCGTCATAACCCTTATCCCCAGGCTGCTTCAAACCTAACGTCTCAGCAATAGGAACACCTTCCTCTTCAAGTAGTTGATTTGCTAATAAAAGCTTCGTGTTTCTCTCAGCTTGAGTTCTTATGTCGTTTAATTCAGAACCGCTTTTGTTGCTGTCTTTAGGGTCTAAAGAAAAATACTTCCCATTCCTAATTACACCCTTTCCATCAGGTGCCAACACAACAGAACTACCCTGTCCGTAATCAGGTAACTTACTTATATCTAACTCGCCAAGCGTTTCTCCCTTGTTGGGGTTAAAGGTGCCCGTCTCTACAACAGAAACTGTCTCCACTGGAGGAGGTAAATTTTCTTGAACAACAGAAGCTTGAACATCCTCTTGAGGTGGTAAATTACTAGAATCAAGGACCGAGATCCCAGTACCGTCCAATACACTATCGTCCGCCATCACATCCAATAATGTGATAAGCTCCTCACCCGCAGCCGCCCTCTCAGCGTTCAATGCCGCTAACTCTGAAAGCTGATCGTCCGATATAAGATTGGTGAAATCTAAAAAGCTCATGGCCCATGCTCCGTTGTTACAACGCTACTTTACAATAAACCCAAATGAAAATACACCCGGAATTTTTTTCAGTGGATTTGTGCCTTCTTCGCCCGTCTCGTCCGCTTGAAACTACGGTTCTTGCTTCTAGACAACACTCCCAAATTACCCGCTCCGTTGTTTCTTGGATTCCCGTCCTTGTGCGTCACGTCCTTACCATCCCCCTTCTTGACCCTTTTTTTCTTGATCATAGCTGCACGGGCCGCGTTCCTCGCTGCTCGGTTCTTCTTCTGCTTTGGGGACGAATGGTAGTTGTCGTACTCGGACCTATAATTACGAGCCATGGGTGTTCTCCTTATGTTCTCAAATGGTATTATACACGAATGAATCTACAAAACCAACATTATAGGGCGCACACACCGCAACCGTACCACATAAAAGGGGGTTGTGGGGGTTCGGTCCCTGCAAAATGTTGTTCCGTTTTTGCAGCAGTAACCCCCGTTGGTGGTTTGTACCGTTGCATGTTTGTTTGCAACTGGTCATGTGGGACAAGCTGTATTGTAGACCCCCGGGGGGTCTTTGTAATACGAAAAAAGTTTTGGTTTCGACCTTTTGTTTTTTTGGCAACAACCATTGCACCCAGAGAGGATCGTGGATTAAGCATACGTTAACGACTTTGCTTGGGCAAAGCTCGATCACTCCTGCTGAATCCTAGTAAGGCTTCAAACAGCCGAACTCGATTCCTCTTCCCGAATCAACCTCGCACGGAGGGCGCACCACAAATAGAGCAATTGCAGTTCAGTGGCACGGGACGTTGCCCGTGCATGGCTTTGTTCCTTCGGTGCGCGATTCGGTTAGTAGACCCTTCTGTCCGTTCGACGCACATGATCCTTGGCTAGAAGGATCATGTTTGCTCACAAACAGGTAGGGTCAAATTGCTTGACGTTGTCCCGTATGCAGTCTACCGAGCTATTCGCGATTAGGTAGTCGTGCAGTGGCTCGACTGCTAATCACGGCTCGTTAGGTGCATGACTAGCGTTTTCTTACACACACACATGATTTGTGGTTATAACCCCGTTAAGGCATTTGGAAATATGCATCGTCAAGGGAACCGATTTTTTTACTGATTAAGTCTACTCGTCTCCGAGATAATGCAGAGGACCCCATATTTAGTGGCACGGGACGTTGCCCGTGCATACAGAGACTCGCCTGACTGAAAAAAAATCGAGTTCACACACGCCTCGGCGTGCCTTGACCATTCCCTCGACAGACGTCTCGGTGCGATATTTCAAAAGTGCAAGAAAAACGGGCACCACAAATATGTGCGTGTTGTAACCTTAATCTTTTATAGGAGGCCATCATGGCAAAACTATCTTACACTAACACCCAGATCACAGGTGAATTTGCTTTCGGACAAGAGGATCTTGATATTTGTATCGAGGCTATCATGAAGACTGGTCCACATAGTGAATACTCAGCAGAGCGTAAGTTGTTGAACCAACTGATCACAGGGCGACGGGTCATGATCCAAGAAAGCCTGAACCGTGTTGAGAATCGTTCAACGTACACGGATGACACGATCAGGTATCCAGAAGTAAAGGAGGCTTCATGAAGAAACAGGGTATGTTTCACACACCCGAATCGTGGGAGGATCTGCTTCGGTGGATCCAACTACACCCAAAGTCGGACCAAGTCCATATTCTAACCGCAGCAATGATGTCTTGGAATCTAGCCTGCGACACAGTCAAAAAGGAGAAATCAAATGACTGACATTATCGAACGTTCACCAATGCACACTGAAGATCAACTGCTCAAGGTTGCAGATGTAATCATGGCTCTTATCGAACCACGCCTCAAGGAAAGGATGAAGCAAATGATTGAGGAACACTCGGACGATATCGGCAACAGTACGGATATCGACGACCAGATCTCAGAATGGATGCGGAGCTACTTCGATATCTCGGACTACTACGAGTTCGATATTCACGATCACACTTACGAGATCGAATGCATGATTGACGAGCGTATAGAAGAAAAGGAGGATGACAGTGACTTTGACGAACGAGTGTTCAAGGCTCTTGGTAAAATCGACATGAAGTTCGGTAACATGACCATCACACACGAGTCACAAACAATCGTGAAAGAGTAACTCAACAGAGGGGGCTTCGGCTCCCTCACCAACTCTCGGAGGTAACATGAGAAAAGAAACATATAAAATCGCAAAGGCTTTTTACAACAGACGACCCGCTTCGGCTGCTCGTACCAAAACCAACGGAGATGTCGTTTGGCTACATGACAACTTTATCGCATGGCGGACACTCGATGGCGACATTGGCTTCCGCTTGGCAGGTTGGCCCACCGTCACCACACGAGATCGTATCAACGGTATCCTATCAGTCTTTGGATACGGACGATGGGGCGTGGCACAACGGAACCATGAACAGTATCTCGTGCTCGGTGCCAACAAGATGATGCCCATCGGAGATGACGAGCACTTCTATCTTAGCGACTTGAAAGGAATGGAGAATCATGAAGATCGAAAAGAATATACCAGTGCCACGTAAGTATCACAGAATGGATATCTGGAACGAAGTAGCAAGCAACATGGACGTTGGAGACAGCGTCCTAGTTGACGACATGAGTAAACGAGCGTCATTAACCAACGCTCTCAAAAGATCAGGATACGAAGTAACTACCCGATCCGAAGGTAAACAATTCAGAGTATGGAGGCTCACATAATGGTAAAGACACCACAAGTAAAACCAGACTGGAACACAGGCATCTACATCGGAGACGGTGTAGTTGCTGCACCTCGGCCCATGCACGAATGGACCCATGACGAGATCAGGGACTATTACGATAGCAACCCGAACCTCGGTCTACTGACATATGCAGGTATGTTAGGACTGAGCGTCGGAGAGGTAAAAGAAATCTTAATGGAGGAAACGTAATGCAGGAACGACTCACAAAGTTGAACCAGATGTTTCTCAGATATGGGTTCTTAGTCTGCCCGTTAACAAATGACGAAATGAGTCTTTTGATATCGGATCACTATACAGACAAAGTAATCTACGACATTGGATGCGACGTTGCTTCTGGTCATCCGTTCGAAGAAACAGTCACGGCTTACGAAAAATGCTCGTGGCTTGTAGAAGAAGCAAGAACAACTAACGACTATTAAGGAGAGGGAGCTTCGGCTCCCTACTTCACTACTATCATAATGTGCGTCCGCCATAGCGGATCGCATTCCGCGTAATGACGCGGTAAAAAAATTGTGTCGCAAGCGACCCAGTTTCATTGTAGCTCGGCTCCCTCGTTCCTCGGTCGCCTCGCCCGGGGAAAACCGCCGCGTGGGGCCGCAGGGCTTGGCTCGAGCTTCAAGATACGCGCCGCGTGGGGCCGCAGGGCTTCGAACAATGACCCAAGATCCTTGAACCTATAGCCCTCCGCTCCCTTGATCCCATGCTCCGCTAAACTCGGTCCTTGGTTGCCCTCAAATAAAAGTATGTCTCTTGTAGAGAGGCACTTAACTAAGTAAAAATTTGCCCCACCTCGTGCCCAATATGCCATATTCCAAGCGACTTGATGAGGTGAGAGATTTAGCTTATTGCTTTTGGTTGCCTTGAGTTCACACCAGAACGGAACGCCATCAGCAACGATGTGAACGTCTGGGACACCGCCCCCATGCTTGTTTTCAATCCGCGTTGCGAACCACTTCTTCGGTAGGTTCTGACGTATCGAGTTCCAAAAGTTCGCCTCTGGTCCCTTGCTCATTGGTTATGTCCTTATACTCGCCCTCGATCTGAAAAGCCTGTGGGTATTGTTTTTGTAATGCTGCCAAACGTGCTGTGATTTCGTCCCTCGATAGTTGGTCGATTGTATTGATCGTCTCCCTCCTATCGATGGTCAATCCTCCAAGGGCTGACCGTATCTTCTCGGCGTTGATTGCTGCTGAAAAGTGACCTGCTTCCTCGGCCCCCTTTGATAGCTCGTACAATCTTTCAAGCTGACCGATAGTTGTAACTCCGTACCTCCTTTCGCGTTCTTCTCTCAACTCTTCGATGTACTCAACAACGTGTGGATAGTCTCTGCCATTGAGCAAACGAGAAGCGTGTTCAACAGCCAGATCCGACTTAAACCCTGCCTTACGAGCGCACTCCGCATTGCTGTAGATACCTTCAACAACGTATCTTGCAAAACTCATCTGTCTGTTTGTTAATTTCCGGTCATGCTTGTTTTCAACATCAGCTTTAATACTGGGCATACAATCCTCTCCGTTTTTTTCGACCATACACCGAATATTTTTGATTTGTCTATAAACAGAAAATGCCCCCTACCTATCCAAAAAGTTTATTTTTTATTTTTATTGATGGCTTGATCGAGGCAAATGGAGCTATTGAGTACGGTCAAGTGTACTCTGAGTACATCAGTGAGTACGGTCCAAAACCACCTTATCTTATTGTATACAAACACTTTTTCAGGATTGAGTACGTTGAGTACGCTCAAAACGTGTTTTGAAAAAAAAAAAAAAACAAAGAGGGGGCAAATCCCCTTTTAAGAAAAAATTAAATTATTTTCGTTCTGCCTCTTGTAATGATGCTATCTGATATTATATGGTACTTTATAAGACAACATGAGGAGATTAAGATGGACACGATAACTGAGATGACTTTGCCTACTCATTGGCTAACAGCAATATTCAATGATGATCGAACTGCGTTTAACGATGAGGATGAACAGCAATACAACTCATGGATCAAGGATATGAACACAGATAACTTTGACTGGCATGAACTTGACTGCGAACAAGAACCACATTTTGCAACCTATCACGATGCTAAACGCTATGGAGTTTTAGCTTGTGATGTTGTGAGGGTAACATTTGCAGTGACACCAACAAACAGAGAGGAGGAGTAATGTCTTACAATTTATCAGAAGAAGCTTACGAAATCGCTGATGAGGCTTGGCAAGAAACCAAGGACCGAGATGCGGCAATCGAATTTATTTATGAAACGTGTGACGGTCATGAGCTATCGATCTACTACGGCAAGGCGATAGATTTCTGTGCCAACAACGATACTACTTGTGGTGAGGAATATCTGGAGGAGCTTGGTGGTATTTCACAAGATGGGGATACGTTTGGAGGTATTGCTTGTCGTATTGCATACGCTTGTTTGTTGTCTGCATCGATGGCTTGTCTTGATGGGATCATTGATGAGGATGAAGAAGAGGAGGAGCTAGAAGATGCTTGAAGGATGGTTTGAAACGGACAGCGGCATGGAGCCGTTTATAATCGAGGAGGCACTTTCTTTTGTCGAGGCGGTGAAAGAGATGGTTGCATATGACCCAGAGAACTTTGGCTTCACAGACATGGAGATCGAATGGAATGGCGAGGACGTGACCAAGTTAGTTTATGACACAGTAGAGGGGATACATAATCAAGATGGGTAAGAAGCTTATTATAAATTGTTGGGAGGAGGGATCGATGGTCTTGGACTGGGATCCCAAGGCTTACAAGACCAAGGCAGGGGCGGCAAAGTCTTTGTACAAGGCATTACGGAAATGGTGTGAACAGGTTGGGTTAAACCCTGACATCGAATGTAACATCTGGACACCAGAGCAACGAGAAAAGCATGGCTCAAACTACGGCAGACATTGGTGCGTGAGCCTAGAAGCAGGGCCGTTTGAATGGGCGGTTCATGCCTCGATGGTTATCGACAATCCTAATTGGTATGTCGAACCGTATTATTCTTTTGATTTACAATTTTGCGAATAGGGAGGTATCGCATGAGATTATATACAAACAACCAAGGTTCGTGGGTCGGGACGCAAGCAGACGCGAAGCGTGAGTTCGGTAAGAACTGGCGTGAGGTTGATGTACCAACGGACAAGCCAACATTGCTTACGTTCTTGAACGAATACCAAGTGGGAGAAGCAGATGCGGTAAGTGCCCAGATGGAGATGGTTCAAAAAGATATTGCCCCTCGAGCACATGGACAGAGTTGTTCGGGAAACAGGGAAGTTCGTGAGGCCGCAGCACTCAATCGATATGATGTGAGGGATGTAGTGTTGAACTGTCCGAAGGAATATTTAGGGGGCGCATTGAGCGCGATAACAACAAGAATTTATGACATGGAGGATGAATTAAATGCCTAATCATTGCTATCAACAAGTATCTATCAAGGGACCGAGCAAACTGGTCCGACATCTGTACGCAGAACTAAAAGAGAATAGCCGTTTCTGTGACGTGGTTTTACCGATGCCGTTTGAGTTGTGGATTGCACCAGACATCGAGGTCAACAAGTATGGTTTCGAGAGCACAAGTCCGCAGTGGTATGAATGGCGCTATGACAACTGGGACACCAAGTGGGATGTTTGTGATGTCGATGTGCATGGCGATCTCGAGACGGATGGGAAACACGCATACGACAACGATTGCACTGCATGGTTTAGTTTCAATTGTTGGACCGCATGGGGGCCACCACTGAATGTGTGGAACAAGTTGGTTGATCTGGGCGTTGAGGTTGACGCTGATTACCAAGACGAGTGCGGCAACTTTGAGGGCGAGTATCGCAATGGCGACAACGAGAGTTGGGAGCCAGAGGACGAGGAGTGTGAAGATGCGTGAGGGATTGAGACGAGACATAAAGACAATGCTGTCTGCTTACTATGTCGATGTGGACTATTGGGTTCAGACGATGGAGGCCAACAACATCAACATGATTACCGCAGGGACACCGACTTTCGAGTCGTATGAAGATGCGAGGGCATGGCGGACAAGGATCAAATCAATACTGAGGGAGTTTGAAGATGCCTAAAGTTACAATCTTATGGGGCAAGGAACCCTACAATGGTCAAGGGGCCATCACCTACAAGTTTAAAACTAAGGCTGAGTTAGATGCGTTCCATCTTGGCATATCTGAGATGGACGGATGGCTTGGTTATGAGGAAGTCGAGGAAGGTTATATTCACAAGGAGGAAGAAGATGACTAGCGTTGATCCAATGGAGATTATGTTGAGCGATATCTTTGAGAAGGTATTCTACAACAAGGACCAAGAACCGAGAACCAATGTTTGCGAAGACTGTGACGGAGTTGGATGGGTTGAGGCGGAGTACGCTCGACCACAAAACTTTGACAGGGACGTTGGATATCTGGATACTAGACGTGTGGAATGTGAGGAGTGCGGTGGCACTGGAGAGATGGAGGTCGAAGATGAAAATGAAACTTTATTTTAAAGATGAGTTGCTCCTTAATCACGAACCTAGTTTAGATCATTGGGCTAAGATTATAGCAAAAGACGAGATGGAAGACGGTGGTGCTTATTGGGATTATGAATATTCAAGAGCATGGCACTCAATACATACTGAGTTCAATGA
>BCSF01000669.1_pt1 | contig 12617 bp, 20 predicted proteins | sample 1016431 | NCBI WGS metagenome assembly BCSF01 (sample SAMD00045685;SAMD00045686;SAMD00045687;SAMD00045688;SAMD00045689;SAMD00045690;SAMD00045691;SAMD00045692;SAMD00045684;SAMD00045690;SAMD00045691;SAMD00045692;SAMD00045684;SAMD00045685;SAMD00045686;SAMD00045687;SAMD00045688;SAMD00045689, study...
CATTAATTATCTCCTAATAAAACATACTATCTTATTTTTCACTTGATTCCCATAAACAAGTTGTATTGTTAAGAGTCCAAGTAATCTCTTCTGTATCACTTGGTCTAGGTGCTATAAAAGCATCTTTTGTTGAATCATAAGTGTATCCAACTCCAGCAAAATTCTTTCTAAAAGGCGTTCCACCTTTAGTATGTGTGTTACCAAAAGTATTGTAAGAAGTTCTTTTTACAGTACAACCATGAAAGTTGCCATAATAAACTTCCCAATCAGTATCGCTACTCTCATCGTTACCTTTTATAACTTGAGTAACTATGTTGTTTGAATCTAGTAATGCGTAATGTGCCATATTAAAAACTTATGTTGTCAGAACCAGCAGTAAACACTGTTTGTTTAAAGCCACCTGAAGAAGATGTAGAACTTGTAAGTCCACCACCTATTGTTAATGTAACTGTGTCAGGGTATTTTAAAATAACTACTCCAGACCCTCCAGCTCCACCAGGAGCAGCAGCGTCACCTGCACCACCTCCACCACCACCTGTATTAGCTGTACCAGCATTACCAGGGTCTTGTGGATAACCTGAATCACTTGATACAGCATTGCCACCACCACCTAGTCCTCCAGCAGCTCCAGCAGGAGAAGTTCCTCCAGCAGTAGCTCCACCACCACCAAAGTATCCTGAATCTGCTCCTACAGATGTTCCAAAGCTTGATGAAAAATCTCTACCATCGCCACCAGTACCATTTCCATCAGTACCACCAGCTTCTCCAGCACCACCACCACCATTGGAAAATCCACCAGTAGTTGCACCACCATCAAAACCATATCCTGTTCCACCACCACTATCGCTTTGTGTTGCTGAACCAGCATCATCGTTTACATTTGTATTTCTTCTAGCTCCACCACCTGAACCACCATCAGCAGCTTCTGCACTTTGGACAGCTCCTCCACCACCACCATTAGCAGTTATGTCCGAAAATACTGAGTTAGAACCTGAGTTTACTGTTGAATTATTTGGGCTAGCTGTTGCACCAGCACCAATAGTTACTGTGTAGTTTGTTCCTGGATCTAATTCTTTTTCTGTGTGATGAACAACCCCACCAGCTCCTCCACCACCACCATCATCTGCTCCACCTGAGCCACCACCAGCAACTACTAGAACTTCAAATGTAGGTGCATCTTCTCTTGTAAATGAACCAAAACCAAGTACTCTATAACCAAACATTTTATCTCCTAGTCATCTGTTAGTGCATCAGTTGTAAAGAATAATTTAATGCCAACCAACCTAGCATCTCCTGTTTGAGTGTCTGCTGATACATCTCTCATTAATTGAAAAAAACAAGTTTCATTTACACTTGGAGAACCAGCAATAGTTACTGCGCCACTTTCAGCAGAAACATCTAAATCATTTGATGTTCCACTATGAGCCTTAGCAGTTGCCACTACGTTAGTTCCAAAAGCAGTATTAATAGAGTCATTATCTGCAATAGCCACTCCTGATAGACCCCATGCTACTGTTCCAGTGTTTGTGCCTGTTACTGTAAAAAAAGCTTGAAAAGTAATTGTTCCCTCATTCCATAGTTTAGGAAATGCTACTGTAAATTGTGCGTTTTCATCAGCACTTGCATCAAAATCTAAAACTTTTAATTCAGGCCCATTAGATAATTCTACTTGTGCTAATGAAGCACAACCATTAGTTGTATTGGGATACATAGCTGATGCTGGAATCCATATAGAATGTTTGCCAACAACATTTCCCGTTAAACCAGTTCCTCCACTACTTGTTGCAAGAGTTGCTGATAGTCCTGCTGCTGTGCCACTAGTATTCTGATTACCTGCTATATTAACACCTGGTAAATTTATATTTGCAGAGCCATTAAATGAAACTCCACCTATGTTTCTAGCAGTTGTAAGAGTTGCTGCTGAAGTAGCTGTAGCACTATTTCCAGTACAACTTCCTGAACTACCACTAACATTTCCTGTTACATTTCCTGTTAATGCACCTGCAAAACCTGTTGCTGTTAAAATTCCTGAACTAGAATTAAATGTTAAATTGCTACCTGACTTAGGTGCTAAATCTCCAGTTGCTGCTGTTGAAAATAAAGGAAAACATGTGGTATCAGACGACTCGTCTGCAACTGTAACTGTTGTAGCTATAGCTGCTGTTCCACTAGTATTTTGGTTTCCTGCTGAGTTTACACCAGGAAGATCAATGTTTGCTGTACCATTAAAAGATACGCCACCAATATTTCTTGCAGTTTCTAACGCTGTTGCAGTTGCTGCATTACCTGTAGTTGATCCTGATGTGCCACTTACATTTCCTGTTACATTACCTGTAATATTTCCTGCAAAAGTTCCTGACAATACATCTGTACTTGAGTTAAAAGTTAATCCTGATGCTGTCTTTGGCCCTAAATCACCAGTCGCTGCAGTAACAAATAGTGGGAAACAACTAGTATCACTACTTTCATCAGCTACTGTAATTGTTGTAGGCACACCTTCTGCTTTAGAATCTAATTGTGTTTGTATTGCTGATGTTACGCCATCTAAATATCCTATTTCAGTAGATGTTACTGCTGATACCGATACATCTCCACTACCATCTGATACTAATGCTCTTGATGCTGTTAGATTTTCCATCTTAGAAAAAGCTAAAGCTGCACTTGCATTGACATCAGCGTTAATAATAACGCCTGTACCAATCGCTGCTGTACCTGTTGTGCCTATAGATTCTAAAGCAGAAGTAACTACAGGGTTAAAATTCGTTCCATCGGCTATTAAAGCTGCACCACTAGTATTAGTAGCCATAAACAGATCATCGCCTGATATAGTTAAATCACCACCTATAGTTGCATTGCTTGATGTAGTTAATGTACCTGAAGACGTTAAACTTGTTGCTGTAACTGCTGGTAAATTAGCCGCTAAATCTGTAATCGTTAATTTAAAGTTAGATCCTGAATAAGCAATAGCAAATACAGACTCTGTATTAGGAGTTGTTGTTGCTGTTAAATCTGTAAACTTTTGTGTTGCCATTTATTGTTCAGTCCATGTTGTAATTGATGTAGCTGGAACATCTTGCCAGTCATCAGGAGCTATAACAACTCCCCCTTCTTGTTGTAATATTAATCCGTCTTCTGTTCCCAATACATTTAAGTTATCTTCTGTTTCAAAATACCCTTCAGATGTATTTTGTATAACACTCCATGTCGTAGAATCTGTAGAAACTATAGTCCATGTAGTCATTAATATAATCCGTAGTCAATTCTTGTTACAGGTGCTGTGCCTGAGTGTCTATCTCTCTCGTTTGATTTTATAATATCTTCTTTGGCTCTGTCATAAAATCCAGACCAAACTTGTATTCTTTTATCATTTTGTAAATAAGGTTCTGCTTCGACTAACGCACCATATAAATAAACATCAGGGTGATGTGTAAGCATATCGTTTGTAGTATTAGAATCTGATAAAGGAGTAACTGTTTTGTAATAAGCTATTTCTATTTCAAAAACCCAAACAGGAATAGGTCTTATTTGTATATCGTTGCCTTTAATTGAATAAGATTTTGGGCAACCTACGCTACTTCCTGCTTGTAATCTGTCCATTATTTCAGGTGTTAAAAACTCTAAAGGAGTTTTAGGATCTGTGTTAAGTTTTATATTACGCATAGCAATATAATTATCAGGTAAAGTGTAATACTCAGTATCAGCTATAGTGTTAGCTGTTACCCTAGTTTCCATTCTTCTGATCTTAAAATCTCTTTTATGTCTTGTTTCAGCTAAAGCAATAAAATCAGGAATAACATCAGTTAAATCACTTCTATCTAACCAATTTGCTATAGATGTTTTAAGTTCTGCGTATGTTGATATTGCCATTATATTACTCTACTAGTTGTCTTTAAATATTTATAATCAGGACTGTTAAGTAATCTCTTAACAGCTTTCATATCTTGTTTTTTATTTATATCAATTCCAAATTTAATCTTCCATTCTTGTGCAACCATTACTGGTATTCTAGCACATAAACGAAAGTCATCTCTTATGTGATGGTCTTCCTCTTGTAGTCTTTTATTGTTTTGTATCAATTTAGACAAATCAGGGGATTTGTATTGTATTGCAAATTCCCCTGAGTGTTCTGAAAAATGAAAGGTTTCGCCATCTCCCAGCCTTCTTTTCATTATTCACTAAGCTCCTGAACAAAAACAGTAGGTGTTCCACTAGCGTGAATGGTTGCCATTTTCATGCCACCATCTATTTTAAATATGATAGATTCATCTCCTGCCATGTATATTGAAGTTGCAGTTGCTGCTGTAGGATTTGCTCCAAACTCAATAAATACTGGGACAGTAGTTGTTACTCTTCAATATTCAATACTATCATTGAAAGCCTATGATTTTGCTGATGAGCTACTTGTCGTTCTTGTGTGATTTGCTATTACTCTGTAACCACCTAACCAATTTGCCATGCTTATCTCCTAATTACGAATGTTACTAATAGTTTAACTGCGTTTGATGATGCACCATCTGTAATCATTTCGATAGTTCCATCTTCTTCAACTCTATTAGCTGCTGTAGGTTCTGCTGTGTCAACATCACCTGCTGCTGATCCTGATTGAGTTACTGTAATGCCACCACCAGTAATAGCAGTGCCACCAATTTCAAAACTAATACCACCATTTGCAGTTCCAATAGCTCCTTGTAATGCAGTAATAATTTTAATTACTCTACCACCATCAGGTATTGGTACAAATGTGCTTGATGCAGTAGATATATCTTCTATCTCTGCTGTTACAAAATAATCATTTAATGTTCTCATTAAATTTCTCCAAATTAATAACCCTCGTTCCGAAGCGATACTGTTCTTCAAGGTCATCATTAATGTATCTAGGTAGGTGGGGAAAACATTGGAGTGAAAAACCCCACCCTTTACTAACTATGAGGAAAGTAAAATTTTATTATGATGTAGTTAAATCAGCGATTTTACCACTAGCTGCTTCGTTTTTAGAAACAAGAGTATACTCAACGAGTAATTGTTTCTTCTCAGCATCACCAGTTTTCGCTAAGTCTTGTACACCGAAAGGTCTTAGATATGCAACTTCCCACATTTCTGTGTCAACTACAAGTGCAGTTCTTCCTGAACTTCTTAAGATCCTGTCAGCTACTACTCTAACTTCACCGAAGTCAGAAACATAAACATCAATAGTAGCGACTAAACTTCTATCTTCTGCCATGTCCATACGAGTAGAGTTACCAGTAAAGCCTGATACTTTTTGTTTGTTGAATGAACCAACTAACAATAGGTCAGGATTACCACCTTGGTCGAAACAAGATTTTAGATTTGACTTTAAAAGTGCTTCTGTTAGCACTCTTTGAGTACCATCAGTAACTGCACCAGCACTATTAGTAGAACCACCTGAACCATGAAGTTCATTAGTGTTACACCAAGACTCATATGCTCTTGAAGCACGACCTGTACCTGAAGAACCTGCTGCTGCTGCTTGTTTACCAGTCATGTCTAGTTCCATATCTCTTTTAAGTTCCTTACCAGCTTTAGCTATTTGATAAGCCATTTCTGAAGAAACACCAGCTTTGTTAACAACTTCTTGAGTACCAGTAACTACTACAGGTTTTGTAGAAATCTGTGTGTAGTTTAATAGTCTTGAAGTAGCTGTTAAAGCTCTGTTTGGAGAGTCATCACCCTCAATTACTAGGTTAGCTGCTGCTGCTGCTAAACTATCTGTTTGCCATTCATGCTTTGTGCCACTAGCTGAACCAGTACCAATGCTAGACATAAATGGAGTTTCTGTTGGTGAGATGTTATAAATAACATTCGCCAAGTCTTCTCTCTTATTGTTACTATCAAAAGTTTCATAAGAGTTAGTATAAATTGCCATTTTTGATTACCTATATTAAAAAAGTTTTGTATTAAGCTAAGAGTTCATTAGGCTTTCAATAACGCTTTTAGCATCATTTACATGCCCAGTCTTTCTTAACCTTGCTCTTTGTGCCTTAACTTTATCACTAGATATTTCACCTTTTGTTGCTGGAGAACCAGGTTTTTGAACTTTAGGTACAACTTTAGTTTTCTTATTAGAAATCTTAGCTGCTAAAAGATTTTCATACAACATAGCTTTATGTAGAACATCTACAGACCTTGCATCAATTAAGCTATTAACTTCTTGTTCGGTAAATCCTTTTTTGACTGCAAAGGTTTTAATTGATTGTTTCAATTTAGGGCCTTTGTCAGGATCAACCCATTCAGGGAGTTTTTCTGCCATAAGTTGTTGCTGTCTAACAAGTTCTTCTTGCCATTTAGCTTCATGCTCTTGTTGCTGTTTGTATTGAAGATTTTTTTGTTCTTCTTCAACCATTCTTTTATTATCTTGAAGTTCTCTATATTGATCTCTTTTCAACATATATTCGGTTGGATCTTCTTCCTTGAGTCTTGTCCAATCAGTTTTTGCAAGTTCTTCTATTTTAGAATCTGCCTGAATGTTAAATTGTTCAAGTTGTGATAAGTAACGCTGTCTTTCTTGTTGAGTCGCAGCTAATTCTTCATCAGCTTTTTTGCGTTGCTCTGCCAATACTTGACTTTTTCGTGTGTAATCAGCTTGTCTACTGTAACCTGCTTGAAGTTCATCAAGAGTAACCTCTACATCTTTACCATCTACTTTGATGGTGTATGTGCCAGGTGTCTGACTTTCTTCTGCTTGGTTTTGGTCTACTAAGTCTTCAGCAGTTAATCCATCAGGATTATCTACATCAACTTCAACTGATTCGGACTCCATGTCCTGTGCAGAAACTTCTTCCGTTGTTTCTGTTTCTTCTTGGTCTTCTGTGCTTTGCTCCTCGTTTGGAGTGCTCATCATACCTTGAAGTGCTGCTTGTGCTGATCTTACATCAGTTACAGGCACACCACCATTAGTGGATTCTGTTACAGGGATATCATCTTTTGCCATGATTATTTACCTCCCTTTAATTCGTTTTCAACTATCTTTCCATTTTCCATAGTATTAACAAGAACATTTTGAGCTGTTAAGACTCCTCTTAATGAAAAATATAGAGATTCTCTTTTACTAGCTTCCTCTATATCAGTTCTTATCCATTGCTGAAAAATATCATTTTGGATAACTTCATAAGATTTTATTAAGAGAGGGTCTGTTAATAACCTCTCAGCATCTTGTCCTTCTTTTATTGCACTTTCTTTATCTACCATTGTTTTCTCCTATTTGGTTGATTCTATCCACAAACTCTGTGGTTATAGTTTTTCTCCCAGCGAGATACCCATGAATATCATTCTTAGAGATTGATGTTTTCAAGTGTAACTCATTTACTGAAATGCGATATTTCAACATAAGTTGTTGTAATTCTGTGTTTGTAAGTTCTGATTTTTCAGTTAATCTAGCCAATTATTTTTTCTTCTTTTTCTAAAGGTTGAAACATTTGTTGGTTTACCACCAACTCCTTGTGCTTTTGCTCTTTTACGAGAAACAGCAGATAATTTTTGTGCTTTTGTCATTCTTGCTGCTTTAGAAGCAGGAACACCATTAGGATAAGCTCGTCCTGAACCTTTGGATCTTCCACATTTTTGAAACTTTCCTTTTTTCTTAGGAGCTCCAATATCAACCCAGTTTTCTTTAAACCATTTGGTAAGGCCATTAGCCACGTCTGTAGCCCCCACCTCTTTTTTTATATTCTCTTACAAGCCAAGCATTAGCATAAGCAGATGGATAAACCTTAAACTTTTTTTTAGCTGCTGACTTTACTCTTGAATATAAAGAAGGGTTAGTAGGTATATTACGACTTTTTGCCATTCATTCTATCCTTTCTAAAAACACCTTTTTCAATACCTCTACCTTTTAAGATATCTGCGTAAGTTATTTTTCCATCTTTGTTTAAATCAGGAAACTTTTTTTTATTTTTAACTTTTTTCATTTTCCTACCTTCTTCATTGCTAATGTATGTGCTTGTGTAAAGGTTTTACCCTTATTCATCTCCTTACGCATAAAAGCCATATGCTTTGCAGTATGATGTTTTTTATGTTTTGCAAGAGTTGCCCTTTGTAATTTAGTTAACATTTATTTTTTCTTTTTTGTTTTTTTAGTTTTTTTTGGTTTTTTCATTCCGTACATTATAATAACCTCAATAAGTTTGTGAATTTATCTGTTGCTAATACAAAAATAACTATAGCTCCATAAGCTATATACTTAAATCTAAAGACTTCTATTTTTACATCTCTCATATCTTTTTCAATATGTTGTAGATGGTTATTTTTAATATCATAGATATCTTTTTTAATAAGTTCTATTTCTGTATTTAACTCGTTTAAATCTTTCATGCTAGTGGCAACTTCTTTCTTTTAGGGTAAGTATTTAAAGCTATTGCTACCGATTGTTTTTGTGGCTTACCTTCTTTTCTTAACATCTTAATCTTCTTAGAAACTAATTTGTTTCTCTCAATTCTTCCATGACCTGAGTATTTAGGGTATGCCATTAGCTTGGGCCTATTCCAACAGGTCTATTTTGCACAGCTTCTAGTGCAAGTTCTTGTTCGTTTAAGTCAAGTTGTGATTTCTTAATTGCTAGTTCTTGTTGCTTGAGAGCAAGATTGATTGCTGCTTCTTCTTGTTTTAATTTAAGTTCTTGTGCTTTTAACTGCGTATCGATCTCTAACTCTTGAGCTTGTAATTGTAATTTTTGTAACTCAACTTGTGCTTTTCTTTGTTCAACCTTTTCTTCTAAAGTAGGTTCAGGTGGTGGTTTTGGTGGCATCATAGCTGGGTTAGATATAAACTGATCTGAGTTTTTATATCCTGACTGAGCTATAAATTCACTTACTGCATTGTATATGTTTTGTGGTGTAACGAGTGATCCCATTCCACCATTTTGTATTAGACCTTGTATTATCTGCATAATAGAACCCATAGTCTGAGTTTTACTTTGCTGAGAACCTGACCCAACACCAACATTAACAGTACAATTTAGTTTTTCTTTCCAACGAGATACATCTATAGGTACAAATTTACCATTAAGATAAGCTATCTTTTGCCTATCTTCGTATCTTTGTACTAGTGAATAGATGTTTCTGAATAAATCTTTAATACCTGTTTCTGCAAATATACGAGCAATTAACTCAATTCTTTGCATAGCAGACTCAGTTGCTGCTGATATAGCTCCTGAAGTTACATGAGATGTCAATACATCAGGGTTTAATCCTTGCGACATTTTAGATACACCACTTCTTTCTTCTCTAATGCCATCTAGGTATTGTACCATTTGGAAAGCATAAGGTTGTATTTGTGGGGTAGGTAAAGCTGTAACAGCTCCTGGTGCTCTCATTCTAACAATCCCACCTGGCTTAGAAGATAATAAATCATCTAATTCAACCTGTCCTGCTAATACTGCATATCTAGCATTGTTAGTTAAATACATATTATCAAGAAGATTTCTCATAATAGTAGATTTAATGAGCTGTATATCTTGTACTGTATCAGCAATACTCATGCCGTGGAACTTATGAGGTATTGGTAATGGACAAATAGTTGAAAAAGGTATTGAGTCAATCTCCTCATTATCCAGTATTATATTACCACCTTTAGTAATCTTTCTTAACTCTGCTATACCATCGCCATCGTAGTCAAGATGTATATAACATTCCTCTAACCAAACTTTTCTTGATGGCCCACTACCCTCATCTGCTGGTAATGAATCATCATCAAAGCTAAATCTTGCTATTCTTTCCTCGTTTAACTCAGCATTTGACTGTGTATAACTAGGTAATTCTTCAACTAATGACTTAGGATATCCTTCTAAAATTAAATCAGATACTGTTTTTTTAACTCTATGACAGACAAAACTAGCATCTTCTACTGAAGTTGCCCTTCTTGATATTAAAAATTCTTCAGGTGGTACAGCTACTACCTTGACTTGTCCATCTACTTTAGTTCTTTTTACTTTAACATCGTGTTCAACAATAGCTGGAGATATCAAAGTACCAAAATCATCGACTTGTTGTTTTTGTATAATAGTTTCTGTGTGTTCTATTACTTCAAGATCATCATTTGCTAGGATTGATTGATACTCAATCTCAGTTAGGTTCTCGTATGTTTCGTGAGATACCTCTTTTTTTTCTTCCCAAAAATGTTTAATGACTCCTGTCTTACTTATTAACGCATCTTTAAAGGCATCGTACAAGACCTTAAAGCCGTTATTTTGCTTGTTAAAGACATAGTTGACATAGTCGGTAGCTTGTTGTGCCATTTCGACATCTTCAGGGCCTTGTGGCTCGAACTCAGCGACATTGTTATGGGTTGTAAAGATACGCATAAGGCTTGGCATAATGTATTCGATAGTATCTCTTACATCAGTTGTAACAATCTCAGAACGACCCTCTATCTCGTTACCAAAAGGTTCTCCGAGATAATACTTCATAGCATCTTCTCTTTGTTCTGAAAGCTCAGTATTAAAGTCGCCTGAAGCAGACTCTATCTCATTACTCAGTTTTGATGCTAATTCATCATCGGTCATTTTTTTGGTTTTAGCCATTTATTTTCCATACCTTTGTTTAAATCTTTGTGCTGCTGAAGTGTCTTGTTTTATATTATATCCTGCTTTGTTTAAAGTATCTCTTGCTTTTCTGTTACTAAGACTTCTATTACCATAAGTATTTCTTTTTAAATCACTCAATGCGTTTTTTCTTTTTTCATCTGCCATAGCATTTGCATCATTTCTAAAATTATCCATGTATTTATTAGCCATGTTTGCCACCTGTTTTGCTGACATTCTATTCCATTCTTTATCAGAAATATTAAAATGTTTTTGTAATTTCTTTTTACTTGCCATAATGTTCTCCTATACGACAGCTACATCAGGGCCTAATCTACCCTTTCTATCCCATCGTGATCCTTGTGTTGTTGAATGTCTTAGACTCATAGTGGCATATCTTGTCGCTGCCATTAAGTCATCTTTAAGTTTGACCAGTTTGCCATCTTTACGATGATACATACGATACTCCTCAAACCAGTCATAGAGGGTATTAAATACTTTAAATCTACCATGTTCCATTCTGTCTAGCATTTCCATAAGACCTGCTTCAACCGAATTACCACCTTTTTTCTCACCTATCGCTGGTGGGTTTTCAAAGTGGAAAGTCAGCATATTAACACAATTATCACGATACTGTTCAGCGAGAGTAACACCTGAGCCTTTATCGTGTTGATAGCCATCATGTGGCCATACTATAGGGATATAGTCGCTACCTTCCCGTTCATTGATATGACTTGCATGATAACTAGGTATTTGTTTAGCCATACGATAACAATCGTAAACGTATACAATATCCTTATCTCTATCCCACGCTAACCATACTACGGCAGTAGGGTGGTCATATCCAAAATCTATCGCTGCAATCCTTGCAAAATGAGGGGGTATGGTAAAAGGCTCTATAGCTAGATTATCCTCATCTATTGGAAAGACTAGCCCTGATCCTATCATCGGGATACCTTTTGACCTCATATCACGTTCATGTTGAGGTAGGGCAGCTAAAATCTGTTCTTTCATATCCTCGGTTAAGTGTTCTGCATCTTCCCAACCTGCTGTCAACAATGACTGTCCTGGTCTTAAATTCGAGGTAAAACTCTGTACTACCTCAGTCATACCTGATTCAGGAGTAAAGGTCATATAGACCTGTCCTCGTCTGTCTAGTGTCCTTGTAATACATTGTGAATAAATATCTTGAGGTGGTTCTTCATCGAGCCAAATAAGGTCTAAACTCTCCCCCATAAATTTTTCACTACCTTGCTCGTAGGCTTTAAAGGCTACCCTAGACCAACCCCCTGATTTATGCTTAACCATAACAGAGGAATGAGCATTAGGTACGCCAGGCTTTCTAGTGGTTTCCCCTATAAGGTGTTTAGGGATTGAGCCCTTACCCTTATCTCTAGGGTTATCAGGTTGCCCAAATAACTCCTTTTGACAGATATCTCTAGTAGTTTCATTAGAAGCTCCACACACCCAAGCCTTAATAGGCTTATCGAACTTCTTACCTTTCCACCATTTAGGGTACAGTCCAGTTAAGTGAGCTGCCATCTCCATAGCTCCCACATAAGACTTACCTACCCTATTCGCTGCCATTAACAACCTCTGTGAGCAATCCTTACCTGCTTTATGGAATCTTTTTTGGAACTCGTAGGGTTGGTAGTAGTTTAATCTATTCTCCTCTTGTCGCTTGTTTAGCTCCTTTAGGATCTGTTGTGCTCTTTCTCTAGACATAATACTCCACCTCTAATACTATAGATTTTTTTTAATATTGCAAATCTATATCTTGTGTTTTTTTTATTTTATAACACAACATATAGTGTGTAGTGATATATTTTATTAGTATTGATATTACCCTCCAGTATAGGGATGGGACTATATATATATACGTGTGTGCCTGTGGGGGGGGTTGCCTTTCTCTAATATAATAATATTCTAATCAATGATCTACTAATATTCTTATTTTCTTATGATTCTCTAATAGACTGTTATGAACTGGTTATCTTTTAGTAGTAGATGACTATATTATTTCTGTTAAAGGCTCTTATAGTATCTTATTTTTATTTAGAGGGAGTGTTAGTAACTATAATAG
>BCSF01000667.1_pt1 | contig 12615 bp, 4 predicted proteins | sample 1016431 | NCBI WGS metagenome assembly BCSF01 (sample SAMD00045685;SAMD00045686;SAMD00045687;SAMD00045688;SAMD00045689;SAMD00045690;SAMD00045691;SAMD00045692;SAMD00045684;SAMD00045690;SAMD00045691;SAMD00045692;SAMD00045684;SAMD00045685;SAMD00045686;SAMD00045687;SAMD00045688;SAMD00045689, study...
ATACAAGAACAGCTACACAAACAGCCACTAGAGAGGTTACACCTACAAGAACCCGTACACGAACTTCTACTCCAACTCAAACAAGAACTAGAACTCAAACAAGAACGGTTTCACAAACATCGACAAGAGAGGTAACACCAACAAGAACAAGAACAAGAACAAGTTCGCGAACCAAAACTCAAACAGCAACAAGAGAGGTAACACCTACTAGAACAAAGACCCGAACACCTACTAGAACAGCTACGAATACAAGAACAGCGTCTCAAACAGCGACAAGAGAAGTTACCCCTTCATCTACCGCAACTAGCACGGTAACAAAATCTCCAACCCCAACTTTAACAGCTACTAGATCAGCTACACAAACAAGAACACCTTCTCAAACAGCAACTAGAGAAGTAACGCCTTCTAATACTAAAACTAGAACACCTACAAGAACACGTACTAGTACACGAACAGCTACTCAAACTTCTACTAGAGAGGTGACACCCACAAATACTAAAACTAGAACACCTACCAGAACAGCAACTCAAACAGCAACTAGAGAAGTAACACCCACTAATACTAAAACTAGAACACCGACCAGAACAGCAACACAAACCGCAACAAGAGAAGTTACCCCAACTAGAACAAAGACACGAACACCTACAAGAACCGCTACACAAACAGCTACTAGAGAGGTTACTCCAACCAACACTAAAACACGTACACCTACAAGATCTGCAACTCAAACAAGAACACCTTCACAAACCCCTACAAACTCTCGCACACCCACTAAAACAATTACAAGAACAACTACCAATACATTAACAAAGACTAAGACAAGAACTCGAACACCTACAAGAACGGCAACTCAAACAGCAACAAGAGAAGTAACACCTACGTCTACTAGAACTAAAACCAAAACCAAAACTCGTACGCCAACTAGGACAGCTACGCAAACCTCTACTAGAGAAGTAACTCCTACGAGAACAAAAACTCGCACCCCTTCTAGAACCAAGACTAGGACAAAGACACGAACCAAAACCCCTACAGTAACTAGAACACGCACACCATCTAGAACACCTTCACAGACAGCAACTAGAGAAGTTACACCAACTAGAACAAGAACAAAATCTATAACACAAAGTAAAACTAGAACACCAAGTAAAACAAGAACACCTACGGTTACAAAGTCAAAAACTAAGACTCCTACAAGAACTGAGACCCCAGTATTTTAATCTCATCAGTTTTTATCTTGTTTAGCATGGTATTAGTATAAATATCTATGTGAGTGGTCGCGAATTTGAAAAAAGAGGCAATAGTCTCATAATAGATAAATTTCCTATAGAGGTTTTGCCTCAAGGTATTACCCCTACGCCAACTATTACACCTTCAAAGTCTATAGTTAATGTTACTCAAACCCCTACTCAAACATCTACACAGACCGCGACAGTATCTCCTACATCCACTCCAACTGTAACGAGAACTAAAACACCAAAGATAACTGATACAAGAACTGTTACACCTACACCTTTTACAACAATTGGAGGTTCTCTTACTCCTACCCCTACTGCTACAAGAACTACAACTAGTACACCTACTCAAACACAAACAAGAACATCAACAGGCGAATTAACCCCGACTATTACTCAATCTCTTGATGCTACACCAACTAGTACGAGAACATATACACCAACTCATACAATAACGGGAACAAGGACGCCAACTCAAACACAGACAAAAACACATACTTTTACTAAAACTATTACTGTAACTGAATCTCCTACAAGAACAGCTACACAAAGCAGAACTAGAACATCTACAAGAACTTTTACACCCGATATTACGTTAACCCCTACATATACTAATACACCTACACCTACTAATACACCAACTAGAACTTCTACCGCAACTAGAACCAAAACAGCTTCCGTAACACCTTCTCAAACCTCTACCGCAGCTGTTACTAGTACCGTTACATTTACACGAACACCATCACAATCAAGAACACCTACTCAAACTAAAACCATTACAGTAACTGATACCGTTACACAGACTCAAACAAAAACACAATCTAGAACTAAGACTCAAACTAGAACAGTTACTAGTACGCCTACTAGAACTCAAACTAGAACAAAGAGTTACACGGTAACAAATACAACTACTATTACAGCATCACCATCTAAGAGCGCTTCGTCTACCAGAACACGGACACAAACTAGAACAGGTACAGAAGGAGCAACACCTACACCAACTATTTCTGAAACCGCGACTCAAACACCTACACCAACAAGAACAAAGACTCAGACTGGTACAGTTGGTGGTTCTCCTACACCTACAGCTACAAGAACGAAGTCCATTACTTATACTGCTACTGCATCTAGAACTGCTACTAATACAAGAACGAAATCTCAAACACCTACCAGAACACAAACTAGAACACTTTCTATTACAGGTACAGTAGGCGTAACAGCTACTAGAACAGCATCATCGACAGTTACTCGTTCTAGAACACCGACACAAACTAGAACACGAACTCAAACCGAAAGTCAGGTAGTTACCCCAACCCGGACTAGAACACAGTCACCTTCTCGGACTCAAACAGTTACAACTTCTGGAACTGCTAATGTTACACCTACTGTTACGAGAACGCAAACATCTACCCAATCTAGGACAGTAACACAAACGCAAACTGCCGGTGTTACAGTTACGAGAACACAAACACAAACAAGAACAGAAACTCAAGGAGCAACACCTACACCAACTCGTACAGCTACAACAACTAGAACACGAACTCAAAGTAGAACAGAAACACAAGCAGCTACACCGACACCTGAACCAACTCCTACTCAAACACAGACACAAACACGTACAAAGACACAAACTAGAACGAGTTCTCAGACACCAACAAGTACACAAACTAGAACGCAGACACAAACTAGAACAAAATCACAAACACGTACTAGAACACGAAGCGAATCACCTGGTGGGTAAAAGAATTAATAAAAAGTGGTACGTTTGAATAAATAATTGTGTGGCGAATCAATCTTCATTCATAGGACCTGGTGGTGGTAATGCGGGTAGGAGACCAGCTCTTCCAGCTGGTTTGTTTAATCCAAACCCACAAGCCAACAATAATATACAAGGATCTCAAAGATTCCGAGTAAATATTAACTCAGAACCAGTACCCGGTGTAACCCCGACATTAACGAGGACACGAACAAAAACGCAAAGTGTAACTAAATCACAAACAGCAACAATTACCGCGACACAAACCGTAACCCAGACAAGAACCGTATCTCAAACAAAGACAAGAAATGTAACAGACACACGTACACCTACACAAACACAAACTCAAACACAAACACAAACATCGACCGTTACAGTAACAGCTACAAGGACACCTTCTCAAACAGCTACTCAAACACCCACACCTTCAACAACAGTAGCAGCATCTCCTACACAAACCGCTACCGTTTCCAGAACATGTTCTGCATCACCGGAAGTTACACCTTCAGCTACAAGAACTAGAACAGTAACACAATCCAGAACGAATACCCAAACGCCGACTGCCACTGCTACAAGAACAAAGACAGGTACCAGGACTGTAACACAAACTATAACAGTATCTCCTACCGCTTCACCTACAGTTACCGCTACAGTTTCAAGAACAGCTACACAAGCTTTAACACGAACCCAGACGCCTACACAAACTCGAACCCAAACTCAAACACCCACGCAATCAGTTACAGCAGCTGCAACAGTTACTCAGACACAGACACAAACCAGAACACAAACTCAAACACCTACCAGAACAGTTACACCTTCAGATACAGCAGCTGTCACTCCTACTCAAACTGTTACTGTTACCAGGACAGCTACTTCTTCACTTACAATCACACCTACTCGAACAGCTACAGCATCAAGAACTGCTACAGCTACAGTTACACCTACAATTTCAACGACTAGCGAAGGAACAGTAACACCAACGGCGACAAGAACACCCACTGTAACGGTTACAAGAACGCAGACACCAACGCAAACAAGAACACCTTCTCAAACCGCGACGCAGACACCAACGCAAACAAGAACACCTTCTCAAACCGCGACAAATACAAGAACACGTACACAAACACCAACCCAAACCCAAACACCTACAAATACAAGAACATCTACTCAAACAAGGACAGTTACTATTACGAGAACAGTTACACAAACTCAAACCGCTACAGTTTCAAGAACAGCAACTCAAACCGGTACTCAAACTCAAACACCAACAAGAACATCTACACAAACACGCACTCATACACAAACCCAAACGAGAACACCTACACTTACAAGGACAGCTACACAAACACAAACGGTTACACCTACACAAACAGTTACACCAACAAGAACAGCTACTAATTCAAGAACACCTACAGTTACACCTACAAGAACTGCAACAGAACCGGTAGGGTTTACATGTAACCTCACCGGTACTGGTGGTGCACCTCACCCATCACTTAGCGGCGTAACATTCCAGGCTGCAAGTGGTGATTTCTTTGAATTTGATTGTATTAGTTCAGGTACACCTACTGTAGCATCGATGACATTAAGATTAAGTGGGGTTATTAGAGCTCTCGTACCATATTCGTTAACTAATTACACTGGTCAAGCATTTAGAGTCACCTTCAGTGGTGATCCTACAGCGTACCCAGGTAACTTTGCTGATGGTATTGTAGATCTATAATGTATAAATTAACTGCAACTAAAAACGGGGATGATCACCCAGATTATATGTATATTACCTTCCAATCTGGAGAAGGGGATGTACTTAAATTTAACCCTATTAGTGAATTAGATCCAGGCATTATTGTTTGTACATTAAGAATAGACGGTGAAATAGTAAGTTTATTATCTATTGCCAATAAGAAATATATAAATCAAACAGCAGAATATTATAATAAACAAAAAAATTCAAATTATACTTTCATTATCGACGATAACGTTATTGACTTAGCATAAATAATTTATGTCATGGGTCAAGTTTCATATTCAGGTCAAATAATAAAATACGTAGGAGGAACGAGTTTATTGGTTTCTAATACCGTGCTATCAGCATCCGGTAACGTAGCTAGAATGTTTGCCGGGGCCAGCGTTACTAACCCCTCATTTATAACATATCAACCGGGATTACCGGATTTTTTGCAGGGGTTTACTTCATTCCAACCTGGTAGTACATATGGTGTATATGTTGCTTCATCAGAAGCATTACCTGTTACCGGTACAGGGTTAGGTAGTTTTGAACCACCGGTAACTAACACGTTAGATGGTATGATCGCAAGATCTGGTGTTTCGTTTATGCTTAATACCAGTGCAGGTGAGCCTAACATAGTTACCGGTAGTAGAATGCCATCAGCGGCTTTTAATGTTTTGAGTTCTTCTACTAAAACTAGTAGAGTTTTCCAGGTAAACGCTAACGATAATTCAGCAATAGCAGGTTATGCTGTTTACCAACCAGGGATACCAGGGTTTTTGCAAGGGTTCTCATTAATGAGAACTAATAGTAGTTATCTTGCATTCTTTCAAAATGCTGCTATATCAGCAACACCTAACTTTTTATCTCCAGACCCTCTATCGGTTATACGACCTGTGTCTAATGTTACACCCACCCAAACATCTACCAGAACAGCTACTAGAACTCAGACACCTACTAATACTGCAACAGCTACAGTAACAAGAACAGCTACCCAGACCCAGACACCAACTAACACTAGAACAGCTACTAATACAAGAACTGTTACCAATACAAGAACGCCTTCTCAAACAGTTACTAGAACGCAAACACCTACACAAACAAGAACAGCAACTAATACCAGAACGCCAACCCAGACAAGCACTCAAACTCAAACACCCACACAAACAATTACCGCTACAAAGACAGCGTCTCCAACAAGAACGGTTACACCAACTCAAACCGCTACAGTTTCAAGAACAGCAACTCAAACAAGAACATCGACTCAAACACCTACAAGAGATGTTACGCCTACACAAACTCAAACACCTACACATACTAGAACAGTTACAAGTTCTATTACCAAAACAAGAACACCTACGCAATCTAGAACGGCTACTAATACCCCATCACCTACTGTTACAATAACATCTACTAGAACTCAGACACCAACTCAGACACCAACTGTTACCATTACGAGAACTGTTACTCAGACACAGACATCTACTAATTCAAGAACACCAACTCAATCCAGAACACCCACCGGTTCTGTAACTCCTACGCAAACTGCTACGCAAACTAGAACAGCTACCCAGACAAGTACTAGAGAAACAACACCAACACAGACCAGGACATCTACCGCATCAAGAACCGCTACTCAATCTCAGACATCAACAGTTACACCATCTAGAACAAAATCTCAAACACCTACAATAACACCTACGAATACAAGAACATCTACACAAACAGCAACAGTTACAGCATCCAGAACATGTTCTCAAACACCAACTAATACAAGGACATCAACTCAAACTAGAACAGTAACACAAACTAGAACGTCTACAGCTTCTTCTACCGCTACTAATACACCCACTAGAACAGCTACCCAAACCAGAACATCAACTCAAACTATAACAGCTACTAACACAAGAACGAGAACCCAAACACCTACCGATACAGTTACAAGAACGCCTTCTAGAACTAGAACACAGACACCATCTCAAACAGCAACACAGACCCAAACACCTACACAAACGCAGACACCGACTCAAACCCGAACAGCTTCACAAACTGCTACCAGGACACAAACACCTACACAAACAGCTACAACCACTAGAACTATTACACGAACCGATACACCAGGATCTACTCCAACAAGAACTCCATCACAAACCCAGACACAGACGGTTACAAGATCAAGAACTGCTACCCAGACTCAAACAGCGACAAATACCAGAACGGTTACCTCAACTAAGACATCAACGCAGACAAGAACGGCAACGCAAACTGCTACTAGAGAAGTTACACCTACAAATACTAAAACAAGAACACCAACAAGAACAGCAACCAATACCAAAACACGAACACAAACTAAAACAAGAACACATACACCAACAGCAACCGTAACAGCAACTTCTACTAGAACAGCAACCAATACAGTAACTAGATCGGTTACACCGACCCAGACAGCCACAACAACTAGAACAGCTACTGCTACCAGAACAGCTTCTAATACTAGAACAGCTACTCAAACACGAACAGCAACACAAACATCTACCAGAGAAACAACGCCAACCCAGACTTCTACACAGACAAGAACACAAACACCTACACAAACAGTAACTAAAACATCTACCTCTACAGTTACCCCAACCCAGACTGCAACAGAAACTAGAACACCAACACAATCTAGAACAAAGACTTCTACACAAACATCAACACCAACTGTTACGGCTACTAGAACAAATACAGCTACAAGAACAGCTACACAAACATCTACGAGAGAAGCTACACCTACACAGACTTCTACTCAGACAAGCACACAAACAGTAACAAGAACAAGAACATCTACACAAAGTAGAACAGCAACAGCTACTAGAACGGTAACACCAACACGTACATCTACACAATCTAGAACACCAACTAACACAAGGACACCTACTCAAACAATTACTCAAACAACCACTCAAACACCTACACAATCATCAACAAGTGAAGCTACCCCGACACAAACAGCTACACAAACAAGAACAGCAACTAATACCAGAACACCAACACAGACAAGGACGGCTTCACAAACTGCTACCAGAACACAAACACCTACTCAGACAGTAACACAAACACGTACTGCTACCAATACGCGAACAGCTTCTCAAACTGCAACAACAACACAAACACCTACTAACACACGAACAGCTACCCAGACAAGAACAAGAACACAAACGGCTACCCAAACAGCAACAGTTACCGCATCTCAAACACCTACTAATACAAGAACAGCTACACAAACATCTACTGTTACAGCAACAAGAACGCCAACTCAGACAAGAACACGGACAAGCACACCCACTTTAACAAGAACATCTGATCCTACTCCCACCAGGACTAGAACACAAACACCGACACAAACTTCCACCGTTACATCAACGAGAACAGCAACAAGTTCTCAAACAGCTACATCAACAAGAACACCAACTCAGACAAGAACATCTACACAAACAGCAACTGTAACCTCTACACGAACAGCTACACAAACAAGAACACCAACTCAGACAGCTACAAGAACAGCAACACAAACATCTACAAGAGAAACAACACCCACAAGAACAGCAACAAGAACACCGTCACAAACATCGACTCAAACATCTACTGTCACGAGAACGCAAACGCCTACACAAACCAGAACAAGAACCCAAACAAGGACAGCTACTAATACAAGAACGGCAACAAATACAAGAACAGCTTCACAAACTGTTACACCGACAGTAACACCTACTCAAACGGCCACACAAACAAGAACAACTACAAGGACAGCTACACAAACAAGAACAGCTACACAAACAAGAACAAAATCATCCACCCAAACCCCGACACAGACTTTAACTAGAACCCAAACACCGACTCAAACAGCAACCGCTACTAGAACAGCTACTCAATCAAGAACAGCAACAGCCACCCAAACAGCTACACCTACAAGAACAGCAACTAACACTAGAACGAGAACGCAAACACCTACCCAGACGCAAACGTCCACAGTAACAAGAACAATTACAAGAACAGATACACCAGGGTCTACCCCAACAAGAACGCCTTCTCAAACAGCAACTAGAACTACAACACCTACTGAAACAAGAACACCTACAGCTACAGCGACACGTACTCCTACTCCTACTCAGACAAATACAGTTACAGCAACCAAAACAAGAACACAGACACCAACACAAACACAAACAGCAACTGTAACGTCAACAAGGACAGCTACACAAACAAGAACAGCAACTAACACTAGAACAGCATCACAAACAGCTACTAGAACACAAACACCAACCCAAACAGCTACTAATACAGTTACTAGAACAAGAACACAAACTCCAACTCAAACAGTAACTTCAACAAGAACAGCAACACAAACACAAACACCTACTAATACAAGAACAGCTACTAACACAAGAACAGCTTCACAAACTGTTACCCAGACACCCACCCAAACGCGAACAAAAACACGTACCTCTACACGAACAGCTACACGTACAGCTACACAAACTTCTACAAGAGAAGCGACACCAACAAATACTGCTACACCTACTAGAAAGCAAACACCAACACAAACCATAACAAGAACAACAACTAGAACAATTACACCCACACAAACCGCTACACAAACAAGAACGCCTACTCAATCCCCTACTAGTACTACTACGAGAACACCAACTCAAACGAGGACAAGATCACAAACACCTACTCAGACGGTAACATCTACTAGAACCAGAACACAAACACCTACTCAAACGATAACATCAACTGTAACTGTTACAAGAACGGCTACAAATACAAACACGGACACCTACAAGCACTAGAACAAGAACACAAACACCTACCAGAACACAAACACCAACCCAAACACGAACAAGAACCACAACACAGACTAGAACAAAATCTCAGACACCAACACTAACAAGAACAAAAACTAGCACACAAACACCTACCCAAACAAGAACAAGTACACAAACACAAACACCTACACAAACAGTAACTAGAACTAGAACACAAACAAGAACAAGAACACAAACAAGAACGCGCACACAAACGCCTACATCTACAAGAACTGCAACTAGGACTAGAACACCAACGCAAACCAGAACAAAAACACAAACAAGAACACGTACACAAACACCTACCAGGACAGCTTCACCAACTAGTACGGTAACTAGAACACAAACATCTACCCAAACTAGAACAGCTACCCAAACCAGAACAGCTACTAATACAAGAACAAGAACACAAACACCTACCGTATCTCCTACAAGAACAGCAACACGTACTAGAACACAGACACCTACACAAACAGCTACCAGGACAAGAACACAAACACCTACAAGAACGGTGTCTCCAACTAATACAAGCACAAGAACTGCTACACAAACAAGAACACGTACCCAGACTCCTACTAGTACTAGAACAATAACGCCAACTCAAACGAGAACACGCACACAAACAAGAACAAAAACACAAACAAGAACAAGTACTCAAACACCAACAAGTACAAGAACAAGAACCTCTACTAGAACACGTACTCAGACACCTACAAGAACAGTAACACCTACTCAAACATCAACTGTTACAGCAACCAGAACTTCTACTCAAACCAGAACAGCGACCAATACAAGAACAGCTACTCAGACAGCTACCGTTACAAGAACTAGGACCCCGACACAAACTAGAACAAGAACACAAACACCTACCAGATCACAGACACCTACAAGCACAAGCACACAAACACCAACTCAAACCGCTACAGTTTCAAGAACAGCAACTCAAACAAGAACCAGAACTCAGACACCTACAAAAACATCGACGAGAACGCGTACTCAAACGCCAACTCAGACTAGAACAAAAACATCTACCCAGACTAGAACACAAACACCTACAAGTACGGTAACAAGAACTCAGACACCCACACAAACGAGAACACATACTAGTACTAGAACGAGAACACAGACTCGTACAAGAACACAAACAAGAACACGAACTCAAACACCAACCCAAACCCAAACACCAACACAGACGAGAACAGCAACACAAACACGTACTAGAACACAAACAAAAACCCGCACACAGACACCTACAAATACCAGAACACGTACCGCGTCAAGAACAAAAACACAGACGAGAACAGCTTCTCAAACTGCAACATCAACACGAACACCCACTAATACAACAACTAGAACACAAACACCTACCATAACACCCACTCTACCTTCTACAAGTAATGTGATAGCATATTACGATGCTGCTAATACAACAACAACCGGGGATCTTTCGGATGACGATTACACAGATGTTTTGTTCCTGTTACATATGAATGGTATTGATGGTTCTACATCATTTCCTGATAGTGGTCCTGATACCAGAACTGTTACTAGATCTGGTACGACTGTATCTACAGATCAATTTAAGTTTGGAGGAAGTAGTGCAGAATTTGATGGTACTAGTGATTTCTTAGATGTAGCATCTAGTTCTGATTTTGTTATGTCCGGTGACTTTACGATTGAAGGTTGGTTTAGATTTAGTGATTTATCTGATCACAGAACAATTATGAGTCAGTGGCCTAATGCATCACCGGATGAAGGTCAATGGGAATTATTTGTTTTAAATACCGGTAAGTTAAGATTTGATTTTGAAGGATCAGGTGGTAGAATTCTTGCCGTTGGTAGTTCAACACTTTCATCTAACACTTGGTACAATTTTTCAGTATCAAGAAGCGGTAGTTCAATTAAACTGTTTATTAACGGTACCGAAGATGCATCAGCTACATCATCTGAATCAGTTGGATTAAACGATTCAATTAATATAGGTCGCAAACAATACAGCGGTGGTAATGATTATTTCAAAGGTTATTTAGATGAATTAAGAATTACAAACGGCGTTGCAAGATATACAAGTAACTACACACCACAAACTACTGAGTTTTATAAACCAACTCAGGTGGAAGATATTACTGCTAATGGTAATGATGGTTTTGAATCAGGTACAGTTTTTGATACTAACCAACCTAAACATTATACTTTCTCAGATGGTGATTATATTAATATTAATGATGATTCATCCTTGAGACCAACTAACATTACAGTTTTAACTTGGGCTTATAAAGCAGATTGGGACGAAACATCACCTGTGAGTCAAAGATTAATTTCTAAATACCCCAATACAGGGTCTGCAGGTTGGGTGCAATACTTTACTGGAGATTCAGGATTATTTAAAACTGCAATATATGTAGGCGGAACAAGATATGAAGCTAATATTAATGCAAGTACTATTGATACCGGCGGTGGTTGGCATCAAATTTCTTTTACTTACGATGGTAGTGCATTAAAAGTATATGTAGATGCAGATTTAGAAGAAACAAATTCAAGTATGTCTGGTAACTTGGATTCAAGTACCGTTAACTTATTTATCGGTAACCAGCAAAACAGTAGTAATGAGCCTGTTAATAGTGATTCAGGTAGATATTTTAATGGTGATATTGCTATTGTTAAAGTTTACGATACAGCATTAACTGAAACTGAAATTGAAGATAATTATAATACATTTAGACAAAGATTTAATTTACCAGAGTTAACACCTACATTAACCAGAACTCAAACACCCACTAGTACGGTAACAAGGTCAAGAACGAGAACACAGACGCCTACTAGTACGGTAACTATAACAAGAACACCTACACAAACAAGAACCAGAACACAAACATCAACAAGAACTCAAACAAGAACTCGCACACAGTCACCTACAAGAACGCAGACACCAACCAATACAAGAACAGCTACTCAAACAAGAACCAGAACACAAACACCAAACAAAACCACAAAACCAACCAAAAACCAAACAACAACCCAAAAAAAAAACAAAACAACCACCACAAA
>BCSF01000670.1_pt1 | contig 12610 bp, 20 predicted proteins | sample 1016431 | NCBI WGS metagenome assembly BCSF01 (sample SAMD00045685;SAMD00045686;SAMD00045687;SAMD00045688;SAMD00045689;SAMD00045690;SAMD00045691;SAMD00045692;SAMD00045684;SAMD00045690;SAMD00045691;SAMD00045692;SAMD00045684;SAMD00045685;SAMD00045686;SAMD00045687;SAMD00045688;SAMD00045689, study...
TCGTATCTGCCACGCAGACCACTCGTTCTGGTTATGGTAGCTCTGATGTCGAGCTTACTGATACTAGTGAGTCCTTTGGACTCCCTGCTACTGCTGATCTTATGTTTGCCCTTATTTCTACCGAGGAGCTCGAATCCTTGGGACAGATACTGGTGAAACAATTGAAGAATAGATATAACGATCTGAGTATCTACAAGAGATTTGTTGTTGGTATCGATCGTGCTAAGATGAGACTGTTTGATTGTGAACAGGTTGCACAGAATGATCTTCTTGACAACAAACAAGAAGAGGAGTATACTTACGAAGACAAACCAAAGAAGTCCTTTGAGGGATTCAAATTCTGATGAAACTACGAAAGAATGAACCTGCACTAGTGAAGTCAGATGTTCCTCATTACTTCGAGATGACTTTACCCAATGGAAGTAAGAGACATTGTGGTACGATGAGGGATGTTGAATGTATGTTGAGTATCTACCCTGATGCTGTATACAATAAGATTTTACTTCCTCATCCTCCACAAACTGTAGAAGTACGAGCAACATCTATTGAAGATCCTGTTGCACTTCCTACGATTAAAATTCAGGGTCAGGAGATCCCTATCCAACAAAATCTTCCTCAATCTGAACTTAAAGAACTTGAACTATGACTATTGATCCTCAAAAATATATTGAATTTGTCCGTCAGACCACCAGTCAACCAAGTCTTGACTGGCCCACTCTGTCTGCTCGACTGAGTGAACTTGAGGTTCGTGATGATGCAAATGTAACTCAACTGTTGACTGCTGCCCTTGGTATTAGTGCAGAGGCTGGTGAGTTCACTGAAGTTGTAAAGAAGATCTTTCTTCAAGGTAAACCATATAACGAAGACAATGCGTTTCACATGAAACGTGAACTGGGTGACATCATGTGGTATGTTGCTCAGGCATGTATGGCTCTTGACATTTCATTCGATGAAATTCTTGAGATGAATGTTGAGAAACTGTCTGCACGATATCCTGCAGGGACATTTGATGTTCACTACTCTGAAAACCGTAAGGAGGGAGACCTGTGATTAAACTAGAATTGGATGTAAGACAAGCAGCTGCAATTCGTCAGGTGCTATATAAAGAACAGGAACGTTATACTTACGATCCCAAATGTGTTCCTCCTCGTATCGTTGACATTCGTGAAGTAATCGGTACACTGGACACACAGATCGAATCTGCTATTGAAGAAGCTTCAAAGGAGATTAGTGAACTTGAAACAGAAGCAGCACCAGACTACGGAGTTGGAAAATGACATACGACTTTTCTTTCGCACATTCACCAGAAGGTTTTGATAATCACATTGACAAATCTATTCGGGGTTACTCAAACCTTCTAGAGGATACTGTATCGTTCTCTCGATACTTTGTGGAAGATCATACCAAAGTCGTTGATGTGGGTTGTTCTACTGGTAAACTTACCAAGATGATCCTTGCCAATAATCCAAATCGTAGACATACACAATACGTAGGTGTTGAACTTGCGGGTGGGTTCTATGATGATCTTGATGATAGGTACAAAGAAATTCGTAAAGACTATCCTTGGGCTATTCTTGAGTTTGTACGTGGTAATATCACCAACTACGAGTTCAAGAACTGTTCTCTGGTGACTTCACTGTTCACTCTTCAGTTCATGCCCAAGACAACTCGTCAAGAGACCATCGATAAAATCTACGAGGGTCTTAATGAGGGTGGTGCATTCATCTTTGCAGAGAAGTTGATGTGTCAAAATGCGTTCTTCCAAGAACTGTTGACATTCAATCACTACGATTATAAACGTAAATCTTTTACTCCAGAAGAGATCATGGATAAAGAGAAGGAACTTCGTGATATGTTGAAACCAAATACTTGGGAAGAACTCAAGTCTATGATATGGTGTGCTGGTTTCAAAGATTGTCAGATCTTCTGGAGAAATCATCAGTTCGTTGGAGTCATTGCTATTAAATGATTGCTTTTCTTCTCACCGATCTTATCTCCCAAGAAGTCCCTACAGATGATGTGGGGATTTTGTTGTCTGGAGGTGTAGATAGTTTAAGTCTCGGTTTCGCTGCAGACCGTGCGGGTAAAAAAGTTGATGCATATACTTTTCATCTTGAGGGTGATAAGTCGTATGATGCATTGAAAGCAGAAGAAGTATCAGCCAAGTTTGGGTGGAGCTGTAAGACCATTGTAGTTCCTAAAGATAATCTCGCTCAAGACTTTCTTCGTCTAGTGAAAGACTATGATTGTAGAAAGAAGACACACTTTGAGTGTACCTTTCCTTTCCTCTATGTTTTTCCTGAAATCACCAATAAGTATCTCTTGAGTGGTATTGGTGCTGATGGGTATTATGGTGTAAGTAAGAAAGCAGTTCTTCACTTCAAAGAACCGAAAGAAAAGTTTGATCAGTTCAGACGTAATTATTTCATGCCACATAACGTAACTGGATTTCGACAGATTGAACAGTTGTGTAATGAAAGAGATATCAAACTTGTACATCCCTACATCTACCATGATGATGTAAGTAATTTTTTCTTCAAGTATGATTGGTATGAACTCAATAAACCAAAACAAAAACAGATTGTCAGAGATGCTTTTGAGGATGAGTTTGGTCGCATCAAAGCAGTGAAGGATCATATCAATCTTCAACTTGGATCTAATATTGATCACTTGTTTGAAACACTCTTAGATGATAAGATGCTAAATAATCGTGGTAGGAAGAGGGTCATGGATCTTGCCTCTGACTACGCATCATCTGGACAAGGAACACTTCCATTATGAAACTACCATATAAATTACAAGACGTTTATGACGGTGAATCTCAAGCCAAGTTTACTGTCATCTCTACCTTTGCTGGTGGCGGAGGATCTTCTACAGGTTATCGACTTGCTGGTGCAAAGATTTTGTGTATCAATGAATTTGTAGAAGAAGCAAGAAAGACTTATGCTGCAAACTATCCTTCAACACCTATTGTTCCTGACGACATCAAACAGTTGACTGGTGGGGACTTTCTTAAGATCACAGGATTGAAACCTAGAGAACTGGATATTCTTGATGGATCACCACCATGTTCAGCATTCTCTGTAGCAGGATCTATGTGTCGTGGCGAAGGATCTAAACACTCTGATGGGTGGGGTAAGACAAAGAACTATTCTGATGGAAAGAAGGTTGAGAACATTGAGGATTTGTTCTTTGAGTTTATCCGTGTTGCTAAAGGTATCCAACCAAAGGTCATTGTTGCTGAGAATGTCAAGGGATTGACAATTGGTGAAGCAAAGACTTATTATGCAAAGATTACCAATGCCTTTGAGGATATTGGTTATCTTGTTACATCCAAAGTGATGAAGTCCTCTCACTATGGTGTAGGTCAGGCAAGAGAAAGACTTATCTTTATTGCAGTTCGTCAAGATATTGCAGACAAGGTTGGTCTGAATATACTCACCGTATCTTCACTCTTCCCTCCTACGTCATCTGAAGATACAACCATCGGCGATATTATTGGTGGTGTAGAACAAGATCCTGAGTACATTCAGTCTCTTGTCGATCATATGACAAAGAGTGGTATCTACAAAAAAGTTGTCAGTAAGATGCCAAAGAATCCTAAAAAGATTCTGTCTGGTATGGACTATCATGAAAAGGGACACTGTTTCAATACAAAGAGAGCGTCATTCTATAAACCCTCTCCTACCTTGACAGCAAGTGGTGGTTTGATACACTGGAATGAAGACAGGGTTCTCTCTGTTCCAGAACTTAAACGTATTCAATCTCTACCTGATGACTTCATCCTTACAGGTTCACACTCACAACAAACCGAACGTGTTGGTAGGATGGTTCCTCCACTCATGATGAAAGCAATTGCAGAAAACATTTACAAAGAAGTTCTATCTAAACTATGAAAATCCTTACACTTGAAGACTACGAAAAGGCTGGTGAAACATTCTGGCCAAAGTATTGGTATATTGCCAAAGAACTTGGTGAAGATGCAAAGGCTGAAGACATCCTGAAAGTGATGGAAGCAGTTGGTGGTGTTGCTCTGAGGTTAGCATTGGAGGAGAAAGAGGCACCATTTGGGTTTAATAAAAAAGACCAATCAGAAGAATAAATATTCAAAAGAGAAAAAATCATATGCTTTCAACTCAATATCGGCTTCGGCTAGAGTTCATTTGCAAGTGTATAGCAAACGGTGAAGAGGTAAAATTAGATGACATGATCTGGGCGGAGAAGTTATCTAAGGCTAACACAACTGCCCGAGAGATGTTGAAGAAAGCAAGGAGACAATCCTCTCAAGATATTCAAGAGGGGACGATTGATGATTTTATGAATAGGATGGGATTAGGTGACCCCGACCCATCTAATTACAAAATGGGGTTTGATTCTGCTGATGAAATTGTGGAATGGTTCAAACAAGACAAACCCGACGACTGGAGGCAACGTGATTGACTTAGAAGTCGATGAAAGTTTTATTAAAAATAAATAATAATAGTTATATACAGATAGATGCAATTAGAAGACTTGACAGTTACTTACGACATTTCTACCGTTGACCCATTGTCATTGGTTGCTCAGGTATGTAATTTGGCGCAGATTACTCCTGTGAGTATTGTATTTGGTGATGGTAATGTGAGTATTGAGTTCTCTAATAGAGATGATGCAGTTCGTTATACTGAAGAATATCTTGGTAGTAATGAAAACGTTTCGGAGTATGTACCATGACTACAGCAGTAATCTACAGTAATGGAAGTCAAGAGTGTGAGCGTATGGCTATGCTCCTCAAATCTCTTGGTGGTGAATTCCTTGAGTATAGATTGAATAAACATTTTTCTGAGAGATCCTTCCGACAAGAGTTTGGTGAGGAAGCAACATATCCTCAAGTATCATTTGGATACAAACACATTGGAAATATGAAAGAGACCCTACAGTTTATGAAAGACAGAGGTATGTTTAATGATTGAGACATCTACAGTAAACAAACTTGAAGCATTTTTTGATCTTCCAGAAGATGCAGAAGTTATTGATGACACATTTTATGTTTGGAAGACACGTTTTGGTCTTTACAGTACTATGACCAAAGAAGGTCGTAAAATGTTGACAGGACTAGAGAAAGACGGTGTTGTCTACATGACAAGATGGCATCTTCAGTGTGAACAGGATGGTACTCTTGATCAATACACAAGAGTTGTAAACAGTGGTTTTGTTGGTGGTAAACTGTGAAGTTTGATTTGAGCATGGAGGATTACACAATCATTCTCAACGCACTTCACTATTATAAAAAGGTTGAGAAGTATCCTAACTTTGCTCATTTTGATGAAAAACGTATCAATGGGTTGAGGGACAAAATGGCTCATCAACTTGTTTGGAAACAGGAATTATGACAACGTTTATTAATTATGCTACAGCCTTTTGGTCTGTGGTAGTGATGAATTGTATTCAACCAGTCAATTGGGACAATTGTAAAAATCTAGACGAGTGGTTGATACCAGGTATTCAAGAGGGGATTCATCTTTATATGAACCCCTCTTCGATCTATCAAAACGAAAGAGAATACCTCGAAGACATAAATAAAGATAAGAAAAAGTAATTTGTAAAAAGATGTCTTCATCAATGCGTAACTTTATGGAAGCTTATAAAGCTGTCCATAACACCGAGGCAAAAGAAGAATTGACTTCTGTAAGGGATGAGATCTCTGAGATGAATCTCTCCGCTTTGACTGACACTGATCTCGATGAGATTGTGGAGAGTGTTCTGGAAGAGATGTTCCAGAAAGGTTACTCAGTAGACTCTGCACATACAATTTTCAGTGAGATGTTCGTTGAGTCGAGCATTGCTGGTAGACAGGCAAAGATTGACAGACTGTGTGAGTCCCTGAACAAAGCATTTGATGTAATTGATTCCAAGGCATCTACAATTGCTCTAGAGGAGTTTGGGAAGTACAGATATAACAAGAGACTTCAGGAGTCTTGGTCAGCAAGATTCAACCAAGAGAAAAGAGTTCAAAGAACTCATGGTCAGTTGGTTGCACAAGAGTCACTGAATGTCAAGACTCTTCTCCTTCAGTTGGTTGAGAAGGCTGACAAGTCATATCTTGAGACAGATATGAAGAAGAGACAGGAGAACAACGAGAAGGCTCGTAAGGATATGGAGAAGATGGGTTCTAAGATGAAGAACCCACACTTCGAAGAAGTATCACAAATCCGTAAGGGTTGGGGTGATGCATATGCATCTATCTATGAGAAGAAACTTGACCCTGTAGGTAAGGAAGATGGTGATGTAGATAATGATGGTGACGAGGATTCTTCAGACGAGTATCTGATGAAGCGTCGTAAGGCCATTGGTAAGGCAATGGGTAAGAAGAAAGAGAAAGTTGAAGAGGTCTATAAGGGCAAACACGGTCAGTCTGACAAAGAGTATGCCGATTCTCGTTCTCAGGGCGGTAAGATGATCTCTGGTGACTCTAAGCAATCAGGTGCTGAATACACCCATGGTCGCAGAGTCAAGGCAGCAAACCCTGGTATGCAACCTGATGTAGGTGGCAAGACCAAACCCAAGTCTCAGGGTAAGATGGATAGAGGTACTCGTGCTGACCTTGAGTATCGTAAAGCGAATCTGACGAAGAAAGAGGAGTATGAAGTTACCTTGGCGGACAAGAAGGGTAACACGAAAGCATATCAGAACTATAAAGCTGGTATGAAGAATGTCAAGACTGGTAAGCCAATGTATAAGGCTGGTAAAGGTGTTGAGGAATCAGTTAAGTTCTCTGAAGCTGAACTGAAGGCGATTGAAGAGAAGGTAAATAGTTGGGAAGACTGATATAGGGTCTGATGGACGTTTTTAAATATCTGAAAAAGGCTGACACCTTCCTCAAGGAGGGTGCAGCTGATGATGCCCGTGAGATGGGTCTGGAATATGCTGGTTATGGAAAGTGGAAAGATCCTAAGACTGGTCAGGTCACACATAAAAGTGAGGTTGTTGGGAAGGGACAGACTAAACTTGTTCAACTGACTCAACCTGAACAACCTAAATCACAAGAACCAGAACAAGCCCAAGAACCAAAAACACTTTCTGATTTTAGAAAGGACGCACCAAAACCAGAACAACAAGCCACTGCATCTGTTACTGACCAGATGGGTAGAGTTGTTCCTGGTGGTCCTACTTCTACGTCCGTTGAGAATGGTGATGTAAAAGAAGTAGAGAAAGGATTGATGCGTGGTCGTGGTGATGCCATGAGCCCAAGTAGAAAGAATCAGATCAAACAACAAGCACAAGATATCATTGCACAATTAAAGACGGAGAAAGAAGCAGAAGCTGCTGCACTGGCTGATATTGAAGCACAATCAGCAGCTGATGCAGAAAAGAGAAATGCCGAGATCCAGGCACTGAATGATGCCGAGGCAGAACAGATAGATGTTGAAGATTATAAAACTCTTGATGATGCTGTAGCAGAAACTCAGGATGAGATTGATTATGCTAATGATGATGATGCATTTGATAGTGAATATGAGGAGTTCACTAAAGAAGCTGAGACCATGATGAAGACTCTGGCTGATCGTCAGAGAAAGATGATGGAGAAGAAGTTCGCAAAGTTCCAAGAATCTTTGTCAACTATTCCAAGTGCAACTGACAAGAGATCCTTCCTTCAGTCAATGGCTCATGCAAAGACGTTTGAAGGAAGAGTGAATGCTGGTGCAGGTAAGAATAATCTAGGATATGCCGATGTTCAAAACCTCATGGCAAACCGTGATCGTTTGATGGAGGGATATGGTGATGGATCACCAGAACAGATCAAAAAGTTTGTTGATTCGGTAAGATCTAACAAAGTATCAGATGAGTTTATCGATGCTTCCTTTGATATTCTTCCAGATGCATTCAAGAAATCTTTGAGTGGTAAGGGTCAGGTTACCAATGATAAGTATGTGTCAGATGATAAGGCACATAAGGACATGCACTATCTTGGTAGAAACGAAGATGGGACAGCAAGACGAGGTGCAGCTAATAATAAGGATAGAGCAAAGTTGATGTGGCGTATCTACCTTGAACAAGGTGGTCGTGATGCATATACTGGTCTTCCTCTTGATCTTCAAGCCATGGACTTAGAACACGTTCGTGGTTTTAACAATAAAGATGGTGGTGCACCAGGTAAAGAAGAGTGGGAACAGAGAGAAAATGATGATAACTTTACCCTGATCAACTCTAATATCAACCAGAAGAAAGTTGATATGTCTATGAAAGACTTCTTTGAGAGAGAAGTTGATGTTCATAAAGATAAATCAGAGGAAGATTTTGGTGGTATCGAGAAGTTATTTGAGAAACAAAACCAAATCGGTGATGTAGGTGATCAACTTGTAAAGACACTTCTTGGTGAGGGTGGTAAGGGTCTTGGTGACGGAGTTACTAGAGAAATCTTACAAGAACACTTCGGTGAAGACGATGGTAGATACACAAGTCTAAGAGACGAGTTCCGTAAAGTTGCAACCGATCCAAAGGATAAGAAGAAAGCAAATGGTATGAAGTCGAAACTTGGTAAACAATTACTTAAAGCAACAGGATTAAGTAGAGGTATCACTGATAAATCTGGTAGAAGAACAGTCGCACTTCAGGAAAATGTATACCGTGGGTTTCTACAGTCCATGGCTAATGCAAAACCAGCAGATAGACAGAGATATATGGATGGTTGGGCAGAAGCTATTTCTGCAGGAAATGAAGCAAGAGAACCGAAGGCTGTCAACAAAAAGTTAATTGAACTTGGTCTTATCGATCAGGATATTCTTGACGATAAGAAGGCTGGTAAGGTCTTCAAGGAGGAGTATGAGACAGTCAAAAGAGTGTCCACTTCTTATGGAAAGTCATTTATTTCCAAGTATAATAAGAACACCAGGTTCTTCTAATAAATAAAATATAAGGTATTGATAGAAATGAAGAGTTTCTTAAATTTCTTTTCTGAAGCAAGACAGACTAAGGCTTCCACTAAGGCGAAGCAGCTTGGTCTGACTGGTGATGGTCAGGGAAACTGGGTTGATAAGGCTGGTAATATTGTTGCTAGAACAGAAGGTGGTGAACTGAGATTCACTGATAGAAAGGGTGGTGCAGAAAGACAGGAGACAGGTAAGACCGCACAATATAAAACTCCAGAACAACAACCACAGAAGAGAACTGCACAACCTGAAGTAGAAGGTGGTAAGAGACAGAGTGGTGGAGAAGAGGAAGGAAACGAAGTAACGGGTGGTGATAAGACTGGTGAGACACTGACACTAGTGTTTGGTAGATTTAATCCCCCTACCACTGGTCACAAGAAACTTCTTGATGCTTCTGCACAAGTTGCTGGTGACGGTGACCTTAGAATTTACCCTTCAAGATCAAATGATCCTAAGAAGAATCCATTAGAACCAGGTCAGAAGACTGATTTGATGAAGAAAATGTTCCCCGATCACGAGGAATCAATCATCAATGATGAAAGTGTGAAGACAATCTTCGATGCACTTAAGATTGCATCAGGTGAGGGATACTCAAACATCAAGATCGTTGTAGGTTCTGATAGAGTTGGTGAGTTTGACAACCTGGCTCAGAAATACAATGGTGAATTGTATGATTTTGAACAAATTGAGACTATCTCTGCAGGTCAGATGGAAGATGATGCAGAAGGTGTAGCTGGAATGTCGGCATCTAAGATGTGAAAGGCTGCTGCAGAAGGTGACTTTAATACATTCAAAGCATTCATGCCAGAAAAACTTTCTGATGATGATGCAAAAGAGGTTTTTGAGTTGCTTGGCGGTGGTTTAGAGGAATCTTCTATGGGAGGCGGTGCTGTTGCTGGATACTCACTCCCTTTTACTTCGGGTAAAAAGAAACGCGAACAAACTATTTATATGGAACAATTACGTCAAGTAATCAGACATTTAATTACCAAAGAGAGAGATGAAATGTTAAGTGAAGAAAAACAATTAAGACAACTTATTAGACAAATTATTAAAGAAAATGATACTCCAACAAAATCCACTGGATTGAATAAGTTGGTACAAGCTCTCAAAATTATTTTACCAACCGTAGAGAGTGGCTACAAATCTTTGACAACTGATAAGGAGCAGAGAGATTCATTCAAACAACATTATCTAAAAGCACTTATTGATACTCTCTCACCTCAAGATGCTATTCGTAATGCCTCTGGTGGTGAAGCCTCTGCTATGCTTGGTGGCTCAGCACTTGAAGAACAGGAAGAGATTGAAGTTAATGTAACTGACGAAGCAGATCCAGCAGATTTAAGTGCTGATATCGAAGACACTGAAAGTGCTGATGATGTTCAGATCAAAAGAGATGCTGGTGTTACATTAAAAGACATTGAAGGTAAGAAAACTGATATTCCATTACCACAGATTCATGGTTTAGATGAAACTGGTAGAGATGAATCAGTTGATGTATACAAGAAAACAGTAGATGCTATTACTAGAAACTACAGAACTCTACATAATGAAAATGATAGAGAAGAATTTAAAGAGTACCTAATAACAAATCTTTTATTATACTTTGACAAGTTTGAAAATGATATCTCACCTGAGTTAAACCCTGTAACTACACCTGAGTATGAGAAACAGAAAGCAGAGAAGGCACAATTTACTAAACAAGGTGAACAACCAGTATCTGAATCAATTAAGCAAGCAATAAGAGAAACATTAAAGAATAGTTTATTTGGATGAGAAAGAACTTAAAGAAGAACTACTCTATAAAAAAGAAACTCAGATTAGAAAATAAGATAGATGAAGATTTTGAGATGAGATTAAACAATCTCACTTTGGAAGATATTATCGCATTAAAGTTAGAGTTGTCAAGTAAAAATTATAAAGGTAAGTTCTATGGTCTTCAGTTATACAAATACATCCAAGATATAGCAAGAGATGCAGTTGTCAAGTTTGCTATTGCAGCAACAAACTCAAAAATCAAAGCTTCTTATTTATTAGGAATTTCTTATAAACAACTAAAATACTTACAGAATGGTTATGACTATGAAGCTTACTTTGATACTACACACTTAACAGATAAACCTTATGATGATACAATTTAGTCATGAAGATTTCAGAACTGGTTGTAGGTGAGTTCTATATTATAAAACCAACTACAAGAAAACAAGTAGTAGTAAGAGATAATAATCTTAAGCTTGCTTCTTTTACTCCAGTATTGGAAGAGAATAGAGTATACAAAGAATCATTATATGTTTATGTCGGACAAAGAACAGAGAGAGTAGAGAAAAGACTTGACAGTAAGATTACAAATGTGTATACTTATAAACCACACATGATGCACTGTGTGAAGACTGGTGAGACATTCAAAGTTACCAGTTATTATATACAAACATACTTTATTAAGCCAGAGAAATAGGAGGGTGCTATGGAGGCAAATGGTTTGTTCGGACGACCTTGGAAAGTAGCAGGTCGTTTCGATACTTTTGAGGCAGCAGATAGGAAGCGAAAGCAACTGTCCTCAGAAAAAAATTTACAAGTAAAAGTAAAAAAGCAATTGAAGGGTTTTGTAGTTAAAACCCGTTCTACAGTGGTCCAGCCACAGGTAGAAGAGCGTCGCAGTCGTAAGAAGCAGCGCAAGGAGAAGATGAATGATCGCTGATGTAGTTGTTGGTCTTCAATATGGTGATGAGGGCAAGGGAAAGGTCACTCACCATCTTTGCAAAACAGGAGGATACACACACGTCCTTCGCTTCAACGGTGGCTGCAATGCAGGTCACACAATCTATCATGAAGGTAAGAAGTTTGTGACACACCATATTCCAGCAGGTGTCTTTTTTGGAATCAAAAGCATTATTGGAAACGGTTGTGTGCTTGATCCAAATCAGTTCTTCAAAGAATTGAAAGAGTTAGAGTCAGGTGGTATTGATACAAAGGGTCTTATTTATGTTGCTAAAAACTGTCATGTGATTACAGACAACCACAAGGATGAGGACGGCAAGGATAGCAAAATCGGTACCACTAAGCGAGGTAATGGTCCTGCTTACCGAGATAAGTATTCTAGAGCAGGTATGTTGGCAAAGGATCATCCAGATCTAAAACCATACCTAATTGACTTGCATGATGAGTTTTGGAATCACGGTGAAGTAAAAATTCTTTGTGAGGGTGCTCAAGGTTTCGGTCTTGATATTGATTGGGGTGACTATCCATTTGTTACTTCCAGTCATTGTCTAACGTCCTCAGTCATGCTAAACGCAATCCCACACTACGCTATTCGTGATGTATGGGGTGTGGCAAAGGCATACGAGACCTACGTTGGTGCTAAGCAGTTCCAGCCACTACACAACAAGGTGTTTGATTACATTCAAGAGGTTGGTCAGGAATTTGGAGCAACAACAGGCAGAGTTCGACAGTGTAATTGGATTGACTTACCTTTCTTGAAGAAGTCAGTACAGTTGAATGCTGTAAATAAGATTGTGTTCAACAAGGTGGATGTTCTAAGAGCAGTAGACCACTGGAGCTTAAAGAACAACGACGGCAAGACAGATTTTTATGAATATTATTCTACAGAGAATGACTTCACAGGTAGAATTGAAGAGTTTTTAGCCGATGCGGTAAAGGATCTTGAGATTCACTTCTCAGACAATCCGCACAGAATATAGGAG
>BCSF01000671.1_pt1 | contig 12601 bp, 9 predicted proteins | sample 1016431 | NCBI WGS metagenome assembly BCSF01 (sample SAMD00045685;SAMD00045686;SAMD00045687;SAMD00045688;SAMD00045689;SAMD00045690;SAMD00045691;SAMD00045692;SAMD00045684;SAMD00045690;SAMD00045691;SAMD00045692;SAMD00045684;SAMD00045685;SAMD00045686;SAMD00045687;SAMD00045688;SAMD00045689, study...
TAACTCTGATTTCTATAGACGCTAATGACTACATCCACCCTGGGTTTCACCTTTAGACCAGCTACTATTAACGACACCTTAGAACTAACCAGTCAAATGCTGGATAGAGGGTTGCAGGATTTTGAAAGGATAGGACAACACCCTGTCCTTTCTTTGGCTTTGTATATCCATGAAGATGACTCCTACATGATCTACGGACCAGATGGGAGTCTTTTTGGAGCTTACGGTGTGTCGGAAGATAACGCCGTTTGGATACAGATGACAAATAAAGTCAAGGATAATCCACGCACAACCGTTAGATTCGGTAAAGCGTTAATGGAACATATAAACCGTCCTTATCTATGGACGACTATTGATATAAAAAATACTGATCTAATTAATTTAGCTAAGTATTTAGGTTTTAAGGTACTACGGGTTTTCCCGGATGGACCTGACAATGTTTACTCTATAGAGATTGTACGATTATGGCAAAAGGACAAGGTACTATAGTTCCTGATCCATTCGGTTTTGATAAACCGAAAGTACCTGATGCTGGTGGTGGTGGTTTCCAGATGCCTGGCATCGGTGAAATGTTCTCTATCGCTAGCTTTGGTCTAGACATTGCACAGATGTTTATGCCAGATCCAGTGGCAGAACAACGTGCTTACAACGAAGCGTATGACCGGGAGATGAACCGGTTTGCTTTAGAAGAACGTAACCGCCAACGGGAAGAGATCTTCCAACAGCAACTAGCTATGGTCACTGATCAGCTAGAGCTTAACGTTGAAGCAGCCTGGGATTCTTGGTCTAGTGATCAAATCCGGTTAAATGAGGTTTACGATAAAGCAGCCTTTGCTTCTGAAGCGTTGCTCAAACAACTATTCCAAGTTCAAGGTAGAGCAGCTGCTGGTGAACGTTATGGTAAAACGGCAGCACGGGTTGCTACTGTTGAAACCTTAGGTGGTTACGGACGTTCCCGTGCTCAACTGGCTAAGCAACTTACCAGTGAAACGACAGCTACCGCACGGCGTATGAAGAAGACATATCGTCAACTTCACATTGCTAATGAGCGTGCTCTTGCACAGGTTGCTAATGCTCCTGTTATGGAGTTCATGCCTGAAACTCCTTATACTGATTTTACTCCCAGTCCGTTGCAGACTGGTCTGAAGATTGCTAGTGCCGGTATTGGTGCTGGTATGGCAGGTTACAGCCTGACTCCTGAGGGAGACACATTCTTTGGCTTTACTAAAGGTCCCAAACAAACAGGATAACAAATGCAAGGATTTCAAGAACAACAGCTGTTCACTGGTGCCGCGCAAAGCCAAGGTTTTGCACCTGATCAGACACCGGACACGACTGTTGGCCTACGGGAAAATTACCAAACTAGAAACAAAAGTTTTGACAATTTAATTGCTGCAACTAGGCGGCAAAATGAAGCAGAACTTAATCGCAAAATCCAAAACGCTGAGCTTATTGGTCAAGTCGTACCGAAGTTTAAAGAATACGGGGCAAAGCTGGCTAAAGCTTACCTTGATTCTGAAGCTGTTAAAGCTCAGGATGATGCAATTAAACTTGGAGAGATGGCCAACTTTGGCATCACTCCTCAAGAGGAACAAGACTTTAACGCACTATCTGAGCAAGCAAGTAAGGAGCACGGTATTGCTAACGATGCAGCTTACAGCGCATACATGCAAGGTGCTCCTACTGAAGCTATCAACTATCTTAAGTCTCTTCCTCGCTATCGTCAACTGTACGCTTCTCAGTATTGGACAAAGGCTAAGCTCCAGGAATATCCTGAGTATCACCAGAACTTCCTTCTGAGGCAAACACAGTACACCGATCCTCGTGATGGTTCTAAGTTTACCGCCAGTCAAGTCGGTGGAGATCAAGTTAAAGCCGGTATTGTTGATGCCCACGCTAAGCGTTCTTTCTTGACTGAACGAGTTGGCATCAGCCAAACGTATAACCCTAACAAGGTTATTATGCGTCCGCTGTATCTGGGTATGGCTAAGCAAAGTGCTACTTATGCTGGCCAAGTTCGTGAGGTTAATAACGTCCAACAATCACAAGCTATCAAAGCTTCTGCTAACCAAGCGTTTGTTGCTAATCAAAAGTTCGCTGATCTGATCAATGCTAATCGTGGTCTACGAGTCTTTGAAAACAATAAGTATCGCACATTAAACAACAGCGAAGCAATTAGTCAAGCTTATGATGATGTTGTAAACCTCTACAAAGCTGGTGCTATTAGCCGCATTGAAGCTGAGAGCATCCTTAAGCAAGATGTTGAACAAGCTAAAGGTAAGCAGTACGGTACGTTTTATCGGGAACGTTCTACTAAGTTTATCGAACAGTTGGATGCTGTTGACTCTAAGAAGCGTACTGCTCTTAAAACACAACAAAGTGATCTTAAAGACCAACTTAATGCACAACTTAGTAACTACATTCAAAACGAGTGGGATGGTGATTCTTCTAAGCTAAGGCAAGCTCAAGCTCAACTTATTACCATTGCTAACAACAACGGTATTTACGATTATAGAGCCAGTCTGGCTGATGTTCACATCGGTATTCAAACAGAAAAAGAAAGCCAGGAGTTCTGGGCAGAGTCCCTTGAGAGTGCACAGAAGTCTGGTACGTTGTCTGTTGAGTCTTTGATGAACCCCAAGGTTCCTGCTAGTCTGCGTAAGCAGTACATGCAAGCAGCAATGAGGCAGGATAAGATCCGCTCTGAGATCCCTGAGGAGAAAGATGTTGAAGCTGATTTTAACACGGCTCTGAAGACTGCTCTTGGTGATGCTAGTTTGGAAGCTAACTTTGTTGGTTTGCGTTCTGCTAAGCACAAGGCTATGCAGATTTATCGTGCTCGTGTTAATAACCTTTACGATGCAGTTGGGGCGGTTGAAGCGCATCAAACAGCCTTTGATGAAGTTCAAAGTATGATCCTTAATAAGCAAGGTGATTTCACTGTTGCTGATTGGAAGGATCGTTCTGCTGGTGATGCTGTCGTTAGCTACTGGCCTAAGTTTGCATCTCCTGGTCAGATTGGTCGGGGTCAGGATTACGATGTTAATAAATATGTTCAAGCGTACAGAAAAGATAATACCATTATCGACAAGGTTCCCATGGTACCTGAAACTGTTCTTGAATCGGTTGCCGCTCAGATTAGAGCCGGTGGACACGTAGATATCCCTGGTATTTATTACAAGCTGGGTGGCAGTGTCACGGAGAACCTGAACCGTAACCTTAAATCCATTGGTCTTTCTGATCGTATGGAACCGCTCCCTTCTGAACGTGTAGAAGCTACTACTAACGATCCTGGTCTTCGTGCATTGTCACGTAAGGCACGTTCTGTGTTTGACCAGCAACGAGTGTTTGCAGCCAGCAACGGTGCAACAACTGATGCTAAGTTCATGAGTCCTGCTGCTCTTGCTCAAATCACTAATACTCGTGGTCTTCGCCGGTCTCACACCGGAGCGTTGACTTATGAGACTAACGAGAGTATGTATAAATCGGCTGGAACTGAGATCCAAGGTCTTGGTTTTCAAGTAGCCGAACACCCAGACTTTGGTGGCACTAAGCCTGTTCATGCAGCTGAAAGCTACCATAAGTATGGTGAAGCATTTGACGTTACCCATCAAACTGGTGACTATGATTCTTCTATTCAAAAAACTCGTCTTCTGAAAGAGGTTATCCGCAGCTTGAATCCTCCGTTGTTCTTAGAAATTATTGGTCCTGGTGATGGTGATCCTAAGCACTCTACTCACCTTCATTTAGGTGGTCTTGCTCGACCCATTACACCTGAAGACATGAAAGCAATTAAAAAAGCTATGGGAGGTAAAAACTGATGGCTGAAGAAAAAACCACAGATCCTATAGCTCAACACGCAGATCTATTCCAAGAACTGCTAGATGAAAATAAAAGCTATTTAGATCGTCAAACTGAGGCAAGTAAAACACCGCCTCAACCGTCTGAACCTGTTAAGGTAGCAGAACCGCCTAAGCCTGTTGAACAGCCTGGTGTGGTTAAGCCTGAAGAGGAAAAGCCTGAGGTTATTGAACCTGAGGTTGTAGAAGAACCCAAACCTGTTAAAGCACCTCCTAAGGAAGATAAAGAAACCAAGCGCCTAAAAGGTAGCGGCTTTATTTATGCTCCTTATTCTACTGGTCCTCTGTGGTCAGATGTAGGTAAGCATTTCAGTGGCTTGTTCCAAAACTTATCTGCTCCTGGTCTTGGTCTGATTGACTTTGCTGTTGATGCTGGTACATCCATGCTCAACCGTTCAGGTATCAATGCTGAAAGCATCAATAGGCAGTGGGATACTTTGTCCCGTCTTCAGGATCCTCAAGCACGTCAAATCCGTAAGTTCTCTGCTGTTGCTATTCCTTCGATGTTCGCATCGTACAGGATTGGTATGGGTTTGGCTGCCACTAAACTACCATTCCTGACTAAGTTTGGTATTGGTGCTGCTGGTGCTGCTAGTGCTGATGCTGCTATCATTGCTGCTAGTGACCAAGGTTTAGAAAAAGAAGGTATCCCTACCGCTTTGGCTGAGAACTTCCCTCAAGCCTTTGGTCCTAATGGTAATATGCCTATGCCTTCCTGGCTGGTACACCAAGATAGTGACTCACCTGCAGCTACCAAGCTAAAGAACATGCTTGACCAAGCCGGTCAAAGCTTTGTGGGAGACATTATTGGCTTTGCTTTGGCTTCTGGACCTAAGCTTAAATGGTTCATTCCTAATAATGATACTGCAAAAGCTTACAAATCCGCTGCACTTATCAAGACTGATTCGGATACTGCTATCCGTATCTCTGAAATTGACCAAGCTCTTGCTACTAAACCTAGTAGTGCTAACCGAAAGGTACTGCAAGAAGAGCGTGCTAAGCTTATTGACCAACTAGAAAAGAACGGTTCTACTGATGTTAGCACCAAAGAGCCGTTTGAGCAGTATTTAGAGACTGCTGAGGATTCTCGCCGTAGCCAAATTGATGAGGTTGCTATCCTTAAATTGGAAGCAGATCCTGCAATCATTGGTAAGTACGTTCCTGAGATTTCTCCTGGTCTTGCATCGCCTGCTGAACTTGCACGTCAAACCATCCCTCCTGCTAACGTTGCTCGCAACATGGCGGACACAGCTGCTATTAAGATGGGCAAAGCTGTAGGTGACCCTGCTCCGATTATGTCTGAGCAGATGATTAAAAACGGTTTGGTTGTTGGACAATCCCGTAAGGCTGTTCAAGGACTGGCTCAAGCAGCACGTGAAGCTGGCGACTTTGATGCAGTTGTAGACGGTTTCCGCATGACTGGCAAACAGATGGATCAAGCGTATGATCAGATCTACGCTGATATTATCCGAGCTGGCGATGCTGATGAAGTCCGCCGCATCTTTGCTGATAACCGTTCTGCCATTCCTTTGGCTGATGGTACTATTATTAACCCGCTGAACCCAATGCAAGAGCGTGCAGCTGGTGTAGCTATTCATGACCTTATGGACATTTACCTTGGTCGTGATGTTACGCGAACCAGCGCCCGTGTTATGGATACATTGGGACGAGAGATTGCTACTCTTACTGAAGCTCAACAGCAGTTTCGTGAGTTGGTCGATGATGACCGGCTTCAAGAGGTTGTCCTAGACAAACTTGAGTTCCTGCTGCAAGAGCACGGTATTAACAAGTACATTGCTGGTTGGCAACTGCGTAACCAAGGTTGGTTTGATCGTCTTAGGAAGTCTGATGTTCCTGGTGAACTTGCAGAACTTATTAACGATGAGTTTGACCAAGCTCTTAACGCCAAACATGCTGGTGTTAAGCGGTTTGTGGATGAACTTCGTAACCTGAGTAAGACTGATCCTGAGATGGTTGCTCCGCTGTTCAAAGCGTTTAGTGACTCCAATGGTAACGTTGATACCCTTGTTAAATACATGAAGTGGGCAGAGACTCAAATCTCACCACTTGGTATGATTGTTAGTGCTGATCCACGTAAGATGAACATGTTTGCCCGTACTCTTTGGGGTGTGGGTATGAATAACGTGTTGTCTATTCGTTCTGCATTTAACGCTCTTAAAGGTAGTACTGCTAAGCTTATTCTTCAACCCATTGAAGGCTTTATCGGTCATGGTATCGAAGCTGCTGCTGAAGGCAGTTTAGAGCCGCTTAAACGAGCCATGTACTACTACGGTGGTGGCTTTGAAACTCAAAAGCGTGCTCTTGGTGATGCTATTACTCGTGCGAAGAAAGTCAATCATGATTACGACTTCCTGATGGAACAGATTCGTGCTGACTATAAGATCGAAAAAAGTAGAGATTGGGATCAACTAGAAGCTGCTGCTACCCAATGGAAAAAGCAAGGTAACATCGGTAAACTTTTCCAGTATAACTGGATGAAGGCTAACCAAGCTGCTGCTGAGACTTGGTGGATGCGTACCGCTATGACCGGTATGAGCGGTGTTGACGCTTATGCAGATACTATCCAAGCCACTCAATTGTCTCGCCTTCGTGCCTATGATGATGTGTTCTCAGAAGCAGGTGAGGTAACTCCTGAACTGCTTGAAAAAGCAGAAGCTAAGCATTACTCTAAAATGTTTAATGCTGACGGTCTACTGACTGACGCTGCTGCTAAGAATGCTTCTGGTGAGATTGCTCTTAACTTGGATGATGGTGTTGCTACCTATATCAACCAAGCTATTGAAGCTTTCCCTGCTGCAAAACCTCTGTTTATGTTCCCTAAGACGGCCATGAACGAGATCAAACAGAACCTGTCTTACACTCCTATTGCTATGATCCCTGGGATTAGCAAGTACGGTAAGATCCTTAATGCAGGTGATGATATTGATCTTATCAAAGAAGCTATGGCTGAGCATGGTGTCAAGAACTTTGATGCTACGCCTAATGCTATGGCAATGTATAAGAGGCTGCAAGCAGAATATCGTGGTCGTGTAGTCCTTGGTACTGCTGCTGCTGGTACTATGTATCACTACGCTATGACTGGTAACATCCGTGGTAACGGTCCTGTTAACGCAGCAGAGCGTAAGATGCTCCGTGATAACTACGGTTGGGAACCTAAGACCATCAACATCCTAGGTAAATGGGTTAGCTTTAAAGGCATCCCGATGGTTGACCCGATGCTTACTTTGGTAGGCGACTTGGCTTACTATCAAAATGATATCGGTCAAGAGATGTCTGAGGATCTCCAAGATAAACTTGGTTGGACTCTTTCTGCTACCTTTATTAACAACACACCTTTGCATGGTGTTGAACCGTTCTTGGCAGCTATGAACGGCGATCAGTCGGCTTGGGATCGTTTGACTGCTAACCTTATCCGTACTTATATTCCTCAGTCTGGTAACCTTGGTGCTGTAGCTAGTGCTATTGATAGTGCTCAGAAAGACATTTACGGAGACATGATGGCTTATGTCCAAAACCGTCTGCCCATTCTTTCTAGCTCGTTGCCTAACCAAATCGACATGTGGACTGGTAAGCCGTTGAATGATATTGACAATCCTATTCTTCGGATCGCTAATGCTGGTAGTCCTATTAAAGTTAGCGGTACTGCTGAGCCTTGGCGTCAGTGGCTACTTAAGTCCGGTTTCGACGGTATTAGCCGCCTTCGTTTCTCGTCTGAAGGTGGTTATGAGTATGATGCTCCTACCCGTGAACGCCTTGGTCAACTGATTGGCGAACAGCAACTGTGGAAAAAGATTGACAAGATGAAGGATAACAAGCGATTTAACGACGAACTTAATCAAGTCCGTGCGTTACGTCGTGCTAATCTTCCTTCTGAAGAGATTAAGATTCAAACTGAAAAGCTTCCTGTTTATCGTGAGCTAAATCGTATTATTAACGAAGCTAAGAAGGAAGCAGAAGCTAGACTGTTTGAAGAGCGCCCCGACATCAAAGAAGCTATTTATGGTCAAAAGACTGTGAATGAATTGATGCAACGAGGTGCTGTTGGTGAAGCTAGGCAAGCTACTAAACAAACTGAACGCTTTGTCCGTGAACTACGTGAACGAGGCATTCGTTAACCCACCCATTCCCATAATTACTTAGCGTAATGGCAACTACACAAAATACATATTCGGGGAATGGATCACTTAATTCATTCACCTTTACATTTGAATATCTTGAAGAATCTGATGTTTACGTCAGTCTAACGGTTGACGCTACACAGTCTAAAACTGAATTAACTAGGACCACTGATTGGGTCTTCGCCAACGCTACTACTATTACTTTTAACTCGATTGCTTCTGCTACTGATTGGCAAGAAACAACGGGTGCTCCTAAGACTGGAGTAACGGTCAGGATTTATCGAGTAACTGGTACGGATTCCGCACAGGCTACGTTCTTTGCGGGATCTGCTATCCGTGCTCAGGATCTTAACAACAACAATACCCAGCTCCTGTACGCTACCCAAGAGACTGTTAACCGCCGTATTGACAGTACTGGCGGCACCATGTCTGGTGACCTTAACATGGGTGGCAACAAAATTAGTAATGTTGCTGACCCTACTGTTGGTACTGATGTTGTTACTAAGGATTATCTGGATACGTTTTCGTTTAACCCGGCTGGTACTGGTAACGTAGACTTTACTGGTAACATTACTGTTGCTGGTACTTCTACGTTTACCGGTGTCGGTACGTTTAACAACGACGTTATTATTAATAGCACTGGTTCTCTCACCATTCCTGATGGTACGGAAGCTGAGCGTCCAACTGGTGTAACCGGTATGATCCGCTTCAACACGGACATTACTCAGTTTGAAGGTTACAACGGTTCTAGCTGGTCTTCGATTGGTGGTGGTGCAACTGGTGGTGGTGCTGATACTGTGTTCTTCGAAAACAACAATGCAGTCACTACTAACTATGAGCTGACTGCTAATAAGAACGCCGTCTCCGCTGGTCCTATCACTATTAACAGTGGCGTCACCGTTACTGTTCCTTCTGGTCAATCCTGGGTTATTGTTTAATTATGGCTATTACTATTGATGGATCCGGGACAATTACCGGGATTAACGCAGGCGGTTTGCCTGATGGAAGTGTTACTGCTGATGACCTTGCGACTAACCTTGATCTGACTAGTAAAGTTCTTACTGGTGTCGGTTTGTTGAAGCAAGTAGTGACTACTACAATGACTGACACTTTTGCTGCTACAGGCGTTTTTGATCAAATTACCGGATTAAATACAAGTATTACTACTAGTTCAGATTCTAGTAAAGTTCTTATTTTTCTAACTGTTGGTCAAGCAAGTAGTCAAAATGGTTATTCCGGTTCATTCGCCTTGAGTCGGGATGGTACTCGTATTTTAGTTGGCGCTGCAGCAGGAACTCGGGGACAAACAAGTATTAAGTTTTACAGTGATTCGGGTAGTCACAGCAGTGGTTTTTCTTTTATAGGTGTTGATACGCCTGGAACTGCTGGAACTTATACTTATGGTCTTCAAGCTTCACCTCAAACTGGTGGAACTTTGTATGTAAATAGAACGTACGTCAACACCGATACTTCCAACCCTTATGAAGATCGAGCAGCATCACACCTTACGCTAGTGGAGATTGGATAATGTCACTTAGATTAAACGGCTCCACATCCGGCTATGTGGAACTTGATGCACCTGCAGCTGCTGGTAGCAACACGCTTGTCCTTCCTGATGGGAATGGTACTAGCGGTCAATACCTGCAGACTGATGGTAGTGGTGCGTTGAGTTGGCAGACGGTTGCTACGTCAAACATCACTTACAGTACTGCTCAAGCTACTACTTCTGGTACAGCTGTAGATTTTACTGATGTACCTAGTGGAGTTAAAAAGATTACACTAATGTTTGATCAGGTCAGTACAAGTGGCGCAGATCGTATTGTTGTATTACTGTCAACCGGTGGGGTTCTAAAACAAACTGGATATGACAGCGCCAGTATGCGGATACAAGACGGAACAGCTCCTGGCGCCTTTACAAGTACCACAAACTTTACAGCTATTGCCAGTGATAATACAATTAGAGTATGGAAAGCTATGTATGTGCTGACTAACATTAGTGGCAACAAATGGCTGTTTTCTGGTACAGGAAGTGACGATACCAGAGCTGTAGTATCTAATGGTGTAGTCGATCTTGGTGGTGCTATAGACAACATTAGAATTGCTACCGACACTAACGTGTTTGACGGTGGTCAAGTTAACGTTATGTACGAGGTTTAACTATGAGCACTATTGCAACAACTAACATTAAAGAACCCAGTAGTGCAACTAATAACATCACGTTGACTTCTGGTGGTGATACGACGATTAGTGGTAATGCTACGGTTACCGGCACCCTTAACAACCTTACCTACCCAACTGCTGACGGTACGGCTGGTCAAGTGCTCAAAACTGACGGTAGCGGAACCCTAAGCTTTGCCAGTCCACTTACTTATGACACAGCACACACGTTTGATAACACTACAAACGAAAAAACGTTTACTGGTATTCCTAGTACTGCTAAACGTATTACTATGATGGTTCAAGGTGTATCACCTGCATCCAACGCATCAGCACAAATGTGTGTAAGAGTCGGTACTTCTGCAGGTTTAAATACATCTACTATTTATAGTTATAGTACGAGTTATGGTAGTTTTCTTCAAACAACTACAACAGGTAGTTATTTTGGATTGAGTCACGATAACTACACTGCCGATAATAATGCATATGATGGTATTATTCAAGTTGTAAAGCTAAGCACTACTGAAAACAAATGGGTATTTTCTGCACAATTAACAGTATCTGGTGGTTACGTTAATGAAAGTGCAGGCAGTATCGACCTTAGTTCTGGTGTTTTAGACCGTATTCAACTGCTGCATGGTGGTGCAATTAACTACGACGCTGGTACCGTCAACATCATGTACGAAAGCTGATCAAGACCTTTTACTCTTTTTCTTTAACTAACAATGGCACAACTTTCTTTTTCTGATCGTGTAGAACCTCTTGGTCAAGCTGGTCTTGCTCGGCAACTTGCTGCTGGTTCTACCACGTCTAACACCGCTTTGACTGCTGGTGTCTTCCGCATTTCGATGCGAGCTGTGGGTGCTGACATTCGTTTCAGCATTGGTAACGGTGCTCAAACTGCTACCTCTTCTAGCCACTTTATTGCTAATGGTGAGCGCCTGGACTTTGCTGTTCCTGGTGCTGCTAACATTGCTGTTCTGCGGAACGGTACTACTGACGGAACCCTTGAAGTAACGGAGCTAAGCTAATGAGGTTGAGTGGAACCAAGACGGGTTCAGCGAATCAATACAATGGTCTTGGTGACCAGCTCTACGATCTTGGTGGAGCTAGACCCACTCTTGACCTTAACTTTGCAAGTAACGGGAGTCTTGTTGACAGTGTAACTGGCAAGACTCTTGTCACCCATACCCGCGCCAGTAGAGGAACGTATGTTGATGGGGATGGGATTATTAAAGATGCGGTAACTAACCACATTAGGGAAAGCGAGGATCTGACTGGAACTGGTTGGTCAGGATATGTAGGTGGCACAGGTTCAAGTGTAGTGAAGACGGCCAACGCAGGAGTCGCACCTGATGGAACTCAAACTGCTTGGCAAGTAGATTTTGATAAAGGTGCTGGAACGGCTAGCACCGATCAATCTGGTCTCAACAGTTCGGCTGTTGAAACCACTTTAAATAAACGCATTTATCACAGTGTTTACTTAAAAACTACAGACGGATCAACCAAAATTTTTAGGTTTGATTTTAATGGTGCCAGTCCAAATGTTACAGGGTACGACACATTTACGATAACGGTTAACGGGAAATGGCAAAGATTTATTATTGGTTATGATTCGTCCATCATTAACCGATACTGGTCACTTAGGCTTCGTGGTGGACAAACTCCCGACGATCAACCTACTGCATCAGTTTACCTGTGGCACCCACAAACTGAGATCTTCCCAATTAACACAGGTACGCCCGGTGAATACGTTCCTAACTTGAGTAGTGCTGCTGTAAACTCTGCTCCACGGTTTGACCACAAGGTTACCAGGACGACGACTAACCTGTTGGCGTATAGTGAAGAGTTTGATGATCCGTACTTCACTAAAGTGCGTTGTACTGCTACATCTAACGCTACTGAAGCTCCAAACGGAACCGTTACCGCTGATTTAATTGTTGAAGACACTTCGTGGAATACACATATTTTTCAGGCAGACGGAAATGTTCTCATTCAAAGCGGACTTAATTATGCCTTTTCTTGGCACTTAAAAGCTAAAGAAAGAACAGTATTAGAAATTAGGTTTGGAACGGATGCAGGGACTTTTGCAGATCAAGGTTTTAGGGTAAGTTTAATAGATGGTTCAATATCAAACAAATCTGGCACATTTGTAGTTGATCCCAATGCTGTTGATTTAGGCAATGGTTGGTATCGAGTTAGCGCAGTTCTTGCTTCTACTGGAGCTAACCCTGTTGTTCGAATGATTCCTGTTGTCGGTGGCACCGATAATTACCAAGGCGATGGAGTATCTGGGTATTACATTTGGGGCGCTCAAATCGAAGCTAACTCCGACGTTGGTCCTTACGTCAAAACCACTGGAGCGGCAGCTACAAAGGTTGACGCAGAACCTCTCGGGTTGTTGGTGGAGGAAAGTAGAGCTAATCTTATCACCAACAGTGATTT
>BCSF01000672.1_pt1 | contig 12594 bp, 33 predicted proteins | sample 1016431 | NCBI WGS metagenome assembly BCSF01 (sample SAMD00045685;SAMD00045686;SAMD00045687;SAMD00045688;SAMD00045689;SAMD00045690;SAMD00045691;SAMD00045692;SAMD00045684;SAMD00045690;SAMD00045691;SAMD00045692;SAMD00045684;SAMD00045685;SAMD00045686;SAMD00045687;SAMD00045688;SAMD00045689, study...
CCATGATCTCTAGTAAAGATCTCACAGTCCATTGATGACACAAATCCTTTGTTCATGGCAGTAACGCCATAATCCATACAATTCCAAAATTGTAGATTCTCCAAACTCATGTCTATGACTGGGGTTTCGGGGGATCGAACAAAGGCACTGATAGGAAGTTTGTCATACATTGCCCCATACTCAGGCAAGTATGTTTCAAAATAAAAAGCGCGTCCAGGTATGCTCTTAGCACACACCCAGACGCCCTCCACAAACTCCCCGTGACCATCTTGGTGATCTCGTAAGTATTCTTTACGTACCCAGACTTTCTCAGCAGGAAGATTGCAGATTAAATTCACTTGCCTTGACCGCGATACTTTTTCTTTGCTTTGTTTCTGCTAGTAGCAGCATACTTCGTGTTCTTTCCCATACCCTGACGAGTGTTCTTTGGTCTGGACTCAATCATAGGAGATCCACTGATACCAACTTTGCTTCGTGCCATAACTTGAATTAATTGACTTGTTTATTATACCACAGTCTACGTGAAAAACACAGTAAAACTTGGAAGAAATAATACAGACCCCGAACCAGTGATCGTTGCTCCTACCTCAGCAGCAGGCATACCATTGATCTGAACCGTGCTAGGAGACGCTACAATCGTCTCTGGGTGCGCTGGAAATGGTGGGATGGGTAGAATGTGTGGTTCTGATACATCACCGCCTCTGTGGGCGAAACTACCGTTGATCTTCACATTAGGTGAATACCCTGTGCCAGGAGCATTAAACGTTAGTGGAGTATGGATATCATGTGTTCCGTACCAACCCTGACCCGCTAATCCAAATGGTTTCATCCTGGTGGTCTATAAAATTCATTGCTCAACTTATTTATCCCTGCCCTGGCAAGGAGGTTGTCGAATCTCTGACTTGGAATATCTCCATTATACCTTACAGGGCAATAGAAATACCAAATATTGTTCGTTAAATTACTACCGAACGTCTCCAGTCCAGCTCTAGCATAATCTGCTAATGCTAATGCCGTTTCGCCTGGTACAGGATCTGGTATAACAACAGTTTGACATGACACCTTAATTGTTAATACGATCGTATCCATTCTACTAGGACGGAATGATACTAGTCCAGCAGTTGGACTTGAGTTTTCATTACTCGTCCATCTTGTTAAAAGATTTGTGTACTCGTGTCCAAATAATTGTGAGTCATTATAATCACTATGTACAAATAAACTATAAAGTCCATCTCCATCATATTCATCGCGACTCCATGCCTGCTGATCTTTCGGATACCCATCCTCATTGTCATCAATGAATGCCAATTGACCATTTTCTAGTCGTGGTAGCTCGGCGTCACGGCGTATCCACGCTCCGTCCTCTCGGATTCGGATCATCTCATACTCATCTGTAGGGAGATACTCCATCCCATAACTTTTATGATTAACGATATGTACCTCTGAATCGTAGAATCCATACTCGGAGACACGACCGCTAATCTGTGATATCCCCACATACCCCGCAACCAACGCGGGTGGTAGTACATTCTGCTGTACCTCAATCCCAGGGTCTATTGTATTGTTCGGTGCAAATACAGTAAGACTCAATGAAGCATCGCCCCAATACTGATTCTCTACCGCTAAGTGCCTCGCAGTCTCTGTGTCGAAATCAGGGATCTCGCCAGGATCGTCCTCATCGCGAGGCCATACGTCAATTCTCTCGATGCTCGTCATTGTACTGACAATCCTCTCGTCCTCAAACGCAGGGACCATCCAAATCTGCGTGGGTTTGATCTCCTCCCACATTAACCATGGAGGGGTCTGAGAAATTAATCCTAAACTTAACCCCTCAATGATTGCCTGTGAATCCTTTGGATAAAACCTTCCAGCATAAAATGGAACCCCATTCCTCTCTTTGAGTTTATTGAGTTTACTTAAATCCGATAACTCTATGGGTCCTATACCGCCCATGGAGGGCGCTAAAAAGTTTATCCAGGGTACTGCCATCCTACACCGCCTTTGCCACCTTCACAAGGTCGTCCTTGATCCCCTCAACGTTATTGTGTAGATAGTCTAGGGTGTCTGACAATGACTCATACTCCTTCGCCTTCGGGCGTCTGTACGCTAATGTCGGTCTCTCTAAGAGATTCACCCTCTTCTCCAGACTCTCTAATCTCTGTAACAACACTAGGAGTTTCTCCTCCAAGTTTTGCTGTAGCTGCTCTGACGACTTCTCCATTATTACTATCTCCTTTATTGAAGGCTTCTGCGGCTTTCGACTCGAACGCATCGCAGAATTCATCGAAATGACTCAGTATCTGATCAAAATTCTCGAAACGGTTTTCCATCATTTTTTTGCTGGGAAAATTTTTTAGAATTCAAGGTTTTCAAAAACCAATTTTCAAAATTATTTAGCGAGCGTCTGGATACTTTTGTAGGTTAGGGAAGTTGGGCATTTTCGCTTGGCGACCCTAAGTAACAACTAAGGGGGGCAAATCACTGCCCCCTCGGTATACCTTACTGTGTCACGCTAAGTGTCACAGTTCTGCCATCATTTCATTCATCTCGTTAGCATCGATGGCAGGATCATTCCATGCAACATCATCACCAGTCTTGCCGAGGAACTTACCAATTTGTCCCTCCATCATGCAGCGTTGGAACTTATCCCAAGGGGTCTCATTCTCACCGCAATACTCTACACATGCCTTAGCAGTATTGTAGAGGAATTCATCATTGCCAATCCACAAAGATGCGTTCCATGTTTCATAGTTTGCCCAACCGTTGTAGGTGTCAGTCATGGTGGCAGATGCGGTCATGTTGTTGTGTGTTTGTGTGTTGTGTGTATTGTAGACTGTGCTGGGGTCAGTCGCGGTCGCTGATGTTCCAGACTCCCCACTGTCCACCAGCGGGTTCGATGCCCTGACGGATACGCTCACGGCGGGCGGTCTCTGCTGCCATGCTACGCTTGATCGATTCCATGGCGGCAAAGATGGCGGGGTCAGTCTCGCCCTTCTTAATGATGAACCCGTCGCGTACCTCGTAACGGTCTTGCAGGTTGGTGGGAAGTTTGTTTGTCATGTGCCTAGTATAAGGGGTCAGCAGTGGGGAATGGGTCAGGCAGAGACCACTTCGTCAGGCGTCACATTCAACCACTTGATCGGTTTGCCACTGGTGAGACGCCATACCGTAGCGGGTTCATCCATGGCAAGGGCGATCCGATACGCTCCGTTGATCGTGGGGGTGTAGTCTGCCCCATACTCGTCAAAGTTGCCGAAGGAGGTGGGTTGGACAGCGAACATGTCAGTTTCCTTTGAATGAACGAATCATAGCACCGATCAGGCGACCGAATGCTATGTAGGTGGACAGTCTTGCCTCTGTCCCAACACGGGGCAGGTATGGCATGGAATAGTGAGACAATGGAAGACCCTGTGAGTTTGTGTTGATCAGTCGAGCAAATCGGGGTAGTATTCTTCTACCTCTTCAATCAATTCTCCCACACTATACTTATCCAAATTCTCATCGAATTGATCATACAAAATCGCCATCATATCTTTGATGTCCATACCATCCAGAATGCGGTTGATATAGTTTGCTTGCAATTCGTCGCGATCGATGATGTTGTCAGTCATGATGATTGTGTGATGAAGGTGTTAAAAAAGACCCGCTCAAACGAGCAGGTCAGCAGCAGCGAGAGCACCCAATCGCATTCCAGAGCGAAACTCAGTGACAAAGAATTCAGTGCCATTGTAGAGACGAATGAACCACTGATAGTTCTTTTGAAATACACCTTCGCCAGCAATTCCATGCTCAGTCAGAATAGCATTGATGCGAGACTTAGTGGTGTTAGACTGCCAACCACCGTCGTAAAGTTTGATGCCATTGTCATCAACCTCAGCAATCAGATTGCCATGGAGACGCACATAAGAAACACCGTCGATTGTCTCGACAGAAGTGTTAGCATTGGACCAATACTCTTTGTTCTCGCTGATAGCAGCGTTCATGAGAGTTTCGATCTTACGCATGAGAAGAGAAGCGGTTTGTTTGAACTGATGTAAGTATGGCACCCCATGGAGGGGTTTGGGGAGAATGGTGGACACTCCCCTAGGTGTCACATGCCGAAGAACTCTTCGAACTCGTCAGCGATACGATCGATCAACCAATCGCTAGCGTTCACGCTGAACACATCGCAGACCCAATCGACGCAATCGTTGAGATCAGTCATGTTAGAACACATGTACTCCCGAAGGGCAGGAGCGATATCCAGATCAAACTGGTGGACCATGGAAGCAGTGAGGTTGTTTGTCATGTAGACATTATAGGCACAGGGTCGGACGCTTTGGGGTCGATAGTGTGACACCTTGCCAACTGGTTGGGGCGGCTGACCTGGGTATCATTTAGTGCCTATACTTTCAGTTGGAAAGTGATAACAAACGGCATCACATAATGTTTCAATCAACCCATCACAATCATCACCAATTCTTGACTCAATGATACACTCAATGTCTTCCATGAGTTGTTCACGAGCAGTCAGCATTTCCATCATGTCCATTGTCATCAACCTCCAAACATTTGATCGAAAAGTTCTTGAGAATCACGTTCTAATTCTTCTCTGTGTTCTTGACACCAACGCTCGTGATCTTCCATGCGTTTGATAGCAAGATCTCGTGGCAATCCGTCGTGAATGAGCAACTTACCGTTGGGCAGTCGATGTAACATTGAAAAAGAAAAATCCCGTCAACATGTATACAATACACGCTAACGGGACGAATGGGGGATTAAGTGGACAGTTTAGAAACTGTCATCATACTCATTGACTTCTCGTTTAAATTTGGTAACTTTCTTTTTAGTCTGTCTTCGAATATTCTTTACTTCATAACCAAAGTCTTCAAAATCGTCATCGAATTGTTGATACTTACTGTCGGACGATTGATTGTAACGCTTGCCCATTGATTTGTGTTGGTTGTTAACTCAAACTGTGTGATTATTTAGTTACAGCAACTAGATCACCTAGTTTGATAGAAGAATTCAACAGTTTACCAAGTGATTCTTTGTTTTGTAGAGTTTTTGACACTTTCTCATCGAATTCTTGTGTATTTTCACACTTAAACTCGTATTCTTTGTCAATATTACTATTATACACTACATATACACTCTCTTTATTAACCTTTAGTGTATTAATAGCACTACTATCGAGGTTTTCGTAGATTTTCACAAACATTGAGAAGTTAAAAAAGGAAAAAACTTAAAAAGTTAAAAAAGTGAGATTCTTAACTTTTTAAAAAACTCAAAAAACTCAAAAAGTGAGATTTCTGTGTTCTTGAGATTATTATAAACCCTTCTGAGGTGCCTGGGAGGGGTTCTGTGCCACTTTGAGACCTGTCACATGCTTTGTTGACTTTCGATAGGTTGCGTGCTAAGCCAGCCTCTCTGGAGTACCTTTACAGTATCTCTAGAGCAACCAGGGGGTATTTAATTAACCATTTATTATTATTGCGTCTCAATAAGAGTTGCTTATTGAGAACCCTTGGTATGACTGACGCGCAAGCACCTTGAAAACCTTATTGATTATCAATAGCAAAGGGTGTTACTTAAATCCTTTGTTATTTGTGTAATCATGCACAATAACTGTCTCTCCCTTAGTGAATGTGTTCATAAACCAGTATGCTCTCATCTGTTCATAGTCATCAAATCTTTTGTTGTTGACTGTGTAGTAATGTCTATCGTATGGTGCTGATGATGTACAGGTAAATGATTTAATTGTTGGTGTCATTGATACGTTCTTGTTTAGATGTTTGGAAGTACAGTTTGTAGTATCGTTTCTTCATCTCATCTATTATAGCATTATCTTCATCAAATGCCATGTATTTTGTTAGTTGATAGCAACCTTCTAGTTCACTGAGTAGTCTGAGTATGTTAACTGATGATGGTTCTAATCCACCATGAGTCCATTTACTGTGATCGTTGGTAGCAGAATGTTGTTCCATCGAATTGTTGTTGACATACTGATGTCATGACTGGTGGGTTTTCAATACGGTAGAGAGTGATGAGTGCTATGATGAATTGTAAGAATGGTAGCATGAATGTGATACGTTGTCTCATCCATATGACTCCATGTATTGATCTAATGTGAAGTGTTCATCAGTATCTGTTTCTTCTACTAGTTCATCATAGGACATGTTGATTAGTTCTTCACGATATTCTTCTGGTGTCATATCATCATCTTGTGGATCATCATGACATAGGTAGATCCATTCATTGATGAGAGCATCTATAATTTGTTCTTTTTGATACCCCATGTCCACTCCATTGCTATTGTTAGTAGTAGTATGAATGATAGTATGAATAATGTATTCATTCTAGTATATTGCGTGATGGGATTAATTGTTGTGCCATCTTATCACGTAGTTCATTAATACGTTCTTCATTGTATAGGGCAAAGTTAGGATGTTTCTCTACCTTCTTGTAATAATGAAGGGCATTAATGATAATAGTATAATCTTCTAGTGATAGATTAAACTGAGTCATGTGCTAGTTTGTATAGTTCATCAAGGATTGGTTTGAGTTCATCGTATTTGGTATTGTTCAGATGTTGTAGAGCACGTTCTTGTTCTTTACGAACGATTGCTTCTACTTCTTGCCATTGACGTTGATTCATTTTACTGCGTTCTTAAGGACAGTCAATAAGTGCATATTTCCATGTATGTATCCAGCGTAAATTGTTCCCAATGTAAGCAGGAATAATACACCTAACATTATAACATTAGGGACGGGTGGTTCCAGTGTATTGGTAACATTTGTACTGATGTCCGTATCTGTCGATGTACTTTTGGGCGTGGTCGATACAGGTGAACCAACATCGTTTGTTTTCTGTGAGGTCATGTAAGAAGATTGGGAACGTCTCAATATGTGGGAAGAACTCAATCTTGCGTGAATTCATAACCTTCAATTCCGTAGGTTTCTTCGTTTGTCGCTTCGATGTAGTCGTCGTAGATTTCGTCGAACTCTTTACCTTCGGACTCGCTTTCGAGGTAGTTGTTGATTTCTTCCTCTTTGACTGTGTACCAGTCGTAGTCAGCGATTGTTGGTTCTTCTTTAGTGCTGCTTGTGTCTTTGACCTTGGTGATGATGATGCCTTTGTTGTCGATTTGCCAGTCGATCGTGTCACCTTCTTTCCATCCGAGTTCTTTACAGAGTTCTTCGGGGATTTCGATGAAGTAGTCTTCCGTGTTGTCATACTGTTGAACTGTTGTGGTGAATGTAGTCATTAGTTTGTCCAATACTGATAACATTTCCATGCGTAACTTGGATCACCATAGCACTCAAACTCTAGGTGATATCGATCAACAGTCTCACCTGATTGTTCAACCTCATTGATATAAGATTGTACACGCTCTGGTGAATCAATCATAGCAAAGAATTCAGTCTCTAACTCCCATGTGTTACCATGTTTATTGAGTTGTACATCAAAGTTGCTCTTCATTTGATGAATCCTTCCTCTTCTAACCACTTGCGTGTGAGTGGTGTCAGTTCATAATCTGTCCACATTGTGCCCGCAGCACAACTCTGAAGTGCTTTCATTGTCATGCCTTCAGTTCTACCTGCCCATCCTGCTTCTGCTTCCCAAGGTACAGCACTCTTAGGATATGTACGCTCTGCTAGTGTACGCCACAACATGGGAACATCTTCCTCATTGTGAATAATAGCAATGAGTGAGTTCTTGATACTACCTGCCATACAATCCTGAGCAGCGTGCCATCCTTCATGACGCATCACCATCATCAGTGTACCAGGATCATCCATGTACTCCCTATTGAGGAAGAAGTTATTACTCACAGTATGATATACACCACGATGCATACGTGGGAAGTAACGCTCATCAGCAAGATATACTTTGACACCGATTTGATTCAGTGACATGAGCATATTATTGAACTCTTGTGCTACTGGTGTGTAACGCTCTGGGTCATCATACTGTGATGAAATGTCGAGGAGAGAATATACTTCCTCAACATCTTTGGTACACTCACGCAATAACATACATCCCATAGCATCCATGCTATAGAATCCTTTGGTGATCTTATCCTCATTAGCGAGGACATGTGATGCTGTACCTAAACTAACAGTTGTGAGTAGAGCAATGAGGGCGGAACGAATCATGATTTGGCACTTTCGATTTTGATTTTGTGGATGAGTTCTTCTGCTGTAGCGTGATCTTCCTCATTGACTGCTGTCATGTAGCGTACAATGAGATCACGCATCTCGTCACTGATTACAAAGTTGTTCGTAGAGTTCTGCGAGTTCGTGCTCATTGTAGAATAGCGTGGGTTCGTTCTCTAGTTGATTGGGGTCCATCCACTCATAAAACTCATCAGCAAGACACAATGCGCTGTCTACGTCATCATTTGCCATGTGGACACGAAACTGAGCAACAACAGCATCATAGATGTCATCACGCTGTTGTGAAATGCGGAGGGCGTCAACGTTGTTCATAGTTTGGTTGCGAAGAGGACGTTTGCGAGGTGATCGTACTGAATGAATTCTACATCATCAGGGAGCAGAGATGCTGCTGCTGCCGCGAAGTCGTTAGGAAACTTCTTGAACATGCGCCAATACTTCTCAACACCCTCATCATCAAGATCTTCATGCGGAAGTACACGGATCTCGAAGTCTCCACGAGTGTATCTGTTAGGATACGGGTTGATGTACTCGCGGATGTGTTCTGCTAGCATGTTCATTTGACAAAGACCTCAGTGTTGATTTGGCGGTGCTCTTCAGTCAGTTTAGCAATCTGCTGAAGGTGATATGCGACGTGAGCAAGATATTCCTGCTCATTTTCATCGACTTCATCATAAGCGATGTCGTAACAGTCGTCAATATCGACTGTTTGATCATCATAACAGGTCATGCCATACATGGTATCACTTGAATGATCCATCGCATACGCATTACCAGCAGCAACGAGGTAGAACATGGGAGTGAAAGAATCGTGGATTGACAGTATAGTATGTATGGGTCAGGGTGTCAACCCTCGTAGTTAGCATTGCGGTAAAGATAACCGCCTGCCCAATCAGCATTCTCCAGCACAAACTCACGCTCTTTGATGATACGGAGATCGAAACGAACGCCTTTGGCAGGTGCTTTGAAAGAAGCAGACTTGTACAGTTCGCCAGTTTTCTTGTCTACAAATGCATGGACAGAGCGAGAACCAGACTCAGTAACCATGATAATTTTGTGATACTTACGTCCAGTCTCGATGATGAACTTGTAGGTGTCCTCACCATTCTTGACTGCTTCGATGCGAGCATTGTGATAATCTGCGTTACCAGTGGCAGCGAAGAACTTCTGACGACGGATGGTTTCTTCTACGAAGTCTTGCTCCAGTGCCTCACACAGCATCTGGCACCACAGGAGAATGTTCTCTTGGATGCGCTCGCGAGCATCAGCGGTGGCACAGAACTCAGAGAAGGAAGCGGTGGTGGTCATGTCTTTGTTTGAACTGAAGTTAGTATAGGGCAGGATGGGGGTCAGATGACACGCACTGTGACACCTGTTGTACCGTCACCCATCAACTGTCGTTCGAGCAGTTGTGAGTGTACCTTGCGTGCTTCACGCTCATCCATCACTTCATAGCAGATCTTGCCGTCTTCAGGAGTGGTAGCAGTGATGCGATAGATCATTGTCCAGGAACCGTGTGCTTCGGGTGAAAAGAACTGTTCAATCATACTGGGGATCAGGCGTTGCGGATCTCACCACCGACCACTACGTCAGCTGGCACACGAGAGATGGTGTAGCGACGGATCTGACCCTCAAACTGACGCCAGGCATCCACAGTCTCGTTCACAATGCGGTTGTGCTGACGATCCATGCCCTTGGCAGTGGTACACTTGCCACACTTGCGGAAGTACACGATGGGGTGCTGGGGAGCGTCCACGGTGTCGATCTCGATCTTGTAGTAGGAGTGCTTGACGACTTGAACGGTCATGAGTGGTGTCCCTTGCTGATGAACATAGTATAGGGCTTAGGAGAGCAGTTCCAATGCCTCCTGGGACAGTTCCTCAACTGGCATAGTGTCGATCAGAGTTGGAATGTCATCATCCCATGCTAGTTCAGCAGCATCAATGTTCTGCAGCAACCAACGGTCAAGCATTACTTCGTTCATAATTTCAGAGGTGAGTGTTTTCCATGAGGAGCATTTCATCGACAGTCATTTCAAGCTCTGCTGCCTTTAGTTCGAGATGATCACAACATGTGTCATCATCATGAAGATCAATCATGTCAGTGTCCAGGCAAGAAAGTTTGCTGAACAAATTGTCAAGAAAGTCGAGGTCGTCTTTGGAGAACATTGATCCAGATTCAGAAAACATTGGTCCAGCGGGTGTGTTGTTGTTTGGTGATTTGTCCTGCGTGTAAGGCATTGTCACACACCTTGACAAATACTTGGAACTTCTCTTCTCGCGAGAGATTGTGCGGAGCAGCAGTCTCTGCGATGATCTTGAGAACTTGAGTTTTGGTCACGGTGTGTTCCCTTGACGACTTCTATAAGTTACCAGCATTCCGTGGGGTCTGGTTCATTTGGTAGACAGTTCGCCAAGTGGTTGTAGACTTCGCTGTCTACCACGTTATGCTGGATAGCGTGAATTTTGGTCATGCCGAGTTGACTGCCCATCATCACGTCCATCAGGAATCGGATTTGAGAGGGCGTCAGGGGCACATCAGTGGTTTGGGTCATGGTAAAGGGTTCAGGGGTCTTACAGGCGATCCTAGCGGGGTCTCACAGCACTTGGGTCTGTAGGGTAGATCACTGCATCATCTGGCATATTAGGATACTTACATGCGATGTTGAATGATATGGTGACTCTTCTATCAGGAACTGGACGCACATGGTGCATCAGTGATGATGGAAAAATCACTACATTTCCCTCTGGGATGTCCCTACCATGCATTGTATGAAATGTGCTGTCAATAGGATGTGTCGAAGATAACACAGGAGACACAAACTCTAGCGTGTTCTCACCTTTGATGTCCAAGAAGTACACCCCAGAGTAATTTGGGTTTCCGCGCACTCCCGCACTATGTGTATGCATCTCCGCCCAATCACCCTTCTCATATACATTCCACCACAAGTTAGTGACACCAGCATCCTCAAATGCCATGACACCAGCATAGTTTGCAACCTCATGCATCAGGTCCCACACAATATACTTAATGTATTTGTTGAGGATGATGTCAGCAGTCTCTTGATCTACACCATAGTTGTAGGTAGTAACCATGTTACTCCTGGTGAGATTGTCCCACTTATGCTGTCTACTATCCTTATACTCTTCAGCATAGTGTAGGATGCGTGGCAACAACTCTGCCTTAATCTCTTGGTGTTGTTCTACCTTCTTTGATGCTACAAAGTTAGTAGGAAAGAACTTAATTGTCACAGGTGCCTCCAGCGCATGGGAAGAAGTTGATGTTAATTACTGATCGATAACGAGCGTCACTACATGTAGTTCCTCCGTGCAACGTGTTACTAGGGAACACAACCAATCTATTCTCTATACTATCAATGCGTGTCTCTTCATCAAAGTATGTGTAACCGTTATTGCTATTCACATAGTAAATGGCAGTCATTGCATTAGGAAATGTATGATCCGTGTGCATTTCATTCTCGTGGATCTCTTCTGCTCTAGGTTGAAAGTTTGCCTTGATCTTAATGAGAGCACATGCATCTAGTTTAGTGAGGAACTCACCTAGTAGCAGTTCTTGATACCATTGTGAGCGTGGTTCTCCCTCCATGTAGAACATATGGGTGAACTGGTACTGATCATCCAGTTGTGTGCTTACTACCTTGGGGCAGTAGTTCCATGGAAAACTATTTGATTCTAGTGTCTCTCTAATTCTTTTCGCTTCGGCTGGATCAAGGAAGTCGTCAATGAGTTGTACTGTAGTCATGTCAGAAATAATTGAAGTTGATGTTCAGTCTTACATTTGATGTTGCATATGTGCAGTTTGTTGATCGATGTGGTTGTGATCCATCAAATAATAGCAGTCTGTTCGCTACACTCTCAACCTTTGTTCCATCTTTAAACTCAGTGTAACCATCGTTGTCATTAACGTAATAGATTGCTGCCTTATGCTCCCATCCATAATCTTCGTGCCACTCATGTGTCTCCAGGTCATATTTACCATCGTAGAGATTACCCTTGACACGAGTAATTGCCTTGGGTTCTAGTATATTGAGCAGTGGATAGATTAAGTCATCATCTCTACTCACCACACCATTTAGGTCACGGAACTCATGCACCCAGTAGAAATTATCACCACCTTCATTTGTACGCTCCATGAACCACTCAAAGTCATCAGACAGCATGGTTCTACTGATAGTGCGCCACTGGGCATCTTCTAGCGCGTTGTCAATGATCTCCATACTCTATCGTAATATTGAATGCTACAGATATTCTATCATATTGTGACATATTTGTCTCTACATCATGTTCCAACCAACTGGGGAAGAACAGCAGTTGATTGTCAGATACGTCAACATATACATGCTCGCCAATGTACTCAAAGTATTCACCATCTGCCATGCCAAGTAGCACACCACCACGAGGATCGTAGAATCTGATG
>BCSF01000673.1_pt1 | contig 12577 bp, 11 predicted proteins | sample 1016431 | NCBI WGS metagenome assembly BCSF01 (sample SAMD00045685;SAMD00045686;SAMD00045687;SAMD00045688;SAMD00045689;SAMD00045690;SAMD00045691;SAMD00045692;SAMD00045684;SAMD00045690;SAMD00045691;SAMD00045692;SAMD00045684;SAMD00045685;SAMD00045686;SAMD00045687;SAMD00045688;SAMD00045689, study...
GTTATATTTTAGTTATCACAGATCAAAATATTGCTGTTTATAGAAACAAAGTATTTCAGGTAGATGTTAGAGCAACAAAATTTACTAATGCTATTATAAGTGAAATTAAAAGCACGCAATCAGCAGATACAGCGATATTTGTACAAGAAACATTTACACCGCAACAATTGCAAAGGAATGGAGCTGATGACAAATGGCTAATATCTGATATTGTATTTGATAACGTACCAAGATATGATTTTGATCCTGTAGTTACAACTGATGCAGCATGGGGTCATTTAACAGTTAGCGCAACTTCGGGAGTTGTTACTTTAACTGCACAACATGCAGTGCCTTTTTATAATACTGATATAGGCCAATATATTATTGCAAATGGTGGACGAGCTAGAATATTATCTGTGACAAGTACTACTATTGTTGAAGCAGTAACAGAAATACCTTTTTTTAATACAAATCAAGTAGCAGCAGGTGATTGGGATATATTAAGTGGTTACGAGGACGCTTGGAGTGCAACAAGAGGCTATCCAAAAACAGTAACCTTCCATAGTGGAAGGTTATATTTTGGCGGTACTACACAAAGACCACAAACTGTATGGGGTTCTAAAATAGGTGTATATTTTGATTTTGATCTTGGTTCACTAGATGATGCTGATGCTTTAGATGCAACACTAGATACAGATCAAATAAACGAAATAGTAAATCTTAAGTCAACAGGTGGTAACTTAACAGTTTTTACAAGTGGCTCTGAATTTGTTATTCCACAAACTAATTTTGCAGCCGTAACACCTTCTACATTTACGTTTGTTCCAGTGTCACAATTTGGAAGTGAACCAGGCTTTAACGTTGGTGTTATCAGTGGCTTAAACATATTTGTTCAACGAGGTGGTAAAAGTATCATGTCATTTAATTATGATACATTGCAACAATCATCACTATCAGAAAACATTTCTTTGCTATCTTCACATCTGATAAAAAACCCTATTGATTTTACAGTAAGAAAAAGCACATCTACAGAAGAGTCTAACTTAGTGTTATTTATAAATGGCGATGGACAACTAGTTATGGGTACTATGTTGTTTTCGCAAAATGTAATTGGCTTTACAAAGCGAGAGACTTTATCGGCAACAGGTACATTTATTAACGTAGGTATTGATATATCAACGATTTACACAGTTACACAAAGAACAGTTGATGGCTCTACTCATAAATATTTAGAAGTTATGCAAGACGATTCTTTGCTTGATAGCTCAAAGACAGTAACAACAGGATTGCCAACAAGTACATTTACAGGCCTAGATCATTTAGAAGGCGAGACAGTAAAAGTGATTGCTGATGGCAGCGTCATGACTGATAGAGTCGTTTCTAGTGGCTCAATTACAATAGAAAGAGACGCAGAGACAAGTTGTGAGATAGGTTTAGATATGACACCTACAGTCAAAACTTTACCGATCGAAATAGCTAATATGGGTAGCCAAATAGGAAAAAGGAAACGTATATCTGAAGTAGTTCTCAGGGTTAATAATACTGGTGATTTTACCGTAAATAATGATAAAGTATCTTTTAGAACCTTTGGAGCAGCAGGTGCAGGTAGTCCATTAGATGCAGCACCTCCTATTTTTACTGGTGATAAAAAAGTAAAAGGCTTGCTTGGTTTTGATGAAAGGCAGCAAATAACGATTTCTCAGAATGAGCCAGCAGACTTGCAAGTATTAAGTGTAACAATGAATGTAAATATATAATGGCTATAGAAAATTCAACAAAACCTAAAGGATTATCACAAGCTGGAATAATGCAGATAGGCAGTGGTTTAGCAAGTCTTGGGCAAGGTTTTGCAAGCTTAGCCTCAGCTTCTGCACAAGCTAGACAATTTAAAATACAACGTACCTTTGATGATCTTGCAATATCTAATCAAAAGTTAAAAGCACAACAACAAGCTATCTTTTTAAGAGAGAAGTTTTTTAAAGATATTAGCTCGTCACGTGCAAGCTTTGCAGGGCGTGGAGTAGCTCTTGGAACTGGTATTGCTGCAAGATTTGCAACAGAAGCAGAAAGAGTATTACAAGAAGACCTAAAAGCCACTGAGTTAGAAAGCAGAGCTATACAAGGAACATTGGAGCTTAGAAAGTCACAAGCTAAATTAAGACAAGAGACCGCAAGAAACTTAGGTTTAATGAGAGCTAGCAAAGGCTTAACTAAAGGCGCAACTAGTTTATTAACAGGATTTAAAACTATAAAAACATGAAAACACCTGAAAGACAAATAAGCATTATAGGACAATTACCGTCTTTTCAGCCAACAAGCGATACTAGTCAATTTTTTAATGAATTATCAGGTTCTTTAGAAGCAACAGCAAGGGATATGCAAGCAAAAGCTGATATTATATACACAAACGAATTTATGACAAGCGCAAGAGAGGAGGCGCGCAACATATACGAAAGAAACATTAATAATCCAGATCAGCTTAAAAATGAATTAAATGAATATAAGCAAGGCCTATTAAATAATGTTCCTGCATCATTACGCCCTAAGTTAGACTATAATTATAATAGTATGGGTGCTGCATATGTAAACAATGCTTATATTAATAAAAATAAAATGCTAACAGAGCAGCAAAATGTAAAGCTTGCTGAATCTGAAAATAGAATTATTGACGATATTAAATTTTCTGTATCAAATTTTTTTAATAACGAAGGTTTAGACGAAAATCAAATTGTTGCTAAAAACATAACGACTTTTGATGCTATAGCTGCAAGTAGTGATGAGTTAGAAAAAAACTTGTTACAAGTAAATGAACAGGGCTTTCAAATAAGAACGCCTGAGCAAGTTCAAAAAAGCTTAGTAAATTTACAACAAACTGTTTTTAGTGAGATCAGTAAGTCATGGTTTAATTCTCAACCTGATAAATTAAAAGCATATTCAGAGTGGTTAAATAATGAAGCAGTTGTAAACCTTCCAGATAAAACAATTAATATTAGAGAGTCATTATCACCTGATGTCAGGAAAAAAAAAGATCAAGATATTCTAATGGACATAAAAAACGAAGTTTATATTAATAAGCAACTAGAAGAAAGGGTTGAAGCTGAAGAGGCAATCTTTACGGATGAAATAAAAAAACAGCTTTATGATCAAGCAAAAACTGGCGATTTATTACCAGCAACGGTGGAAGCTGCCAGGAATATTTTAGATTATAGCGACTATCAAAACTTCAGTAAAATGGCAATACAAGCCAACCCGACTACAAATGGTTTTGTATATGGTAATTTTGTTAATAGAATTAATAAAGGCGAAAACGTTTTAGAAGAAATAAGAAGCGCAAGATTTGACAATAAATCATTAAGTAATGAGGATTTTGAATCTTTATTAAATAAAATTGATGGCAATGAAGTTTTTCTACCACCTGAAAAAGAAGCGGTAAATAATTTAAGAGGGCTTTTAGGCGGTACATCTGAATTGCTAGATGTTGTTAATTCCACAACAATACAAAGTGCAGAAATGGATTTAAAAAAGCAGCTTAGATTATTTAATCAAATAAATGATAGAAGCCCTACATATGAAGAAGCAGAAAAAATAACAAACAAAGTTTTTGAGGAATATAATTTATTAAACACCGAAAATTTCACAACAACTTTTCCAAAGCCTGAACTTATGACATCTGAGCAAAAATCAAATGCTCAATATTTAACAATTGATGATATTAAAGATATACTAAAGAGTACAAAAAAACGTTATGTAAAAAAGAATAATAACAATGAAGAACTTGCAAAACGCGACCCTGATTTCCAAAGGGAAATGGAGAAAATTAACAAATGGCGTCAATTTATTACTGAAAATCAACGCATTAAACAAGAACGTATTAAAAAGCAAAATAAATAGGACTTATGAGTAGGCAAATTTTTGAACAAAACATAGAATCTTTAAATGATTATAACACATATGTGAAAGATCAAAATGGGTATGAAGCAGCAGCAGCAGCTTTTGCAGAAGATAAACAGCCTATAGAAACTCAACAGCAACCAATTATAGATGAACAGCCAGATGTTCCACAAATGCCAAAGGAAGGGCTTTTTAAGCGATTTGTTAAGGATGTTGCAAGAGGTACTATTGGAGAAGGTGGAAGAGCTATAGTAAGTGGAGCAACAAAAGGTATTAACGAAATGTTAGATATAGTTGATGATACTGCTCAATGGCTAAATGAGAATGTTGTTGAACTGCCACAAACAGAAAAAAAATTTACATTACCACAACCAACTTTTGGAGTAGATAAAGCAGAAAGTCCAAAAAGTGTAACAGGCAATATAATTGAAGATATAACGCAATTTTTATCTGGTTTTGGTGTTGCTGGTAAAGCAATGAAAGGGGTTAAGGCAGGAACTAAAACTGAAAAACTAGCTAAAAGGACTGGTCAAGCTGCTCTTGGTGACGTGTTAGCTTTTGATGAGCAAGAAGAGAGGCTATCAAATATAATTCAAGATGTACCTGCATTACAAAATCCAGTAACAGAATTTCTTCAAACTGATGAAAATGACTCTGTTGCAGAAGCTAAATTTAAGCAAGCAATAGAAGGGGTTGGACTTGGTTTAGCTGGTGAAGGTCTAGGAAAAGCAATTCAAGTTTTACGCAAGAATAAAAAAGTAAAACAGAATATAGAGGCAGAGTTAGAAGCTGTAGAAAAAGTGCCAGAAACTGGACTACAAGTTGAACAACTTAGCATGTTAGGAAAAGCAGATAGCGAAGATTTTGTTTTTACAAAAATGCAAGCAGCAGTAAAAGAAACTGAAGGTTTAACAGCAAAGCAAATTGATGAATTGCCTTTAATAAAAAAAGCACAGCAAGCAAAAAACATTGATGATTTTTTAGACTCAATACCGCCAAAAGAGGAAACTTTATCTGGAGCTATGCAACATAGACCCACCAAAACAGGTGCAACAGCTTCCAACGTAACTCAAGATGTCTCAGATATGGGGTTTCCAAAAGATTTCTATCAAAATCCTCATTATTACGAAGATATGACTGATAAATCAGTCAAGGAATCTTTTAGGGAGTTGTTAAAAGTTAAGGGCGATCCTAATGCGGAGGTGACTATTTATAGAGCGTCACCAATTAAAGAATTGAGGACCGGTGATTGGGTAACTTTATCTAAAGAATATGCAAAAGATGAAAGTTTGCAGGAGGGTGTTGAGGTGTATTCTTTCAAAGCAAGAGCTAAAGATATTCAATTCGCTGGTGATAGTATAAATGAATTTGGATATTTTGGTCACTCAACAAAAGAAAGGCTAAGATTAGCGGATATTTTTAATAAAGCTAAATCAGAAAAAGCCGCCCCAAAATTTCAAACAGCAGATGACATTCAAATCAATTTTGCTAGAATAAACGGTCCAGAAGATTTAAAGCAAGCAATGCAAGCTTATGCTAATGAAACGCAGTTATTGCCTAAAGTACAAGATGCACGTCGTGGTGTTAGATCTAATGAAGTTACTTTGCGAGAGGCCGAAGATATAGACGGTTTTCAAACGCTTCTAGAAAGAAGAGAAGGGCAGCCTTTAAATGCTGAACAAATAACAGCGGCTAGAAATTTTTATTATAATACTACAAATAAGTTAATGGAGCTTGCAAAAAAAGCAGCAAGTCCAGAAGCAACAGACGTTGATCAATACGCATTTAGAAAGATGGTTGCTACTCATCATGCAGTACAAAAAGAAGTTTTAGGAGCTAGGGCAGAAGCAGGGCGAGCATTGCAAGCTTGGTCTATTCCAGCAACGGGAACACCAACAGAAAAGCTAAAAGGCATGGAAGAAATATTAAATATCTATGGTGGTGCAGAAGCAGGAAAAGATTTAGCTAAAAAACTGGCATCTTTTGCAGATGGTCAATTAGATACTACACAAATTAACTACATAACTCAAAATTCCGCTTATGCTCGTACAAAAGATGCGCTAGTTGAAGTATGGACCGCGGGGTTGTTGACTAATCCGACAACACATTCAAAAAACATTTTATCTAATACAGCAACAACTTTAATGTTAGGATTTGAAAGATATGGTCAAGCATTGTTACCACAAAGCAACGTTACTATAGCTGAAGCAAATGCCTATTTTAAAGGGTTGGTTGAATCACAGAAACTTGCTTTTGCTAATGCAGGAAAAGCTTTTAAAACTGGTCAAGTAACAATTGGTATGGAAAGAGTTGAGTTACCAAGAGTTCGTGCTAGCTCAAGAGATATATTAGATTTACAAGGCATGGCAAAGCCTTTAGGGTATGCGCTAGATTATTATGGTAGAGTTGTAAACACATCATTTAAGGCTCTTGCTGCTGGCGATGAATACTCAAAAACTGTTTTATATAAAGCACAATTAAATGCTCTAGCTACAAGAGAAGGTATAACAAAAGGTTTTAAAGGTGAAGAATTAAGAAATCATATTGCTGATTCTATTAGTTCTCCTAGTCAATTATTACAACAGCAAGCCATTGATTTTGCTGATTATGCAACATACACAAACCAACTGGGCAAAACTGGTCAACAAATACAAAGAATACTAAGCACAAATCCTTCTTTAAAATTTGTAGTACCATTTTTTAAAACACCTACAAACATCTTTAAATTTACTTACGAAAGAACACCTTTAGCATTAACTTTGCAAAAAACACGTAAAGATTTAGCAGCAGGAGGTGACAGGCAAGCAGAAGCTTTGGTAAAAATAGGGATGGGGTCAAGCTTAATGGCTTTAGGCGTTGATATGTCTATTAATGGTAATATTACAGGTGCAGGGCCTTCAAATCCAAAAACAAGGGCGGCTTTAAAGCGTACAGGTTGGCAGCCAAACTCAATAAAAATTGGTGATACTTATTATAGTTATGCAGGGCTAGAGCCTTTTTCAACATTATTTTCTTTTAGTACTACAATGGCAGAGGTTTTAACTAATTATGAAATGTATGATATTGAAGCGCAAGATGAAGTTGATAAAGTTACAACAGCTTCTATTTTAGCATTAACAGATGCAACAATAAACAAAACCTTTTTACAAGGAATATCAAATTTGATGGACGCATTTTCAGACCCAGAGCGCAAAGCCGAATCTTTTGTTCAAAGGTTTTTAAGTTCGTTTGTACCAGCAGGAGTAGCAGCAGGTGAAAGGGCAGTTAATCCAGAGCGAGAATATGTAACTAATATTACAGATGCTTTTAAAGCAAGAATACCAGGTTTTTCGGAAGATTTGCCAAAGCGTAGGAATGTATATGGAGAAGTAATTCAATATAGATACCCTGATGAAAACATTTTAGATCAAACAACATCAGGAGTTATTAGTTTATTTAATCCTTTTTACGCAAGCAAAGAAAAAGATAGTCCGCTTGATGAATATTTGTTAAAAGAAGGTTATAGCGTTAGTATGCCATTAAAAACACAGACTTTTGATGGCGAAAGAATTAATTTAAGAGACTATCCAGAAAGCTATTCCAGAATGTTAGAATTAAGAGGTCAGGAAACAAAATTAATTCAATACAACTATCAAAATATGAAAGATGCTCTTACAAGCCTAATAGATAGAAAATTGCCACAATCTTTTATATTTCATAGTAGTTTTACAGATGGAGAAGAAAAGCAGGATATAATAAATAAGATACAAAGAGATTATATGAAAGCAGCAAAAGAAAAGTTACGTGAAGAGTATCCTATTATTGACCAATTAGTTTTACAAGCTAAACTAGAAAAACAGAATAACGAGGCATTATAATGACAGTCACAGCAAACGATAGAAGAGAGCAATACGAAGCTACAGCAGGACAAACAGTTTTTCCCTATCCTTTTCCTATACAACATGAAAGTGAAATTACAGTTATTCAAACATTAGCATCTGATGGAACAAGCACCACCCTTACTATTGCAACAGATTACACAGTATCAGGGGTTGGCGATGCTTCAGGCGGTGATATTACTTTAGTAAGCGGAGCTGCATTAGATGATATTATAACGGTAGTTGGCGCAACCCCTACTACAAGAACAACGGATTTTAATCAGGCAGGTGATTTCTTTACAAGCGAGTTAAATGAACAACTAGACAGGATAACGCATATCTTACAAGAAAACGAAACAGAAACAAAAAGAGCGTTTTTATTAAAAGATGAAGACACAGCAACATCAGTTGAACTTCCTATAACAAGTGTTAGATCTAGCAAATACTTAGCTTTTGATTCCAGTGGTGATCCAATAGCAGCAGATGGGTCAGCTGAATCGCCAACAACTGCGTTTATGACAACGGTTTTAGAAGCAGAAACAGCAGCAGCGGCGAGAACTACTTTAGATGCTCAAGAAGACGTTATTACAACAAGAGGTGATTTAATTAGAGGATCATCATCAGCAGCAGCCGAAAGATTAGCTATAGGAACTGCAAATCAAATATTAACCTCAAACGGAACGGACGCTAGCTGGTCAAGTGATATTAATGCCACTAATGGTACAATTAGTGGTAAATTTAACTCGCCACAACTTACACAAACTATATCAAGTGGAGCAATAACTTATAATCAGTTAGTTTGTAACTTAAGAGGTGAGGGAAACCTGGATGATACTTTAACCACTATTAATGGTGGAACTGCTGGAGATATAATTATCTTAGGCATGGGAGGTAGTGAAGATATTACCATAGATTCTGGGGCTGGAAATATTATAATGCGTAACAATATAGATAGGCATTTAACAAGTGCTGGTGATAAAATGACTTTGTATTATGATGGTACAAATTGGACACCGTTAGCTATTGAAAGCTCAAGAGATTTTCAATCTTCTAATTCTCAAAATGGTTATACTTATTTACCAAATGGGGATGTATTTCAGTGGGGAACACAAACAGTATCAGCAAACACAACAAGCACTTTTACTTTACCAGTTGCGTACACAAGCATAAATAAAACTTTAGTACCTTCTTACAATTCGACTAATACTGGACTTAGTGACGCTTGCGCAGGTGCAAGAGTATCACTAACACAAATTAGTTTGACAAATGGTGTTTCAAACAGTGCTTCTATAAGCTATATATCAATCGGTAGATAATAAAGAAATGATAAAAGTAAAATACAATCAAGAAACAACAAGAGTTGAGGGTTTTTATCCTAGCTTTACAAAATATAACAACATTGTTATTGATGAAGATGCAAAGACAATAGATGGCTCGCCATATATTGAGGTTACAGAAGAAGAACATCAAGCAGCTTTAGAGCTAAATATAGCTGCTGTTGTAGATGGCAAATTAACAGAATATACCAAAACCGATCAAGAATTAGTAGAGGAGCTTAAAAACTCTAAATTGGCAGCATGCAATTCTTATCTAATAGCTACTGACTGGCAAGCAATAAGAAAAGTAGACTCAGGCGTAGATATGAAAGAAGGGGTTGCGGTAAATAGAGCTTTGGCAAGAAGCTTACAAGATGATATTAAAAATGCTACTAGTCTTGAAGTACTAGAATTAATAAATACTGATTTTTAAGGTAAATTATGCTAAAGAAAGATCTATATTCAAATATATACGCAAAGGGCTAGCATTAAAAAGATGGGATTGCAATTAAAATGATGATGGATCAGTGGGAAATAATACAAGGCTTAGTTATTTGTTTAATAACTTTATTTAGTTATATGCTTAAAGATCATATGGCGAGACTAGAGAGAGAAAACAGTGCTATTCGTGATGATCTAAGCAAAGCAAAAGAGGATATAGCAAATATTAAAGAAAATTACACTTCTCAAAGAACATTGCAAACAATGCTAAACGAGATTGAAAAACAGATAATAACCTTAGAACGCAACTTAACGGATAAAATGGAGTTGCATATGCAGGTTATAGATCAAAGGCTAAAGTCTAAATAAAAGCCCTTTAATTTCTAATAATTTCTTTTTAAGATAAAAAACTTTTTCATAAGCAACTTTACGCTCGTATATGATTATTTCTAATCTAAAGACTTCTAATTCTTTATATAAATTTTCTTGTTTAGTATTTTTAATAATATTCTGTAATCTTTTATGAATTTTAAAAACAGTGTACATATTTATATAAATCAAGTATAATTCATGTTATAGTTGAAAAAACCTAATTATAAATAAACAACATGCTTTCGAAATTAACAAAAACCGTAAACTTAGGATTTAAAATTATTAACAGCTGCATACCAAGCGGAGTATTGCAAATAGCGATATTAGAAGGATTAAAAATACTCGTTAATAGAAACAACAACAATTTAGACAATATTGTCTTAAAGTCTTATATTAAGAAATCTAATCTAAAAGCAGAAGAAAAAGAATCATTGTTAAAAAATTTATAATGCAAGTATATAGGCTAAAAAGGTATTTAATAAGCAACAAAGCAATATTAGGTGTCTTAAATGACTCGCAAAACAATGAGATCTGTAAAACTTTAGAAAATCCATATTTAGACAACAAGCCATATATATCATCGATACCTTGTGGTATATATCATTGCAAAGAATTTAATGGAGTTAAATATAAGAATGTTTGGGAGATTCTAAACGTTGCAGGTCGTTCCTCTATACTGTTTCACAACGGAAATACATCAAAGCATACTAAAGGATGTATTCTAGTAGGACAAGCTTATGGTTTTATTAAAGATGATATAGCCGTTTTAAACTCACAAACTACTTTAACATTTTTGCAACGAACATTGCCAAAAGAGTTTATTTTAGAGATCTCAAATATTGAAGAATAACATTAGTTCGTAAAACGATCCTTTTACGGACATTTTGCAAATCTAAAAAACAATTTTATAAAATGCTATAATTTGGTTCGTAAACTTGTTTTTTTATCAAAGTTTGTAAAACAGGCAGTTTTAGCCTTTAATGAACAATAGCTATATATAACAAAAAGCAAACGCAAAATATAGAATAAACGATTGTTCGTTGCTTTCTTCTCTTTGTTTTAATTTCTAATATATATTCATGATATGATTTAGTTGTCATCGAAGTTACTAAAATGTTTTCTAAATATAGCTTCTTGAGTATTTGCTTTTGCATATTTAGCAGACCATGCAGCAAAATAAGTGTCATAGGCTATATCTTCGGAATTTGTGTAATCCATAAAAACTTCATAAGTTGCATATGCAGCATTAGCGCACGTACACGCAGAAAAAAACGCTTCATCATTAGCTTTTTTTGTCGAGTCAACAGCTTGGCTAGCAAACTCTTTTAACTCGGATAGTTTTTTAGTTTTATCAGGTATTGAACAATATAATAAATACTTTGATACTTCGAGGGCGTTTCTTGGGCTAATATCATCTGGATATTTATCCTCGAATATATCAATAACATCATTGGCGCATTCAACAGCATACTTTGCAATGTCTAACTTATAATCATTATCTAAGGTTCTCAGACACAATAAGGCATATTCGATACCTCTTTTTTCCAATATATCTATTAGTGACAACGGTTCGTCATCAGGCACTTGTTTATTTAAGTCTTGTAACAACAATTTATAAAACTTATGACACTCAAACTCTCTTTTAATTTTGTTAAGCGTAGTGTAAGTTTTTGCCATACATAAATTTAAAAAGGTATTTCGTCATCAAACTTATCAAAATACACAGTTTTTTCATCATTTTTTTTATTATTTTCATTTAAATTTAGAACTTTTTTTTCTTCATTTGCTAGATTGTTTACAATTTGCAAAACGCAGTTATAGCCATTTAAAACAATCTTAGTTGAATATTGATCTTGCCCTTGTTTATTTACATATTTAGAAGTCTCAAGCTTGCCTTCTATATATAGCATAGTTCCTTTTTTTACATACTGTTCAACAACCTTTGCAAGCCCTTCTTGAAATACAGTTATGTTATGCCATTCTGTTTTCTCTTGCGGTGTTCCATCTTTAGCCTTCCACTTTTCAGAAGTTGCAAGCGAAAAGCTAGCGGTTAGTTTTCCAGCTTGTGTAGTTCTTATTTCTGGGTCTTTTCCTAATCGACCTATTAATATTACTTTGTTTATTGTACTCATAATTTTAAATCTTAGTTTTTATTTCAGCTATATCTTTCTCTAGCTTTTCAATTTTGCTTAAAATCAAATCAAATTTATCTGGCTCTGGTTTTACCTCTGGCTGTATATATTCCTCGCCATTTAACCACTGTAAATTAACTAACTTGCTAAGATCTAATTCTATTAGTTTGTTATTAGAGCAATATAAATACTCTAAATTAACTAACTTTTCAAAACCTTTTAATTCTGTTATATTGTTTATATAGCAATATACCTCTTTTAAATTAAATAGCCTGCTTAAATCTAATTTTGTTAGTTTGTTATTCTCGCAATATAATTTCTTTAAATTAACTAACTTGCTAACATCTAATTCTATTAGTTTGTTAGACCCGCAATCTAAATTCTTTAAATTAACCAGCTTGCTAACGTCTAGTTCTCTTAGATAGTTATGCCTGCAATTTAACACCTCTAAATTAATTAGCTTATTTAAACCTTTTAATTCTGTTAGTCCAATTTCATCGCACTCCAAATATGTTACTTCCTCAACAGCAATATTATTGTCTTTACAATATTCTTCCATGTCAAGAACACCCTCTAAATCTAAATC
>BCSF01000674.1_pt1 | contig 12563 bp, 15 predicted proteins | sample 1016431 | NCBI WGS metagenome assembly BCSF01 (sample SAMD00045685;SAMD00045686;SAMD00045687;SAMD00045688;SAMD00045689;SAMD00045690;SAMD00045691;SAMD00045692;SAMD00045684;SAMD00045690;SAMD00045691;SAMD00045692;SAMD00045684;SAMD00045685;SAMD00045686;SAMD00045687;SAMD00045688;SAMD00045689, study...
GAACATGAGTTCTTTGAGGATAATCATGTGTGTCCTACGTGTACACAGGACTTGTCTGAAGATTTTAGACTTGACAAAATTGCATCTGGTAAAAGCAAACTAGATGAAATGACTCTAGGGTACAATGAACTTCTTGCTGCTATTGGTGAAGAAGAGAGACGTTTCTACAAATGGAACGAACTATCTTCTGAAATCACTACTAACAACAATAGTATCTCCCAAGCAAACTTTGCTATCAATCAGATTCGCAAGTCTATCCTTGGCGTAGAGAAGGAGATCAAAGACCTAGAGTCTGGTGGCGGGGATAAGAAAGAGGCATACACTAAACTGGAGAAAATGGTTGGGGAGAAAAAAGAACTCAACCTCCAGTTGACAGACTCTAAGCGAGATAAAGATGTGTTAAGTGTTGCCTCTCAATTGTTAAAAGATAATGGAATTAAGACTAGAATTATCAAGAAGTACCTGCCCACGATGAACAAGCTGATTAATCAGTATCTTCAGGGTATGGAGTTTTACGTTAACTTTAGTCTTGATGAAAACTTTGAGGAAACTATTAAATCTAGATACCGAGATCAGTTCTCCTATGCTTCTTTCAGCGAAGGAGAGAAAGCTCGTATTGATATTGCTCTTCTGCTTACTTGGAGAAGCATTGCTAAACTTAAGAATAGCGTCGATACTAACCTCCTTATTCTAGATGAGATCTTTGATGGTTCTCTTGACCAGCAGGGTGGTAGTGACCTTGGTTGGATTCTTAGAAACTTTGATGACAACACAAATGTATTTGTTATCTCTCATAAAGAGCAGATGGTTGACAAGTACGACAGAACACTTAATGTTGAGAAGGTGAAAAACTTCTCTGTAGTACGTGAAACAATTGCTGACGAATGACATATCCAAGTCTTAGAACAAATGATGGATGGGAGATATTCCCTCTGTTTGCAAAGGCAGTTTCCCTCCATCACGTTCCTGATGAAATGTGTTTAGACCTTCAGGAAATGGCACTTCAGTGTGAATGGAGGGAAGATGATGGTAGTGATGGAACTAGTGGTGCTGTAACAGCACAAAAAAATGTTCTTGACCTGAATGAAAAAGTAAAAGAACAATTGTATAACATCGTTCTTGATTATGTTATCAAGACAATGGGATATCTTTGTGATGTTCAGTTTACAACCTCATGGTTCACTAGAACATATGAAGGTGGATTCTGTGAAGAACATATGCACAGCAATTCCTGGTTGAGTGGCATCATCTACTATGGTGAATATGATGAGGGAAGTTCTGCAATTCAGTTTGCTGATGCTAATCCTTCTAACATATGTGTTCAGACGATGGAATTCAATTTCTTTAATTCTTATTGTTGGAATTTCACGCCAGAGAAAGCTATGATCCTTTTGTTCCCCAGTGATCTGAGGCATAAGGTTCTGAAGCACAAGTCTGAATGGACTCGCAACGCCTTAGCATTTAACGTTATGCCTAAAGGTGATGTGGGTATGCAGGACAGCACGTTCCAATACTAGTAGTGTCACAGGGGGGTCTTCGGGTCCCCCTTTTTGCGTATATAGTATGTGCATCGACGGAAGACGCCATGCTTACTCAAGAGATCAAAGGCAACCTTGCCAAACTGCTTGCCACTGAGAACCTTGTGGTAGAGCATCGCAGTTGCTCCACTGCTTCCTTTGATGTCAACAATCGTATTCTGACCCTGCCTAAGTGGGATCGTGCATCCTCTACAGTCTATGATCTGCTGGTTGGTCATGAAGTCGGACACGCTCTCTACACAGATTCATGGGGCAACTTTGATTGTCCGAAAGACTATGTAAATGTGACCGAGGATGCTCGCATCGAGAAGTTGATGAAGCGTCGCTATCCTGGTCTTCGCAAAGCATTCTTCAATGGGTATCGTGAGATGCATGAAGATGACTTCTTTGGCGTTGAAGGTGAGAACCTTGATGCCTTGAAACTTATTGATCGAATCAACCTGCACTTCAAGATTGGTGCTTCGATCATCATTCCTTTCTCCGACGAGGAGCAAGAATTTGTTACCATGACTGCAGCAGCAGAGACCTTCGACGAAGCAGTTGCAGCAGCAGAAAAAATCTGGGAGTTCGCTAAAGCAGAACAGAAGAAGATGGAGAAACTCGCTAATGTTCCTCAGTCTGGCAGCGATGGTGGATCTTCTCCGTCTGAAACCCAAAGTAACGATGGCGAAATACCTGAGCAGCAACAGGAAGGTCGTCCCGATCTTGGTGATGACGATACTGACTATGCAGAGTGGGATGATTTCGAGCAAGAAGAAGGTCCTGGTATTGGAGGTGGTGATATTGCTGAGTCTGATACTCAGTCAAACTTTGATTCTTCTTCTCAGACTCTTAGCAGCAAATCATTTGACCGCATTAAGTATGTGGACATTCCTACTATTAATCCTTCTGAGTATGTCGTTGATTGGAATACGATTCACAACTGGATCGATGAGTGTTCTTCCGAAGACAAGTCTGTCTATGATTGGGTAGACTCTCAGTACAAAGATTTCAAGAAGTCTGTGCAGAAAGAAGTCAACTATCTTGTCAAGGAATTTGAGTGCAAGAAAGCAGCAGAAGCATACTCCCGTTCAATGACTTCTCGCACTGGTGTGCTTGATTGTGGTGTACTTCATACTTACAAGTACAGCGATGATTTGTTTAAGAAAGTGACCATCCTTCCTGAGGGCAAGAACCATGGTCTGTTGTTTATTCTTGACTGGTCTGGTTCTATGGGCACTACCTTGATGCCCACTCTCAAGCAACTGATGATCTTGTGTATGTTCTGCAAGAAAGTTCAGATTCCCTTTGAAGTGTATGCATTCACCAATGAGTGGAGAACTGCAGAACGTGCAATCAACAACTGCGTTGAAACTAACAAAGATGATTACTATGATGATCGCGCTAACCTGAAGAAGAACGAGGTGTATGTCAGCAAGTCTTACTTCCGCATGATGAACATTCTTTCGTCTCGTTCTAACTCTAAGAACTGGGAACGTCAGTGTATCAACATGTTCCGTGAGGTTTCTACTATTTGTTACTATGTTGGTTATCAGCAAACCATTGGTATGGGTCTGTCTGGCACTCCTCTCAACGAATCTATTCTTGTGATGAAGTCAATCATTCCTGAGTTTAAAAAGACTTCTGGTGTCAGCAACATCAACCTTTGCATTCTGACTGACGGAGAATCTTGTAGTTCTACCTATGGTTGTGAGGTTCAGTATCATGATGAAGAACCCCATGTTGTTGGTCGCCGTCTTGATGGTGGTGATGTAGTTCTGCGTGACAGAAAACTCGGTCGCACCTACAACCGACTGGATGGATGGACTGAGCAGACAAACGTGTTCATCAACAACCTGAAAGAAACTCACCCCAGTGTCAATGTCATGGGCATCCGTCTCCTTGATGGTGGATCAGGTCTTTCTAGTTTTTATCGTCGCTATTGTGTCGATTCTGCAGACGGACTTGATAAATTGTATAAGGATTGGAAGAAAACTAAATCTGTTATTCTTCCTAACCCTCTTGCATATGATGCTCTGTATGTGATGTCTGGAAAAACTCCTACCCAAGAGGCAACACTTGACGTGGATGCTGGTTCTTCCAAGACTGCTGTTCGTGCTGCATTCCGCAAGATGCTCAAGGCAAAACAAAACAACAAAGTCATCCTGAACAACTTCATCAGTCAGATCGCATAGTGTCCACTCTGCCCCTGACTCTGCCCCACTCTTCCCCTATACTTACTTCATACGCAACCAACCGATGCCTGCCAAGTCTGACCTGACCACCACACAACTTACTTCTTACCTGACCGAGAACTTCGGGAGTGACATCAATGCCGATCACGTTCGTTCTGCTTGCGACCATTTTGGTGTTACTTACCCTACTGCTGTCAAGCGTATTCGTGATTACAACGTGGGTCGCGGTAAGTGGAATCTTACAGTTCAAGAAAAACTGGAGCAAACTTTTGAGGCACCTGCAGCAATGCCTGCTGTGGAGCAAAACCTCATTCCTGAGAAAGACGACACTTTTGTCCCGTTCGGTAACTTCACTGATGTGAAGAAGATCATCCAGTCCAAGATGTTCTACCCTGTGTTCATCACTGGCATGTCTGGTAATGGTAAAACTTTTGGTGTTGAACAAGCATGTGCTGCTCTAAATAGAGAGATCATTCGAGTGAACATCACCATTGAAACTGACGAAGATGATCTTATTGGTGGGTTCCGTCTTGTTAATGGCGAAACTGTTTGGCATAATGGTCCAGTCGTCGAAGCTCTTCAACGCGGAGCTGTGCTGCTTCTAGATGAGGTTGATCTTGCCTCTAACAAGATCATGTGTCTGCAATCTATTCTGGAAGGCAAAGGTCTCTTCTTGAAGAAGACTGGTCGCTACATCAAACCTGCTGCTGGTTTCAACATCATCGCCACTGCCATCACCAAGGGCAAGGGTTCTGATGATGGTCGCTTCATCGGCACCAACGTTCTTAACGAAGCATTCCTTGAGCGTTTTGCCTTGACCTTCGAGCAAGAGTATCCGACTCCTAAGGTTGAGACCAAGATCCTTGAGCGTCTTGGTGCTACCATTGGATTGACTGACACAGAGTTCTATGCTAAACTTGCAGACTGGGCAGATGTTATTCGCAAAACGTTTGCCGATGGTGGTGTTGACGAAGTTATTTCTACTCGCCGCCTGTCTCACATCATTCGTGCGTATGCCATTTGGGGTGACCGCATGAAAGCGATCAAGGTCTGTGTCAACCGCTTCGATGAGGAGACCAAGACTCTGTTCCTTGATCTGTACACCAAACTCGATGAGAACGTTGAGATGGAGGAAGACAATGAGTGATAAATTTCATGGTTATGTTGGACAAGTCGCAATCCTAAAAAATTGCGACTACAAGTCTGGTAAAATTATGAGTGGTGAGGGAATCAAACTCACCATGCAAGCAATTGACGGCACGATCTTTGAGTGCTATCATGACAACATTGAGTACATCTGGGGTAAATGACTTTCAAATATAATGAAGATGCTCTCATCCAAGAGCTACGTGACTACATTGCCAGCACATACAATCAACACTATTCTGCTGGCAATGACAAGATTCAGACACTGGATCTAATTGAATCTGTTGGCGATGCTGAAGCATTTTGCCGCAGCAACATCCTGAAGTATGCTTCTCGCTACGATAAGAAAGGCACTGCACGACGTGACATCGTTAAGATCCTTCACTATGCACTGCTGCTTCTTCACTTCAGCGACAAGTCCTCTGTTACCGAAACTTACAATCAATGAATAAAGTTATTCTTTCTGAACAAACTCTTCAGGTTCTTAAGAACTATTCCACAATCAATAGTTCCATCCTTATTCGTGAAGGAAACGAACTGAAGACAATCAGCGTCGGAGAGAATGCTCTTGCACAATATTCATGTGAAGAGAGTTTTCCTCAGACGTTTGGCATCTATGATCTGAACCAGTTTCTTGCTGGTCTGACTCTCTTCCAGAATCCCGTTCTGGAATTTGACAATGAGAACTATGTGACTATCCGTAGTCGCGGTCGTTCTGCCAAATACTTCTTCTCGGATCCTGAGATCACTCTCAAGTCTGCTCCTGAGAAGAACATCAACTTCCCTGGTGCTGATATTGATTTCAACATCACTTGGGAAGATATCACTTCTCTGCAGAAAGCAGCAGCAGTTTACAACCTGACAGATCTGGTCTTCAAGTCTGAGGACAATCAGATCAGTCTGTATCTTCGTGACTCCGAGAACGAAACTAGCAATGATTATTGCCAGACTATCGCAGGAGACACGACTGGGGATTATGAACTAGTCCTCAAAGTGGAACACCTTCGTCTGCAACCAGGCGACTATCATGTTAAGGTGTCTAAGCATCTAGTTTCTGAGTGGCGTCACACTCGTCTGGATCTTGTTTATTATATTGCATTGGAGTTTTGATGAAGAAGTTTCTGTGGGTTGAGCAGTATCGTCCCAAAAAAATTGATGACTGCATTCTGCCTGACAACCTCAAGAAACCATTTCAAGGATTTGTAGAGCAGGGAGAGATCCCTAACTTGCTTCTCCTGGGGTCTGCAGGCGTCGGTAAGACCACTGTTGCTAAAGCGTTGTGTGAGGAGATCGGTGCCTCTTACATCGTCATCAACGGGTCTGATGAAGGACGTTTCATTGACACAGTTCGCAACCGCGTCAAGACGTTCGCATCCACAGTCTCTCTGGTTGGTGGGGCACCCCACAAGGTCGTTATCATCGACGAGGCAGACAACACCACCCATGACGTACAACTCTCGCTACGTGCCTTTGTAGAGGAGTTTCACAGCAACTGCCGATTCATCTTCACTTGTAACTTCCAGAACAAGATCATTGAACCGCTGCACTCGCGATGCACAGTCGTTGACTTTCGTATCGCTAAGGCACAGCAGCAGAAACTTCAAGCGCAGTTCTTTGGTCGCTTGAAAGAAATCCTTGACGAGAATGAGGTTGAGTATGAGGATAAGATCCTTGTCAAACTCATTGGTCGTTACTTTCCTGACTGGCGTCGCTTGATCAATGAGACTCAGCGTCACTCAGCATCAGGTAAGATTGACACAAACATCCTGGTTGATATTGCTGACATCAATCTAGATCAACTGCTAGTAGCTCTTAAGAACAAAGAGTTCACAACTGTACGTAAGTGGGTTGTAGAGAACATCGACAATGATCCTAACATTGTCATGAGAAAGATCTACAATCTTTTGTATGAGCAAATCAAACCTAAGTACATCCCAGAAGCAGTTCTGATTCTTGCAAAGTATCAATACCAGATCGCTTTTGTTGCTGACCAAGAAGTCAATCTTCTTGCCTGCCTGACAGAGGTGATGATGGGATGTGAATTCAAATAAAGATATTCTTAAGAAATGCAATGCAAGTAAGCAAAACCGATCTTATTCATCATAAAATACAAGCAGCACTCCGAGAGAACTTGTTTATGGATGATGACCTGAAGTACCTAGGATTCAATGAAGAGAAAGGAGAGCATGAGTACCAGATCAACGGACAATACATTGTTGTTACAAGTCAAATCCAAGAGTTCGACCAAGTTGAAGAAGACGACTCCTGAAAATGTGGCAGAAGCAAATGATGGTTTGTTTCGTGCTACAATGAACCTTCCTGCTGCCGCCGCTCATTGTGGAATGACCGAGCGTGAAATGAAGCACATCTTTCGTGAATACCTGAAGTACAATGCCCCAGACTATGAAATCCCTGAAGACTCCTCTTCGCTATCCAGGGGGGAAGAGTCGTGCCCTGAGTAAACTCTTCCAATACATTCCTGATTTGTCAGGATATACTGACTACCATGAACCCTTTCTGGGCGGTGGTTCTGTGGCATTGGCAGTTACTAAGCGTTACCCACGTCTCAACATTTGGGTCAACGATCTGTATGAACCTCTATATAATTTCTGGCGAGTTCTACAGGATAACGGACATGATCTTAAGAACATACTCCTCCAACTCAAGCAGCGACATCCAGATCCAACCAGTGCCAAGAGTCTATTTCTGGATGCGAAGGATTACCTCTCTGGATCTCAGACTAGCACCAAGTTTCCTCCATACAATGAGGACATTTGGCGTGCTGTGTCTTTTTACGTTGTCAATAAGTGCAGTTTTTCAGGTCTCACTGAGTCATCATCTTTCTCCAAGCAAGCAAGTGACAGCAACTTCTCGCTGAATGGTATTGAGAAACTGACTGATTACCAAGCATTGATTGGTAACTGGAAAATTACTAATATGTCTTATGAACAACTCCTTAGCGATCACAAGCAGACCTTCATCTACCTTGATCCCCCCTACGAAATTGGATCCAACCTATATGGTCGTAGAGGTGACATGCACAAAGGATTTAACCACGATCATTTTGCTATCAAGTGTGATCGTTTTGTCAGTCCTCAACTTATTAGTTACAATTCGTCGCAACTGATTCGAGATAGATTCAAGGAGTGGACAGCTGCTGAATTTGCACACACTTACACCATGCGCTCCGTTGGGTCCTATAATACAGATCAAGCGTCTCGCAAGGAACTCGTCCTAACCAACTATGAAGTGTGAAGTGAAACTCTACGTTGCTGGCAAGGTCTTCGCTGAGGAGGTTTATGCTCGCGACTACCAGGAGGCAAGAGAAGTTGCCCTGGCACGTAACCCTAATGCCAAAGTCATTGGTGTTACGGCAAAGTTCTGATGCAAAAGTATGAGGACTATCGATTCGGAGGTTTTGAAGTATCGCCTGTCAACATACTCCGTTTGATAAGTGAACTTGAGGGGTCTTATCAACTCCTCAAGTATATGGGTTTCAAGGAAGACATGGAAACCATTGAAGAGATCAAAGGAAGGTATTACAAATTATACTTTAGGAAGAACAAAGAGTGTGGAGAATCTGGGCAAAAGCATTAGGTGAAAAGTATGGACGCACAGACCGAGAAGCAGATACTATTGCTGGCATACGCACCCTTATTTTTATTTCTTACTTGGTCACTAACATTTTTATTATATCTGGAGTAGTTAGACACTGGAATGGCAAAGTACGAACTGAGAGATTACCTGTACAGCATCAATCAATCCAAGAAGAATCTGATGGATGCAGATGTAGATGCAGTTAAAGGTTATCCACCTTTTATTATCAACAAATGCCTGTCATCTTTTACCGATAGCATCCTGTATGCTAACGAGATGAATGTCCATAATCACTTGGACAAGAAGATGCAATATGATTTTTACATAAATAGTTTGAAGCCAAGGAAACGTTTCTCTCCCTGGTTGCGAAAAGATGAATTAGAGAACCTTGAATTGGTGAAGCAATATTATGGATACAACCATAGTAAAGCAGTTGCCGCCCTTAGAATTCTTACTAATTCTGACCTTGAACAGATTAAAAAATTATTAGATATAGGCGGAACGAGATGACTGAAACTGAAATTCAATGGCAACCAGCAGATATGGTTGAAGTGGTTCTGAATGAACCCGACGACTTTCTGAAGGTACGTGAGACTCTCACTCGTATCGGTGTTGCATCTAGACGTGATAGAAAACTATATCAGTCATGTCATATTCTCCATAAACAAGGCAAATATTACATCGTTCACTTCAAAGAGTTGTTTGCTCTGGATGGAAAAAACACTAACCTGTCATTAAATGATGTCCAACGCCGTAACAGAATCGCTCAACTTCTTTCTGATTGGGGTCTTATTTCTATTGTTGATAAGTCTCAGATCGAAGACGTTGCACCCCTCAACCAAATTAAAGTTCTCTCCTATAAGGATAAGGGAGAATGGACATTGGAATCAAAATACAACATTGGTAGAAAGAAACCTGAGGCATAAATAATAGCGAGACCTTTCGTGCGGTCTCTACGAAAGTCGGAACACCCTACAAAGTGATGCGGTTTATACCACATCACTTTTTTTGTGTCTTGGTTAAATAATATTGGATGCCTTCGGGGTCCAAATCAATTATTGTCTCGCTTAAATAAAGGAGCCACGCAAATGTCAAATACTTGGGATATCTATCTACCCCACGCTGTAGGTCTGAGTGATATGTTTCATCGACTGGATTCACTAACCAGTCATAACAAGAACTATCCTCCGTATAACCTAATCAAACATGACTCCAGTAATTACGAAATTCAAATCGCTCTCTCGGGATTTAAAAGAGAGGAGATTGAAGTATCTACTGAATCAAACCTTCTCCGAGTTGCCACCAAGACTGCAGGAACAGATCCTAAAGTTGAATACCTTCACAAAGGATTGTCCCGAAGATCATTTACAGAATCTTGGCAACTCGCTGACGATGTTAGAGTTGTGGACGTAGCATTTGAAGATGGTCTGTTGATCATTAGTTTAGAGAAAATTATTCCAGACCACATGAAACGAACCACATACGAAGTCAAATAAATATCTGGCACAGGGGGGCGTTGCCCCCCTTCGCATTTTGTGCTATACTACTAGAAACATTGGAGAACTATGGCTGATCAAATTGTTGTGTTTAAGAATGGCGAGCGTGTCATCTGTGAACTACAAGAAGTATTTGAAGGAACTGGAGAAGACAAGCGTGGCGTTTGTCTCGTCATGAGAAACCCTTACATCCTTGAACTGGTGGGTGCTGATGATCCCACGTCCGAGATGGACCTCCAGGTCAAGTTTAGCAAGTGGTGCCCATACTCTGTTGACTATCAATTCCGTGTGCCCTACGATAGCGTCCTGGCAATTGGTGAACCAGATCAAGGTCTCAACCAAGCATACCAGCAGAAGATTGCTTCTCTCGTAGCACAGCAGAAGGCACAGGAAGAGGCAGCAACAGAAGCAGTGCCCAAGTGGGAAGAGGGTGAGACCAACCCAAACATGGAAGCACAACTAGCAGAGATTGCTGAGGTAACTGGAACTGACGCTCCTACTGCTGGAGTAGCAGGAGAGACTGCAAAGCATCCTATCGCTGAACCACTTGAGCAAGTAGATGCTGAAACTGCTGAAGTTTGACGGGCATTGGCTCGTAGCAGAGGTTGAGGAGATTCCTGATACAGAGTTGGGTGACCCCGATTGTGTGCTAAAATACGCTTGTGAAGTTAGCGAGGATGGGGCACTGCCCTTTCCTCTCTACAGCGACGACACCGAGTTGGTAGTGCGTTCAGAAAACATCACTGTTATTGCTGAACCATCGCCAATGTTCTCGGCACAATACTATGACTTGAAAGACACACGACTGAAATGAAGTTTTACACCAGCGTTCAGCAGGCAGGTAATAACATCCACGTCCGTGGATATCAAAACGGAGTAGCATTTAGCGATAAGGTTCCTTTCAACCCTACGCTGTACCTCCCCACACAACAACCTTCTCGCTGGAAGACTCTGGATGGTAAGAACGTCCGCCCTGTAAAGCAGGGTACGATTCGTGATGCAAGAAAGTTTGTGGATGAGCATAAAGACATCCCTGACTTCGAGATCTGTGGTCAAACTCGTTATCTGAATCAATACATTGCAGAAGAATATCCTGCAGATCAGATTGAGTTTGACTCTAGTCAGATCCGTGTGTTCACACTTGACATCGAGACAGCAGCAGAGAACGGGTTTCCTGACATCGAGACTGCTGACCAGGAGATTCTTCTGATCTCTCTCAAGGACTCTCACACAGGACGCATCCAGGTGTTCGGACGCTATGAGTTCAACAACACCCACAAGGATGTAGACTACATGCACTTCAGCACTGAAGTTGGCATGTTGCAGGCATTCATCCACTATTGGATGAGTAACTATCCTGATGTGATCACTGGATGGAATGTCCAGTTGTTCGATATGACATACATCAGTAAGCGTATTGAACGTGTTATTGGTGAGCGTGAGGCAAAGTTGCTGTCTCCTTGGAAGTCAACACTATGTCGTGAGATTTATATCAAAGGTCGCAAGCAGATTGCTTATGACATTTCTGGTATCGCTACACTAGACTATCTTGAGTTGTATCGTAAGTTCACTTACACCAACCAAGCATCATATAAACTAGATCATATTGCCCACGTTGAACTGGGAACTAACAAGGTGGATCATAGCGAGTATGACACCTTCAAAGAGTTCTATCAGAATGACTGGCAGAAGTTCGTAGAGTACAACATCATTGACGTTCGCCTGGTTGACCAGTTGGATGACAAGATGAAACTCTTGGAACTGGCATTCACCATGGCATACGATGCTAAGGTCAACTTTGAGGATGTGTTCTCGCAGGTACGTATGTGGGACAACTACATATATGTCGAACTACTTAAGCGTAAAATTGCTATCCCTCCTAAGAAAGAAGCACGAAAAGACGCTAAGTATGCTGGGGCATATGTTAAGGAACCTAAGCCAGGATTTTATGACTGGGTTGTGTCTTTTGACCTCAACTCTCTTTATCCTCATCTTATCATGCAGTATAACCTCTCACCAGAGACCCTGCTCCCAAACCGACACCCTACAGCAACAGTTGATAAGTTGCTTGAGAAGAAGGTAGACACATCTGATTTGTCTAATTGTCTTGCTGCCAACGGGACTCTTTACAAGAACGATGAGCAGGGATTCCTGCCTATGATGATGCAGAAGATGTACGATGAGCGTGTCATCTTTAAGAAGAAAATGCTCAAGGCAAAGCAACAATACGAGGAGACCCCTACTATTGAACTTAAGAAAGAGATTGCCCGCTGTAACAATATCCAGATGGCAAAAAAGATATCTCTTAACTCTGCTTATGGTGCTATTGGGAATGAGCACTTTCGATATTTTCGTCTTGAGATCGCTGAGGCAATCACGCTGTCAGGACAACTCTCAATCCGCTGGATTGAGAACAAGATGAATGAGAAACTGAATAAGATTCTGAAGACTGATGATGTTGACTATGTTATTGCTAGCGATACTGATTCTATCTACCTTAACTTGGGTCCTCTGGTTGAAACTATATACGCCAACCGAGAGAAGACTGATGAAGGAGTTGTCGCGTTCCTTGATAAGGTGTGTAAGATGGAACTTGAAAAGTATATTGAAAT
>BCSF01000675.1_pt1 | contig 12554 bp, 26 predicted proteins | sample 1016431 | NCBI WGS metagenome assembly BCSF01 (sample SAMD00045685;SAMD00045686;SAMD00045687;SAMD00045688;SAMD00045689;SAMD00045690;SAMD00045691;SAMD00045692;SAMD00045684;SAMD00045690;SAMD00045691;SAMD00045692;SAMD00045684;SAMD00045685;SAMD00045686;SAMD00045687;SAMD00045688;SAMD00045689, study...
CGGAAATAGAAGTAGTTTCTTTGTCAAAGTACACGACTCCAACAGTTGAAGAAGTAAAAAATAAGGAGTGGGTAATGTACGGAGAGGACAACAACCATTTTCAATGGCTAATCGACAGAAGTATCAAGTCCACAACAAACGGGGGAATCATTACTTCAATGGCTCGAATGATTTACGGAAAGGGTTTAGATGCTACGGACTCAAACAAGAAACCCGAACAATACGCTCAAATGAAACGTATCTTTTCAAAAGATTGTTTGCGTGGTGTTATAATGGACAGAAAGCTTCTCGGAATGGGTGCTTTTCAAATCAACTACAAAGGAGGCAAAGTAAACAAAGCTTTGCACTTTCCTATGAATACTTTGAGAGCGGAAAAATGCAACGATGACGGAGAAATCGAAGCTTGGTATTACCACCCGAATTGGGCAGAAGCGAAGCCTTCTGATGAGCCTTTGCGTATTCCTGCGTTTGGATTCGGTAACGGAAAAGAAAACGAGATTTTAGTTGTGAAGCCTTACGTTGCAGGATATACATATTATCCACCCGTAGACTATCAAGGCGCTTTGCCTTATGCGGTACTTGAAGAAGAAATTGCTGACTACTTAATCAACGACACTTTGAACGGGTTTAGTGGTACAAAGGTGATAAACTTCAACAATGGAGTTCCCGATGAAGAAAAACGCAGAGAGATTAAGCGAGATGTAATGAGCAAGCTTACAGGCGCAAGAGGAGAGAAAGTAATCGTTGCCTTCAATAACAACAAAGAAGGTGCTACAACGGTAGAAGATTTGCCTTTGAACGATGCACCACAACACTACGAATACCTTTCAAAAGAATGCCAAGAGAAGCTGATTGTAGGGCATAAAGTTACCTCTCCGATGCTTTTGGGTATCAGAACAGGAAACAGCGGACTAGGGAATAACGCTGACGAAATCAAAACAGCTTCTTTGTTATATGACAATTTAGTCATTAGAACGTTTCAAGATGAATTGCTTGACGTTATAAACGAGATTTTAGCATTTAACGGAATTTCTTTGAACACTTATTTTAAGACTATTCAACCGCTTGAATTTACAGACTTGGACAATGTAGTCGATGAAGAAACAAAAGAGGAAGAAACAGGCGTTAAAATGTGTTCTCACGAAGATATACAACTAAAAGATGATGCTCTTGATGATTTAGGAGAAAAAGAAGATTTAGATGAGTGGGAATTGATTGATGAAATGGAAGTAGATTATGACCTAGAAGAACAACTAGATGCAGAAATCGAAGCATTGAACAATCCCAAAAAATCGCTATTGTCTAAAATATACAATTTCGTAAGTACAGGAACAGCTAGACCAAACGCAAAGAGCGAACAAGACAAAAAGATTGATGATGTTCAGTACAAAGTTCGTTATTCTTATTCGCCAAATAGAGTAAGCGCAAATAGTAGAGATTTTTGCAAGAAAATGGTAGCTGCTGATAAGATATATCGAAAAGAGGACATTGTACAGATGAGTCAAAGAGTTGTAAATGCAGGGTGGGGTGCAAGAGGTGCAGATACTTACGATATTTTCAAATACAAAGGCGGAGGAGATTGCCACCACAAATGGCTACGCAAGACTTACAGAAGTAAAAAAAGTATAGACGTAAAAAGTCCTTTAGCACCAACCGTTTCAACGAACAAAGCAGAGAAAGAAGGTTACAGAGTTAGAAACCCTAAAGAGGTAGCTATGAAGCCGAAAGATATGCCTTACAATGGTTTTTTACCAACTAATAAAAGATTCAAATAATGGCTGAAGTATTACTAATTACCACAACAGACATAAAAAGAAATAGTACTATTGACGGGAATGTGGACGTTGATAAATTCATTCAATACTTAAAGATTGCGCAGGATATACACATTCAGCAATATTTAGGTACTGACTTGCTAGTTGCTATTCAGACTAAAATTTCAGATAGTACGATTGACGACCCTGCAAATTCTGACTATAAAAATCTATTGATTAAGTACATTAAGCCTATGCTTATACATTGGGGTCTTGTCGAGTATTATCCTTTTGCAGCTTACACAATAGCAAACGGAGGGGTTTACAAACACACTTCTGAAACGAGCGAAACGGTAGCAAAAGATGAGGTTGATTTCTTAATTGAAAAAGCGAGAACAACAGCACAGAATTATACACGTAGATTCATTGACTACGTTTGTAATAATACAACTTTGTTCCCCGAATATTTGAGTAATTCAGACGAAGATGTTTCGCCAAGTGGAGACGGAAACTTTGGTGGTTGGGTATTATAATTTCAGTATGAAGCAAAAAAGAGGAAAATACAAACAAAAACAAAAAAACGTAGAGCGTTTAAAAGTGTTTTTAAAAAAAGTAGAAAATGGCAAATTCGATAAATTGGGGAATAATAAACTTTAGTTCTTGGTGGGGTCAAGGAGCGACCTTAACGAATTGGGGTGGTACTTACGCAGGAAAAATAATTGTAAAAAACTTTAAAGAAAGAGTTGAAGCTGATGGCGGTTCTGTTGAATCTTTGACTTGTATAGAATTGTAAAAAATAAAACTATGGCATTAAAATATTTATACGTACCAAGTGGAGTACAAGAAGGAAAAGCATACGGAGTTCTTCCTAATTCAGCAAATGCTGACTTTTCTTTTTTCTCAAGAAGTTCAGCAGGTTCAAGAGTAGATAAAAACGGATTCATCAATACAGGTCTTGGTTTAGGTAGTGAGGAAGTTACTAATGGTGGTTTTGATAGTGCCTCAAATTGGAATATAATAAATTCTTCGGGTGCAAGTACGCAAATAACAGGGGGGTATTTAAGGATTCAAACAGATGGGGCTTACACATTAGTTGAGCAAAGCAACGTAATGCAATCAGGAAAACAATATACGTTGTCTTACGATGTAACAGAGTCAGACGAAGGGTCGTTGGTAATAGAAATAGATGGTGGAGGTTCTATTACGTTACCTTTGACTACAAGCGTAGGAAGTCACACTATTGATTTTACATCGCAAAGAACCACATTAGCTTTTAAAAGAGGTGGGGGTGCTTTAGATATAAAGATAGACAACGTAAGCGTAAGAGAAATAACAGAAGTAAACACAGACGTTCCAAGATTAGACTACACAGGTGGAGGTTGTCCGAGTTTATTGTTAGAGCCTGAATCTACTAATAAAATAGGTTATAGTGAAGATTTTACACAATCGTCTTGGACAAAGGAGGGTAATCCTACTATTGAATCGAATGTTGAAATATCTCCAACAGGGAGTTTAAATGGCTCGTACTTAAAAGCACCCGTAGGTACAAATATTTCTCCGAGAATTGTTTATTATTTTGGTTGTGCATCAGGTCAAACTTACACAGGTTCTATCTTTGTGAAAAAAGATAATGTTGATTATATTAGACTACTTTCAACAGGTGCTACTGCTTCGACACTTAATGCCTATTATAACGTATCTAATGGAACTTTAGGTACTTCAGGTAGTCCTGACAAAGCTAAAATAGAGGACTATGGAAATGGTTGGTACAGATTATCTTTGGTTATAAACACCACGCAAAACACAGGTAGTGCTACATTTAGAGTCCAATTAGCAAAAGGAGACGGAGTGCCTACTTCTACTTATGACGGAACAGAAAAAAATATAATATTTGGGGCACAATTAGAACAACAACCCTACGCAACTTCATACATACCTAACTACGGAACTGCATTAGGTGCTACACGTTCAGCAGATGTTGCAGGAAGTACAGGAGATTTGTCAAATGTAGTAAATTCAAAAGAAGGTACTTTTATGATTGAGGCTGCCTACCTTGATAGTGTTCTAAATAGAATTAGTTTAAATAATGCAGCTACAACAAGTGCCAATAGAATTTCCGTTATAACAGAAAACACTTATTTTAAAGTATTTTATTATATAAACAATGTGGGTGATAGTGCTACTATGCCTGCCTCTGATTTATATGAAAATTCAAAAATAGCAATTAGGTGGAAGAATGGAAGTATAACAGGGTATTTAAACGGAACGGAAGGGTTTACTGCTACGAATATAGGAGAATTTCCAACGGGTATTTTAGATAGAATTACTTTAGGGGTTTCAAATGAAACTGCTTATTTTAAAGGTAGAGTAAAACAATTAAGAGTTTACGATGAATATTTAAGCGATGCAGAAATGGCACAATTAACAACATTATAAAATTATATACAATGAAAATAGGAAAGTACGCATTTAATAGCAAAGAACAGGCACAAGATAAAATTGATGCTTTAGGAGTTGCACAAGACGAAGAAGGAAACACTTACAAGACCCATCGCCATACTATCGTAGAATTAGGCTATGAGGTTATCTCGCAGCCTGTAATCAACGAAGAAGGAGAAGTTGTAGAGGAAGCAGTATATGGTACTGATTACCTTGTAGACGTTCTATGGAGAGGTTTAGAGCCTGATGAGGAAGGAGAGATTGACCACCCTTATGGTTGGAAGTCTTATAGCGTAGATATAGAAACAGAAGGAATCCACGGATTTATGGGATTAAAATACCAAGACTTAAAATTGTAATACAATGACACAAGATTTGAAAGTGTACGCATTGAGTATCGGCACATTTGGCATATCGTTGAGCAATTTAGATGTAGTTCTAAAAATAACCTTGATGCTTGTTACCATTGGGTACACAATTCAAAAGTGGTACATAATGAATAAAAAGAATAAATGAGAATAACAGAGAACTTTAGCTTATCAGAATTTGACTGCAAAGATGGAACTGAATTACCTACTTCTTTATTGCCTAACGTTCTTGACTTGGCAGACAATCTACAAGTCTTGAGAGACTATTTAGGTGTGCCTATTTCAATTAATTCGGCATACAGAAGCCTTGAGTACAATCGTAAGATAGGAGGGGCTACAAATAGCCAACACTTACTAGGAAAGGCTGCTGATATAGTTGTAAAGTTTAAAACACCTGATGAGGTTGCTAATGCAATTAAATACTTGATTTCAGAAGGCAAAATGAAGCAAGGAGGTTTAAGCGCATACGACACCTTTACGCATTACGATATTAGAGGATATAAAGCACGTTGGTAAATTATGTATAGTAATGTACACGCTACAATAGGAACAGCTTTCGTACTTGGTACTTATAGCATCACAAAGGACGAAGCCACTACGTACATAGTAGGCGGTTTATTGGGTTTTTTGTCGCACCATTACGCTGATAAATTAGGAGAAGCTAAATATCCAAACTATAAAGAAATGGCAATACACGAGGGAATACCTTTGTTGTTGTTTTTGTTTATAGCGTTTTTAAGCGATTTAACGGGGTTTTATTTGTTAGGTGTGTTATCTAGCAACTTGATGGATTTAATTGATAAGAAAGCGGGTTTAAGCCTTATAAACAGGGATAAATACCCTTTTGGTAGTTTCTTCACTTGTCATAGAAAAAAGCCTTTAATTGATTTTGATTTAAAAACCACAAAAATACTATCTTGGAGTAGTGTATTATTAATTTTAATATTTTACGTTTATGAGTTGGTTAAATAAACTTTTAGGAACAGGAACAAAGGGAATTGGCGATTTAGCTAAAGATATACGTGAAGCTTTCAAAGGAAAAGAACTAGACCCTAATAAACAGCTAGAAACTGCTGAAAGGTTGGTAGAGTTACAAACCAAAATAAATGAAGTTGAGGCGGGGCACAGAACTATGTTTGTGGCAGGTTGGCGTCCTTTTATTGGTTGGGTTATAGGTGTAGCTTTATTGTACAATTTTATTTTAAGAGATTTAATAATATTTGCGAATCCCGATTGGTCTGATTTGCCTGCTTTACAAATGGACGAATTGTTTACTATTTTATTCGGTATGTTAGGACTTGGGGGAATGCGTACTTGGGAGAAAAAACAAGGTGTTACCAAATAACCCTTAAAAGACCGAAAAAAGAAAGCTGTAATCTGATTACATAGCTATCCTTTTAATATAATATTATAACTTTTTTTTATTTTAAACAATCTTCTGAATTTATTTTTAAAGTAAAAAACCTATAAAGATTATTTTGATATAATGCGAAGTTATAAAAAAAAATCGAGAAAGTCAAGTAAAGTTCTTGACAAATGTTGATAAGTATAAAGTTTACTAGTTGAGTTTTATGCTTAAATTTGTAATATAATGGCAAAGAAAAAAACACGTTCACAAGTTGTCAAAAAGCTAGATGCTGTATTTTCGGAGTATATAAGAAGAAGATACGCAAAGAATGACATCGCTACTTGTGTTACTTGTGGAAAGCAAGACCATTGGAAGAAATTACAGGCAGGACACTTTCAAAGCCGAAAGCATTACGCTACTAGGTGGGACGAAACAAACGTTCAAGTTCAGTGTTCGGGCTGCAATGTGTTTAGGTGGGGAGAACAATACAAGTTTAGCAAATGGCTAGACGCTAACAAAGGAAAAGGAACTTCCGAAGGATTGGCAGAAAAAGCTAATCAGATTGTAAAGTTTACGACGAATGAATTGGAAGAAATGATAGAAGAGTACAAAGAGAAGTTAAAAAAGTTTTAGTTTTAGTTTTTTCATAATTGTTTTAGTTTTAGGAGGTTACAGAAATGTAGCCTCTTTTTTTTGCGTTTTTTTAAAAAAAGTTTTTTTATATCATTTGTTTATTATATATTTGTACCATAATCAAAAACAAAACAATATTATGAACACATTTAGTATCACATTCAGAAACAACAAAAAACAATTAGAAACAATCGGTATGACTTTGGACTTTCATTCTGTTCATTCAGTAAAAGAATGGTTTGAAGATACTTTCGATAAGTCAGCACGTTCAATTACTAAACACTAATATTATGACAAACATCACACTAACATCAGAAGAATACGCTAAATTGTACACGGTTTACGTATGTGCTACTAATTTAGTAGAACACAAAAACGAGTTTGATTCAGAAGAACTCAACGAATGGCACAAAGAATCAAAAGTACACGGATTAAAAGAAGCAGTAAATAATTTTAAAAATTCAATATAATGGTAACGATATTAGGAATTTTAGAGACAACATACAAACACATAGAAACAGACTATTCTGACTCGTATGAAAAAAAAGAAGTCTTGGAACTTATAAATGAATTACACAATAAACTTAAAAAATTAAGATAATGAACTTTACAGAAGAACAAAAAAACGAAATGTACCTAGATTGGTTTTACAACTATTTAAGCACGCAGCAGTTTGCTATTGATTACGAAATCACAAATGAAAGAGCGAACGAGATTATAAGCGAAGGCAGATTAATTCATTTACAAAAATATAAAGGCTAATATTATGAACTCAATAGCTGAAATAAGTTCATTTGTGGATAAAATACCTGTTGAAAAATATAATTCAAAAGATTTAAATATAGTTGTGTCGAAATACATTTGGGATTGTATTATAGATGAATTAAAAGATTACAAGGCAAATAAAAACCAAGTATATGATGATTTTACAATAAATTCTTTTACTTTTGAAGGGATTAAAGTATCTTGGTGTCCTTCCGTTAAAGGAACAAATATATTTTATGCAGATTATTTAGAGGACATTAAGCACAGATACAATACATTTATTAAAATAATTGAAAACGAACGAAAACAAAAAAAATAATTATGGGATTAGATGATATAAAAATAGACCTTTTACATTGGCAAAGAGGGTATCACATTGAGGAGAAGGAAGAAGAAGAAATATTTTGCGATGTAACAGGAGAAGCAGTAGGAGATGAGTACATAGTTTTTCAAGATGAAAAGGTCATCAAGTACGAAAAAGACCTTTTAGAACTTTTAAAATCTATATCTCCATTTGACTCTATGGATAACGATGAGATTATTTTGTCTGATTCTTGGGAATTAGAGTATTGGTATTATGAAGAAAAATAAAAACAGAAATATGAAAGTAGAATTAAAAGAATTAAGAGTAGGCGAAAAGATGCCAAAAGATTTTTGGAATTACAAAGTGAATCCAATTGTAGGGTATAACGATAGGGAACTAGTAAACGAAAGATACAAGGTTATCGAGTACGAAAAAAAGTATGAGTTGAGGGTTCAAAATTTAGGAATATGACAGTAAAAGAAGTTAAACTAGTTACGTACTTAATTCATCAGTTAATTGTAACGAACTCAATAGACGACAACACAGACATATCTAGGGCATTTTTAGAAAACTTTGTATTGAACAAGATAAGAAGTATTTTGAAGAAACCATTAAAAGAAAGTTTAGAATCTATTTATTACGAGGTACAATCCAACAAGATGATAAACAATAAAGAGTTTGTTGGTTCTGATGAGTTTATGAAAACAATGAACGACATTTTAAAACAAACTTTACTAGATTAATTTTTTTTATTAGATATTTTTTATATATTTGCAAAGTATTAATTTAAAACGTAAAACAATGATTGACAAATTAGTAAAAGTTCAAAGCGAACTAAAAGCACCAAAGAACCAAAGAAACAATTTTGGTAAGTACAACTACAGAAGTTGCGAGGACATTCTCGAAGCGGTTAAACCATTACTCTACAAGCACGGTCTTTGTTTGACTGTGTCTGATGAGATAAAGGAAAACCCTCTAGGGATTTATGTAGAAGCAACGGCAACAGTAACAGACGGAGAGAAATCTCACAAAGTTACTGCACAAGCGGGTATTGATGTGAATAGAAAAGGAATGGACATTTCACAAAGTTATGGTAGTTCCTCCTCCTACGCACGTAAATACGCTCTAAACGGTTTGTTTTTGATAGACGACACCAAAGACGCAGACGCAACTAATAACCACGGAAAAGCGTCTAAAACAAGCCTACACGCGGGTACACCTGCATTCAACAAAGTTAAAGCTGCACTCGATTCGGGCAACTTTACAATTCAGCAAGTAGAATCAAAATATAATTTATCACAAGAAGTAAAATCATTACTAACAATTAAAAAGTAAAATTATGGCGACATTATTAGATTTAAGTATCAGAGTAGACAAATTACCAAAAGAGAAATTTGTAAAGGGTAAACCGAAAGAGGTAAACGGAAAAATGGAAACTCCAATCTACTACAACTTCACTGTTGCGGTGAATGATGAGACAAATGATTGGGGACAGAATGTTTCAGCGTTTGATTCTCAAACCAAAGAGGAGAGAGAAGCAAAAAAGCAAAAAGAGTATTTAGGCAATGGGAAAGTGTTTTGGACAAACGGAACTGTTGTAGCTGCTGAAAGAAAGGAAAAGCAGGAGTCTGTTCAAACAGAGCAGCAGGTTGATGACTTGCCTTTCTAGGATTACTATTGGGAGGTGTAAAAGCCTCCCTTTTTTACTAAAAACAAAACTAAAATTTATGAGCAATGAAGAAAAAGAAATCCAAAGAATGTATTTTGAAAAGGTTGTTGAAGAAGCTTTCATCGACCCTAGTGAAGAAGTTAAGTATCCACCCGTTGCCATTTCAATGGGAAAATATAGATACACCACAAGAGAAGGAGTAAAAGAGTTCCCTATCCCGATAGGAACATACGGGAATTTCAGTTTCATACAAGCACCTCCAAAGTCTATGAAAACCTTTTTTATTAGTCTTTTATCGGCTGTTTATTTGAATGGCGAAGTAAATGGTTATAGTGGCGAGATGAAAGGTTACCGAAATGGGAAATCATTAATTCACTTCGATACAGAACAAGGAGAGTTTCACGCTTCAAAAGTGTTCCGCAGACCTTTGGAAATGATTGGAGAAACGCAAGACAATTATCACACTTTAGCCTTGCGACAATTTGCACCAAAAGACAGGTTAGAATTTATCGAATGGTATCTAGAGGAAAAGGTTGATGAGGTTGGTCTAGTTGTTATTGACGGAATTGCTGACTTATGTAACGATGTAAACAACATAGAAGAATCTAACAAAGTAGTTCAGAAAGTAATGGAATGGACAGCAAGATTCAAATGTCATATGATTCTAGTAATACATTCAAACTTTGGAAGCGACAAGCCAACAGGACATTTAGGTAGCTTTTTAGAGAAGAAAACAGAAACACAAATACAACTAGAAAAAAACACAAAGCACGACAATATGGTAACGGTTACCTGTAAACGCAGCAGAAACTACGCTTTTGATAAGTTCAGTTTTGAAGTAGATAAGTACGGGTTGCCAAGTATTGTAGGAGATTTGTACGACCCTTTAGAGGGGTTTTAAAAAATAACTTGCATTCAATGAATTTTTTTTGTATATTAGGCTTATGACACAATACAATAATCTTTGGCTCAATGAGATAGCTAAAAAGCACAAGCAATGGCTTGCCACCGTTAAAGGAATAGGTGGAGATATGTACGCAGAGGATATCGTTCAAGAGATGTACATAAAGCTGTACAAACTAGCTGAAAAGAGAGGAAGCCACGATTTTCTTTTCGATAACGGAAAGCTGCAAAACGGATATGTATTTTTTACTTTGCGAAGTATTTTATACTCTTATCTTGGACAAAAGAACAAACACAGAAAAAGTCCCATTGAGTGGCTTATAAACAACCTAGACAAGGACAAAGAAAACAATCCTGTAACATACGGAGAACTAGCTGACGATAGTTATATCTATGACGAACAAGGTTCTTCTGATAAGCTAGAAGCAGAGGAAAGGTTTTTGCAAAAGGTCGATTTAGAATCTTTGAATTGGGAACAATACGACAGGGACATTTTTAAAATCTACAAAGACACGGGAATGAGTTTCCGAACTATGTCAAAGTACACAGACATAAGCCACACAAACATATACCATACAGTCAAGCATTGCAAAGAAAGACTAAAAGATGCTTTGCGAGAAGATTGGGAGGATTTAAATAACGAAGATTACGAACTATTATGATGACTCTACACGTACCCGAAGAAATAAAAACATCTGTTTGGAATTTTGTTTCTAATAACAACATAGGACAAAGAAGCAAAGCGAATGGAAACAAAGTTCAGCAGTACGTTGGTTTGTTGGGGGAGGTTGTTGTAAAAAAATATTTAGGAGTTGATTATGAATTAAAATCGGGATTTGATGGTGGATTTGATTTAAACTATAAAGGTTTAAAAATAGACGTTAAAACAATGGGGAGAACCGTAGAGCCAAGAGAGAATTATGTAAATAACTTCATAGCGTATCAAGAAAAATTTGATTGTGATGCTTATGTTTTTTGTTCTTTAAACAAAACAAACTACAATTTGACTGTTTGCGGTTGGGTAACAAAGAAACAACTTCAAGAACGCTCTAAAATATACAAAGAAGGAACGGAACGAACAAGAGCCGATGGCAGTGTTTTTAAACTAAAAGCACCCACATATGAAATAAAAAATAATCAATTAAACAATATAGAGGATTTATGAAACCAAAAAAGAAAACAGTACAGGAACGTTTAAAGAGTTTAGAAGCGGTAGTATTTCAGCTATACACGACTAACCAAATGATGCAAAAAGAAATCAAGATTTTGCAGGATAAAATTAACGAGGACAAGACAGAAGATTTAAATTATTTGTAAAATGGAAGAACCAAAAGACAAAAGAACCAAAGCCTACAAAGAGTGGAAGGCGAACCAAGAAAAAGAATCCAAAGGTCTTGGAGACACTATTGCAAAGATAACCAAAGCCACAGGAATAGACAAAGCTGTTAAATTCATAGCGGGAGAGGATTGCGGTTGTGATGAGCGCAAGGAGATTTTAAATAAAATGTTTCCTTACAGACGACCAAACTGCTTGACAGAAACGGAACACACAACGCTAACAGAGTTCTTCAAAAGAAATCCCACACAGGTTTCAAAGTCTGACCAACTTACACTTTTAAAAATAAGCAATAGAGTTTTTAACGAGAGAAAACAACCTTCAAGTTGTGGGTCTTGTGTTCGTGGAATGGTTCAAAGATTGAAGAGATTATTCAACGAATATGGAGTTTAGTAGCGATTTTAAATATGATTTAAAAGTTGGACAAGTTGCAGAGAAAGAACTTGCATCTGTATTTCAAGACAAAAAGATTGAAGTAAAAACAGATTTACAAGCACACAAGACGGGCAACGTTTATGTTGAATATTTTAGCAGAGGAAAGCCAAGCGGAATATCTACAAGTGAATCGGACTTTTACTGCTTTGCTCTTGGTTCTGTTTTTGTTTTAATAGAATCAAAAGAACTAAAAGAAAAATGCAGAAAATATCTAAACACATCAAGAGATAAAAAAGGAGGCGATAACAACACAAGTAAGGGCATACTTCTGCCTGTTGTAGAACTAATAAACCAATAAGATGAAAGATTTTAGACCAAGACTTCGAGGAAACAAACTCAAAGCATTTGAAAACATCACAAAGAAAGAAACAAGGGTTTTAGTGATTGGAGACCTTCACGAGCCATTCTCGTTAGATGAATACCTAAACCATTGTGCAGAGGTTTATGCAAAGTATAACTGTAATAGGGTTGTATTTATTGGAGATGTTATTGATTCGCATTATTCAAGTTACCACGAGTCAGACCCTGATGGTATGGGTGCAGGAGAAGAGTTAGAGTTCGCTATCGACAGATTAAGTCGTTGGTACAAGATGTTTCCAA
>BCSF01000676.1_pt1 | contig 12553 bp, 14 predicted proteins | sample 1016431 | NCBI WGS metagenome assembly BCSF01 (sample SAMD00045685;SAMD00045686;SAMD00045687;SAMD00045688;SAMD00045689;SAMD00045690;SAMD00045691;SAMD00045692;SAMD00045684;SAMD00045690;SAMD00045691;SAMD00045692;SAMD00045684;SAMD00045685;SAMD00045686;SAMD00045687;SAMD00045688;SAMD00045689, study...
ATGAATAAGACCGACATTGTGTCGGCTCTTAAGGGTGACTTCAAGCTGTTTCTGCAGGCTCTGTGGACTCAGCTTGATCTCCCCTCCCCGACACGAGCACAATATGCCATTGCTGATTATCTGCAATTCGGACCAAAGCGTCTACAGATCCAAGCTTTCCGAGGAGTCGGTAAATCGTGGATTACAGGCGCGTTCGTCTTGTGGTCACTCTTCAATGACAACGACAAAAAGATTATGATTATCTCGGCCTCGAAAGAACGGGCCGACAACATGAGCATCTTTTTACAGAAGCTAATAATCGAGACACCATGGTTAAAACACTTACAGCCGCGCTCCGACGATGCTCGGTGGTCGCGTATCAGCTTCGATGTAAATTGTTCCCCCCACCAAGCACCTTCAGTCAAGTCTGTCGGGATTACAGGTCAGCTTACGGGCTCTCGTGCCGACCTAATGATTCTTGATGACGTGGAGGTTCCAGGCAACAGTCTCAGCGAGCAAATGAGGGAGAAGCTCCTCCAGCTCTGTACTGAAGCCGAATCAATCCTTACACCAAAGACCGACAGTCGCATCATGTATCTGGGTACTCCCCAGACCACATTTACGATTTTCAAAAAACTTAGCGAACGTAACTATAGACCTTTTGTTTGGCCAGCTCGAATCCCCCGGAAGGTGGACTCCTATGCCGGTCAGTTAGCACCCCAACTGGTCGAAGACATCCAAAACGGAGCAGAGCCGTGGTCTCTTACTGACCCTGACCGATTTGATGAAGAAGATCTCGTTCAACGTGAAGCGTCGATGGGCCGAAGCAACTTCATGCTTCAGTTCATGCTCGATACCGCGCTTTCTGACGCGGAAAAGTTTCCACTTAAGTGTGCTGATCTTATTGTTACTAGTGTCAACCCCAAGGAAGGGCCTGACCATATCGTATGGTGCTCGGATCCGTCGAACGTCATTAAAGACCTTCCGACTGTCGGCTTACCTGGAGACTATTTCTACAGCCCGATGCAAATCGGCTCGGAATGGGGTCCTTACCAAGAAACAATTTGCTCAGTTGACCCGTCGGGGCGAGGTAGCGACGAGACAGCAGCTTGTTTTATCTCCCAACGAAACGGTTTCCTGTACGTCCATGAAATGCGGGCGTACCACGATGGTTACTCCGACGACACACTCCTGGACATTCTGAAAGGGTGTAAGAAATACAGTGTCACAACACTCTTAATTGAGACAAACTTTGGAGATGGTGTCGTTGCTGAGCTGTTCCGAAAGCACCTTCAACAGACCAAGCAAGCCATCAACGTCGAAGAAGTCCGGGCCAACGTCCGAAAGGAAGACCGAATCATTGATGCCCTTGAACCCGTCATGAACCAGCACCGTCTGGTGGTTGACAGGAAAGTCATCGAGTGGGACTTCAACTCCAATCCTGACCTTGCTCCGGAGATCCGTCTTCCTTACATGCTGTTTAGTCAGCTTTCAAAGATGTGTCGGGAAAAAGGTGCTGTCAGACATGACGACCGTCTCGACTCACTTGCTCAGGCCGTCTCGTATTTCACAGAGGCGATGGCGATCTCCGCTCACGAGCAAATTAAGTTAAGAAAGATGGAAGAGTGGACAGACCTCCAAGAGGCGTTCGCTGATGACCCCCAAGCCGCGACAAACCACGTGGTGCTTGGGATGTCACTCGATCAACGTCGTCTAGCTCGCCTAGAAGCTGGAGGCCGTGGCACGTACACCTGGGTGTGAACACCTACTCACAGACAAGTAATCTCTTCTTAAGCCTTTCTTAGGAATTGTGACCCAGGACGAGCTACAGCAACAGTTCGAGCGTTCCCCAGAAGCTCGTGCCCTTCGGATGATGTATCAACACCGTCTTGCAGTCCCTACCAGATGGGAGGACTCAGAAGAGCGTCAGGTAGCCCTACAAGCCTTCAAACGTAACCATTCTATACAAGGACACCTAAGTAGGCGTAAGGAGGGCTTCCTGGGCGTCCTAGGGGGCGCTCTGGGCCTTTGGGTGTTATGTGCGGCCGGGTTGATTTGTTTTGATTACGTCAACGCCGATAACGTCGAAACCGACTGCGGTAATCCTGCACTAGTTCAAGGGGACTCTCACCCTTACCGCTCACACAAGTAAAGCCCGGAGGGACGGCTTTAGGGAAGAAGGTTTAGGAAGCCCTGTCTAGAGAGCGGTGAACAGATCAAGAGATACTTAAGAGAACCCAGTCACCCCAAGGGTTCTATGGAGACACACGTCTTAATCCTGTACTAGTAAGGGGAAGGGGAGACATCAGGGGTGGAGTCAATGATCCTTCCCCCTTTTTTATACTTAAGTACTTAAGTACACAACAGTCAGACCTAAGTGACTACTACATACATACTAAATACATACTAAAGTAAGACTACATTAGTATGGTTTAGTAAGTCGTTAGTCATCGACCAAAGACGTAAAACAAGACCTGTACAACTGTTTGTCTTACCAAAGGGTGTCTATAGTTAGTTCGTTGTGTGTTCGAGGACCTGTGGTGGGTCCTCTTTTTTTGGCATAAATCTCTGAAGTCACTACGCGTATACAGACGGCGACGAAACACCCCCTAGGGGGGTCTCTTTTTGCAGCTGGTGGGCCCTAACAATCCAGTGATACCAAGGGTTGTCAGCTGTTTTGGTGTCTTTTGTGATGAGCAGTCACAGCATCAACCCAGTGACTGACTGACATGTCACGTATCCGTGTCTATCTCGTGTACGTATAGCGCGATCTGTCCCGATCAATTAGCCAGGCTTATCTATAGACAAGCACTGATAAGTCTTGGCCTCTGGCTGTTGACGTGGGCCCACCGTTGTGATGATCATGTGCTCATCGGCGAGCAAGTACGCTCCGCCGACAACACACAACACGAACGCTAACCATGTTCGCAGTCATCAACACCGAGGAGGGCCTCGCCCTCGGCAGTCATCTCACAGAGCAACAGGCCGACGACTGGTGGGATTCCATCGACAGCTACTGCACCAACGCTGGACGGACCAACACCTGCTGTGTGATCGAGCACGGCCCGGACGCTTCTTTTGAGTACGTCTGAACACATCAAGGACGCAGACATGAACAACGACAAGACCATCACCACTCAAGTCACGCTCAACACACTGCAGCTATTCGCACTCATCGACGCCATCGAATCAGTCCACATAGAGAACCAAACACCAGAACAGCTCAGAACAAACGATGAGCTGATCCCCATTCTCGAAGAGGCATTGGATCAGATCGATTCACTCAAGACCGTGCACGCCATCGCTGACATCGTCTTCAACTGACGACGTTACGAGCAGCAGCAAACAAACACACACACAACACACCACCACAGCCCGAACGATGACCACCACATTCAAACCCGGACTGATGCAACTCAAGGGCGCTGAGTTGCTGGAATACGTCAAAGCTGCTGAAGAGAACGAACGGAGCCGATCCGTCATGGTCTTCGGCGCTGGTTATGTAAGGGAAGACGGCAAGTTGGCATGGACTGACTTCTACGAATCACTGTTGGAAGCTAAAAAAACCGTTAATCCTGATCAGCTGAAGTCACGCAAGATCAGCGCATCGATCCCATCACACGATGGACCCGCGATCTATGTGGCCTGTCTTGCTAGTTACAACAAAGGCATCCTGTTTGGTCGTTGGATTGACCTTGAGGAGTGTGAGGACCTCCACGACCTTCAACAATGTGTGAAGCAAGTGCTGGCTGAATCTCCTGAGCCGATGGCAGAGGAGTGGGCCGTGCACGACAGCCAGGGCTTACCTGAGTTTTTGGGTAGCCAGGAATATCCAGACCTGTCAGATCTCAACGACTACGCAGAAGGAACAGCCAACGTCAGCGACAGGGACGCATACCAGCTCGCTTGTGAGAACGAAGGAGCGATATTGAGTGAGGAAGGCTTCAGCGAGGTCTACTACGGCCACTACAGCAGCACAGCCCAGTTCGCTGAGGACTACTACGAACAGCAAGGGGTCTTGCGTGACCTGCCCACTGAATTGGCATACGCGATCGACTGGGATCGTGTCTGGGACAGCGAATTCGATTGTGCGGGCTGGCATGCCCACTACGCCAACGGTGGTTACTACATCTTCAGTAACTGATGACCACCAACGTCCACCCGGCCTCTCTTGTAGGGGTCGGGCTTTTTCTCGGCTTCTGCCTCTTCTATCCCGTTACGACTTTTCAAGGACGCACCAATGAAAGTCTCCCAATACAGCAACCCACAAACAGTCTGTGCAGCAGCTCGCAAGCGGGCCGCCTTGTCACTTACTGACCCCACCATCAAACTGACACGACTGGAGAAAGCATTTGCGGAGGCCATGAAGCGATGAAAGACCGAATCCCTTTTAAGGCCGTTGGCTACCTGCCAGCACCTGAAGGCCTACCCAAGCCCATGCTCTTTGTCCCTTTCTTTCACCCTTTCGGCAAGGCTGACTACGGATCAGTGAGGGTCTACGAAGAAGACCACCCAGACCGCAAGACCCGCTATTCATTCACACCAATGCAGCCACAAGACGGCTGGCGTGATTGGGTGGCGAAAGGTTGGGAAGATTGCGAGATCGGACGGATTGAACTTTCCGCACTCGGACCGGACGGAGCGACCTACTCGTGGAAGATCTTTGTAGCCCACGACGGTGACCCGACCCGTGAATTCTGGGGTTGGAAGTTTGAAGAAGGACCTACCAAAATCGAAGCATGATGAACGAACCCAAAGACCACAAGGACGCACTCACAACAGCCCTTGTTCTTGCCATCACGGCACCCACTGAGGACGACCTAGCAAAGGTCATGCCCATGGTGGATGGCATCGCTGCACAGCTGACTCCTGAAGAGGTCAAAGAGTGTCAGGAGAGGGCTCTTATCGCCACTGAATCGATGAAGAGCTAGGGCCCACCACAGGGCCCACCGGCCCGTTACGATCAAATCAAGGACGCAGTCATAGCAAGCGTTCTCAGCGTTTCAAACCCCACAGCTTGTTTCAAGCCATAACAAGGCATAACAGCGTGAATCCCTGTATCTCACAGGGTTAAGCGTACATAGCAGGGGTTTGAAGCCATAAACAGGGCCCACCACAGGGCCCACCACCCCTTATCCTGCTCACTCATGAGTAATTACCTGATCCACCGACAAGGCAAGCGGGGCATCTACACCAACTTCCCCGTTCAAAGACGCCACAGAGGCCGTTGCCAACACCCTATGAGGCTAAAGATCGGCAACACCATGCAAGAGGCCATGGAGAGGCTTCCAGCAGCCCTCAAGGTCGCACAAGCGATACAGAAGGCTATGGACTCCACACCACCAGGAAAGGATCCAACGTTGGAGAAACAGAGGTGGAGCCTTGCTAACTACAAGAATCAAATCTTCAACGACAAGGTATTTATTCAACAAGGAAACTTTGAAGAAAGTGATACAGATGACAAGGTTGTAGATCTGATAAGGAATGAAGACATCAAGCCTAAACAAATCACCATCCCAACAAGTAATCATCACACGTGGCAACAACTAGTAGATGAAGTAAGACGTCGAGAACCAAACAAATCAGAACACACATTGGTTCAGTTCGATACAAGAATTAAACAGTTTATCGAGGTAACTAAACAAGAATACGTCGAAGCTTGCTGCCGTGAGGATGTACTCAAGTGGAGAGATTGGCTACAACAAACAAGAGATAAGAACACCACATTCAAGGCTTACTACAAGATGATGCGTCGTCTTTATCAGTATGCACATCAATGGGGTTGGCACGATAACGAGCCTAACGATCTATTCCAAAACAGATATGTAACTAATGTAAATGTAGAGAACCAAGATGATTACGGCTTGATCAATGAAAAGAAAGACCTAGACATCAAGGTCCCAGATGCTTTCTTTAGTATGCGTAAGTTCTCAAAAGCTACTGATAGTCAGAAACAATCAATCGTCAACTGGTGGATTATGCGTTACACCTGCTGCCATAAAGGTGAAGCAGATGGAATTATGTGGGAAGACATTGATCTCGAACGGCGCACAATCAAGATCGAACGTAATGCTATCCGCTCTGTAAAAAGGACACAACGTGCACGTGAACTGCCAATACTTGACCCTCTGTATGATGTACTTAAGCGTTATCAAGATGAAACAAAAAGATACGTTGGATCAATTCATGGTCACAAAAAAGGTATGAAAGCAACAGATCTTGCCTCTCATATCAGTCAATGGATGTATCAGCAAAAGTGGGGCGATGTAACTTACTCTCCCAAGGACGCACGAGACTATGGAAACACTGTTCTTCAAAGTAAGTATGGCGATGATCGAAGGGTGTCAGCTATCAACGGACACAAACAAGACAAAGGTAATTCAACAGGTGTATATGGAAAGATCACGCTTGAATCAAAACGTGAGGTGCTAATGGCATTGCTTGAATAAATCACGTTACGACAATTTGTCTAGCTCGACTCCACTTCGGTGGGGTCTTTTTTTATGTCCAACAATATCTATACGATGAAGTATTTCAAAATTACAGCAGTCGAAGCCGAAGTTATTGTAGTGAGTAAGGATTCAGAAGAGGCAGCATGGCAAGCTCTTCAGATTTGCAATAGCCAGGGATATACCCTGATTGATATCAACGAAATTGAGATAGATCCACGTAAAGACTATTATCCAAACCGTGCGGATTCATTGATTAAAACTGATGCCGACATGTTTGAACCCCTTGAATTTGACGAATTTATGGAGTGGAGGGGCAATGCCTGGGAGCTATCGGACGGATACCACTCGATTATTCGCGTTCATAACAAGAGGACCGGAAAGGTCAAAGAGCGCGTATATAAGAAACAGGCCGCAGCTGTGGCTTATGTAAAGAAACTCATGAAAGACAAGGACGTCTACTTCGACATAGCTACTGAAAATGGTGTCATCGGATACCCATAGCCATCAAATGTAAAGCGATTCTGAAATCCAAAGAAAACCCCTTGCTTTGACGAAACACCTCACTTACTCTCTAGCGAGCAAGACAACCCAGATGAGCAGACCACCACCTTTCATGTACGACATGTCTTTCACGTTAAATACCGGATAAGATATGTCGTCACCTTTTAGTTACGTGAGCCCTCTAGATCCTCCCGTTACTAATGCGCGTGCAGTTCATGTCGGCGAGTGTGTCGGAGTGTTACTGGAACTTGATCCAGCTTTCACGATGACCGCCTTGTCTGTTTTTCTTTATTGCGTGGCACACGATGGGTGTCACAAACAGGCGATTGAACACAACCTTAGTATTCAATACGCAACTTCTTCCAGGGTTCTCGCTTACCTTGAAAGACTGGGTCTGGTTAAAAGGCAGGCAGACTCAGAAAACTATCGACGTACAAAAGTGTTTGTCACTGAGTACGGCCAAGAGCTATTTAATAAATTGGGGTAACTAACCCCTTTTTATTTCTAGTTACCTGCTCGTTCATATTGCTATTTATCACAGGTGAATATCGAAAGCGTTCATGGCTACATGACGATGGCGTTTGCTGCGGCAAAGGGTCATCCACATGAGCAAGAACTTAAAGATCTAATCACACAACAGGTGTGTGAGATGTATCTCGACGCCGACCAATCGACCGACCAAAGTGAGTCCGACTGACCAGCAAATTGAAGAGCAGATCAACTTCGAGAAGGATGCTATCCGTCTAGGTGTTGAAAAGCTCCGCAAGAACACCAAAAAACTTGAGGACAAAAACTATGCAAGTGCGTCTGTGTATGGGAACGCTTCTATTAGCGAGCTTCTTCCTCATCTGGTTCGACATCTTTCTGAAACTCGCAACCGTATAAAGAAGGGGCGAGCTGGGCAGAACTTCAAAGAGATCTACGAATATCTCGAAGATCTTGACAGTGAGTCAGCTTGTCTGATTGCACTCAAGGTGACCTTTGATTGTGTCTTTGGACAACGATCGAACAGTCACAGGGTAGTGAACGTCACCCAAAAGATTGGTGCCGGGATCGAAGACGAATGCCACATGAGGTACTACGAACGAGAGTACCCCGACCATCTACGCAGCATCAAAAAGCACATCTGGCACTCCAGCATGGGCACACAACAGAGAATGCGTAGCACGACCACCTTGATCAATAGGAACGAGGAAGTCGAAGAGTGGAAAAGCTGGAATCCCAGACAGCGAACGGCTCTTGGAGCCTGGATGCTGGACGCCATCATGAAGATCAGTGGGTGGTTTGAAAAGGAAATGGAATTCAAAGGTCGGAAGACGATTGCTGTTGTCAAACCGACTGAAGCGTTCATTCGTATTCAATCGACACTGATGGATCAAGCGGAGCTGTATGCCCCGTTACGACTTCCGATGCTGTGCGAGCCAAAAGATTGGCATCCCATCCATGAAGCGGGTGGCTACTACCTGAACAGCCTTCGGAAAAATTGTCCGATGGTCCGCCACGGTAATCCTGCACTAATTCAAGGAGACACTCCGGTGGACTTCTTGAACCGTATTCAGAAAACTGCCTACAGGGTGAACACCTTTGTAGCTGACGTTGCTGAGTACTTGTTTGACAGACGTATCAAGGTTGGGAAGTTCATTCCCATCGTTGAGCACCCACAGCCGCCTAAGCCGGTTGACATCGATACCAACTTTGAGGCTCGAAAGGACTACCGGAGGCGGGCTGCTGAGGCTTACAACCTCAACGCCCAGTCGTTCAAGAAATCCATTCGCACCCGTATGACCATGGAAGTCATGCGGATGTTTAGAGATCGAGAACGTTGGTATGTGAACTGGAGCTTTTGTTATAGGGGCAGGGTCTATCCCATCCCCGCCTTCCTTACTCCTCAATCAGACGAGTTTGGCAAATCGCTTATCCAATTTGCAGATGGATCATTCATGACTCCAGAAGCAGAGGAATGGCTGGCTTTCCAGGTAGCAACCACTTACGGCTTAGACAAATCCACGATGGCCGAAAGGCAGGAGTGGGTTAAAAACAACCACGAACTGATTCATGCTGTCGCCACTGACCCTCTTGAACACCTCGACGTCTGGACTAATGCAGACGAACCCTGGCTCTTTCTTGCCGCTTGTGAAGAGTTCAATGCTTGCGTCCTTGACTGCACCCGGCACTTCACTCATTTGCCTGTTGCCGTTGACGCTAGTTGCAGTGGGATCCAGGTCCTATCTGGTCTCGCAAGGGACCGCTCGGCAGCGCAAATGGTCAACGTCACTCCAAGCGCCTCCGTACAAGATGCTTATGCAGTAATTGCTGAGCATTCAAAGCCTCATATTCCTTCTCGTCTTCACCATATTTGGGACAGAAAATGTACTAAAAGGTGCGTGATGACGATCCCATACTCGGCGAAACCTTTCAGCAACCGTTCATACATAAGGGATGCAATTAAGGAGAAGGGTGAGGAAGTAACTGGCGAGGAACTAACTGAGATTGTGAAAGCAGTTCGAGCTTCTATGCACGAGCTACTGCCAGGACCTCTGAAAGTTCTTGCTTGGATTGAAAAGGAAGTAGGTCTTGCGTTAAAGCGTGGAGCTACACACCTTGAGTGGACTACACCCTCTGGGTTCAACGTCTATCAAAAGTTGAACAAACACAAACTCAAACAAGTTGATCTTCAACTGATGGGTAAGTGTCAGATCTGGTTGGGCGAACAGACTGACAAGGTAGATGTTCAACATCACAAGAATGCAACTAGTCCTAATCTTGTGCATTCATTAGATAGTTCTCTCCTCCATCTAGCAATGATGCGGTGGGATGCACCAATCGCTCTTATTCATGACTCTGTCTTGTGCAGAGCCACAGATATGTCCCAACTGTCCACGGTCATTCGTGAGACATACAAACACTTGTTCGCTGACCACAGTTATTTAGAAGACTGGGCTAAGCAAATAGGGGCAGAGTCAGACCCTCCAATTATTGGAGATTTAAAGCCAGAAAACGTAATGGCTTCCACATATTTTTTTTGTTAATCACCCCGTGACATACACGACTAAGGAACCTGTTGTTCTCGAAGGATATCAGTCCATCTTTTCTCCTAACAAATTTGGCAAGTGCTCATTGACTTGCATTATTGGTGATGAATTGGTTGAGCAACTTGAAAAGGATCGGCCTGCTGCTCTTGAGTGGGCACGAGATAAAGCAAAGTCCAAGCGAGTCAACGTCAAGTTGGAACCTTGGGAACCTGTCGCTGATGGAAAATACAAGATCACCCTTCGCTGGAATCCTGACCAGGCATTCCCGATCATCGATGCGGACACCAACCCCATCACCGAAGAGATCCCGTTGTATTCAGGCAGCACGGTCAAGGTCGCTTTCGACCAGAAGCCGTACGCCATGGCCGATGCAATCGGAACATCACTCCGGATCAAAGCTCTGCAAGTGATCACCTGCAACACAGGTAAAGCTGCAGACATCGGATCACTGGATGAGAAGGGAGCTGCTGACCTGTTCGGTAAGACCGAAGGCTTCAACATCAACGAAGCCAACATCGTGGTCAAAAAAGAAGATGAGGAGGATGACTTCTGATGATTGACTTCAACATCAAAAAGAACGAGGACCTTAACCTCTACGAGTGCACGATGACTGCCACTCTTCCGCCCATCACTGTGACTAAATACAAAAAGTCTCGTGATGACTTCCGGTATGAGATGCAAAGGGCTATCAACGAGATCGTCGATGAGCTAGTTGATCAAGCGTTTGAGGAGTAATGGCCTATCGCTCCGGTTTAGAGGAGCAGATAGCAAAGCAACTGACAGATAAAGGAATCGATTACACGTACGAATCCACCAAAGTCAACTATCAGCTCCAGTGCGTCTACACCCCAGACTTTCTGATCACCTCCAGCGGCATCCACCTTGAAGCCAAAGGTTATTTCTCCAGCAAAGATCGTCGCAAGATGCTTGCTGTCAAGGAATGTAATCCCGACCTAGATATCCGAATGATCTTTCAAAGACCGTTCAACAAGATCTACAAGGGAAGCAAAACAACCTACGCAATGTGGTGCGAAAAGCACGACATTCTTTGGAGCAGCTACCAAAACATTCCTGAATCATGGCTCAAGTAGAGAGTGAGTTTGTCCGTCACATTCCGTGCCCTGAGTGCGGTTCCAGTGATGCCAACAGCCTGTACTCCGACGGCCATACGTTCTGTTTCAAATGCCACCACAGGACCAATGGTGATTACACCCCAGATCACACAACAATGCCCGTCCAGGAAATCACGTTACGAGGTCAAGCGGAACGGCTTAAAAAGCGCCGGATCCCTGTCCAGATATGTGAACGCTACAAGATCTACCGAGATGGAGATGAACTCATCTTCCATTACTTCGATGAAAACAATCGTCTCATTGGTAGAAAGATCAAAACCAAGGACAAACAATTCCGCTATGAAGGAAAATCTGATGGGCGACTCTTCGGACAAAACCTCTGGCCCTCTCACGGAAAAAGAGTGGTCGTCTTTGAAGGGGAACTGGACGCAGCAAGTGGTGCGGCGGCGATGCCCGGATGGCCAATGGTCAGTCTTCCTCAGGGAGCAGCCGGAGCAAAGCGATCAATCCAAAAATCCATAGAGTGGTTCCAGGGTTATCAGGAGATCGTGTTATTTCCTGATAACGACGAAGCTGGACAAAAAGCTCTCCAGGAGATGGCCAGTGTGCTGCCTCCTGGCAAGGTCAAAGTCGCACATTTACCTGACTACAAAGATGCCTCAGACGCTCTCCAAGCAGATGATTTTGAAGCTGTTCGGCTTGCCATCATCACAGCCAACCCGTATCGTCCCGACGGAATCGTTGAGGCGAAGAGCTTATACGACGTTGTCACAAATGAAGAGGATCCCTGCCTCCATGCCTATCCATTTGAGGGTCTACAACAAAAGACGCACGGTATCCGCCTTGGAGAACTGGTATGCGTCACGGCGGGCACGGGTATCGGGAAGAGTTCGATCTGCCGTCAGCTTGCCACCGATCTCCTTCAAAAAGGAGAGAGAGTTGGCTACCTCGCGCTTGAAGAAAGTAATCGACGTACGGCTCTTGGATTGATGTCGGTTGCCAAAGAAAAGGCATACCACATAGGAAAACATGAACGAACTGATCTCGCCGAAGCATTTAACAGCACTATTGCTGGCTGGAATCTCTATTTATACGATGGTTGGGGCTCTGTTGATCCTGACGTCATCTTCAATAGAGTTGAATATCTTGCTACGGGTCTTGATTGCCGGGTCATATTTGTTGATCACCTTTCCATCCTCATTTCTGGCTTGGACGGTGATGAACGCCGAATGATCGATCAGACAATGACCAAACTCAGGTCATTGGTTGAACGTACGGGGATCTCTTTGTTCTTGGTTAGTCACCTACGAAGAACACAATCGGATCACAATCATGAGGAAGGAGCAAGAACTTCTATCGGACAATTACGAGGCTCAGCTGCGATTGCTCAGCTATCAGATATCGTTATTGGACTTGAACGCAATCAACAGTCGAAGTCTTCTGAGAATGCTACGACTGTCCGTGTACTTAAAAACCGTTTTACTGGTGAGACTGGTGAAGCGGGCGTTCTTACATA
>BCSF01000677.1_pt1 | contig 12553 bp, 7 predicted proteins | sample 1016431 | NCBI WGS metagenome assembly BCSF01 (sample SAMD00045685;SAMD00045686;SAMD00045687;SAMD00045688;SAMD00045689;SAMD00045690;SAMD00045691;SAMD00045692;SAMD00045684;SAMD00045690;SAMD00045691;SAMD00045692;SAMD00045684;SAMD00045685;SAMD00045686;SAMD00045687;SAMD00045688;SAMD00045689, study...
GCTCAATAAACAAAAACGCCCCATTGGCTGGGGCGCTGTTGAATTCTATGGTTGTATCGTTAACAAAGGTGTAGTTAATCAGAGCTGTGCCCTGAGTAATGTCACCAGAGATAACTTGTGGGTGAGTCGGATCGGCAGTAGAAGTAGTATTCTGTTGGAGTTGAAGAACAGTGTCGATGTAAACATCTACATCTGCCTTCGCAATGTATTCAAATGGAATGGTGAACTGGGTTTGTGTCCCGTTCGCCGTGTATGTGATTTTTGTAACTGCCATTATTTGGGCATGTCAAGGAGTTCTTTAATGCGGTCCAGTTGCCCAGTTTGACTGAGTTTCTGGGTGGTACGGCGGGTTTCAATACGGTCATAGAGTTCAGGGTTTTCACGCTTCAGCTTTGCAACTGCAATCTGCTTCGCCTTCTTGAACTCTTCGTCCACCAGTTGGTAGAACTTCATCTTGAACAAATCAGCACCTTCACTGATGCTGATGTTTGCTTTCTTATATTCATCAAATGCCTTACGCCAGTAGGGATCTTTGACCATCACTCTTTCAAGTCGAGCACGCAAATCACCCATAGACATGAGCCTGCTCAGCTCAGACTTCTCGTAAGCGTTCAGAGGCACCCCATCAATCTTAGACAAGATCTCAGGCATGTTGTAACGCATCTCGACAAGACCTTGCTTGATAGGATCGTTTGTAATATCAGTCACAGCAATAGGACTGAAGGCGTTGAAGACACGGAGAAGGGGATTCTCAGCAGCCAAGGACAACGCTTTACCAGACCTATCCTTAGACAAAATGTCGTGTTGGTTAGGCAGGAAAGCTTTGACAAACGGATCACGCTTGAAGATCATCTCTCCAAGAGTGGTAGCTTCTTTACGGTTAGCGTCCATAAGATCGCCAATCTGTCCCATCAATCCAGCGTAAGGAAGGTGAGAGCGGATAAACTTAGCACCAGTTAGTTTGATGCGCTGCTCTGCTGTGTCTTGATTCATCAGGCTAGCCAGGTCTTCGACACCAGCAAGCATAGACTTATCCACAATCACAGCCGATGTCATAAACACCAGCTTCTGCATCCAGTTCTCAACAGTCTTTTCACCCAGAGTATTGGCATTCTGGACAACGTTTGCAGCCATGGCAAACAGAGTGTTGAAGGGTTCCAGATCGTTGTAGCCCATGTAGATGGTCTTGCCACCCACCTCAAACTTGTAAGAGTAGGGCTTCTTACCAGCTGCTTCCCATGCAGCACGGTCTTCCTTGTTGTAAGGATAGTCGCCAGTCAGGTTACCAGACATAGCAGCGATGGTAGCCATACCCATGATCGTAGATCCCATGGCAATACGACCTTCCATCAAGGCTCGCTCTTGACCAACAGTCTTAGCAGTCAGTCCATACTCCTCAAGGTTCCTGCCGATTGCCCCAGTTTTAGGGTCAACGTACATCAGATCCTTGTACTTTTTATGGAAGACAGCCAGCGGAGTGTGCTGGAACGTCAGGTTCAAAGCATTGAAACCAGTACGAACAAACGGGAAGAAGGCGTTCATCATTGGGAGTTTGCCAATCAGCTCCCAACCTTTCATGTTGCCTTGCAACGCTGTCGTCATAGCGGCTTCGTCACCAGCCATCTTAGCAGCTTTGTCAGTTACGATAAACTGTCCGTCACGGTTCTTCTTAAAGATCTCATCACGGAAGTTCTCTTCATACTTACGGACAAACGCCTTGACATCTTTAGGGTCAATGCCTTGGTCCAACGCAGCAATAGCAGCGTTCTGACGCATCTGCATACGACCAACTACCGTACGGGCTAGTGCGTCACCAGCACCCATGGCGTTTTGGCTGTACTTAACAAGAGGGTTAGTATTGAAGTTGACAATGGTATCCATCATACCATAGGCTTTCTTCTGAGCGTTAGTGCCATACTCCTCATAAAAAGGAGCTAGAGCCTTCCACTCATCCATCTCAGCCTCAACGTCAAACCTACCATCGTAAGGCAGGTTCTTACGGTTCAAGCCTTGATCCCAGGCATACTTAAACATACGCCATCCTTCTGCTAAAGCCTGTCCGTAACCATCCATCTGGACAGCTGCAAGCAGCATATCTCTTTCGCTAAAACCGTCTGACTTACCAGCCATCTTTTTGATGCCTTGAGCATAGGTAGCTCCAAGGTAAGCTTGAAGAGGACGGATCAGAGCAATCAGGTTGGTACCTGTGATAGCTTTGATAGGAGTCTTGAGAGAACTCAGGATGGAGTTGTAGAACATAGAGGCAGTCTGAGTCCGTGCTTCACCACGAATCGTAATGCCATCCATTTCTCCACCTCTGATACGTGCGGTCAGAAACTCTTGGATCTGAGCCATGACACGGACACGTCCACCAGACAAGGCATTCATCTCCATCAGAGCTTTGATGGACTTCTGATCACCTTTCTCCAGGAGCCTCTTGAGTTCACCGTTGAACTCGTCAGCTTCCTTGTCGATTTCTGCTAGACGTTTTTGTGTAGCATCCTTAAGGTCTTTGGGCATCAGGTTGACTTGCTGATACCTACCATCCAGACCCCAGAAGTAACCAATCTTCTTGTGCTCTTTGAGTGCCACAGTCATGGCGTCAAAGACAATCTCACCTTGTTTTCTAATCGACAGACCTTCGTCAGCCATCTGGAAAGTACCAGCTGAGATAGCTTGGACTTGCTTAGCCAGAGAGTTGATAGTCAGCTGCAGAGCAGCTTTCTGTGCAGGAGAAGCAGTAATGATACGGTTGCCTGCGTTGATGTAAACACGGGCGTTAGCATCAGCACCTTCTTCAAAGTACTTAGCAAAGCCAGCAGCGATGTCACCACCAGCATCAATGATCTCGCTGAGGTCAGCTGCCGTAGCAAGCGTCATCATCTTGATCTGATCAAAGCTGAAGGTGTTACCTGCTTCTTTGAAGACATCATCAGCCATCGAGTTGATAGCTTCGTCAAGGTACTCCTGGATGTTCTTGTCACCACGAGCGATAGCCTTTAGTGCAGACTCAGTAAACAGAGGGATGTAAGACTTAGCCTGTCCATCACCCAGCTTCATGTTCTGCATCAGGTCATTAACGTGAGCAGCAAAGCCACCAGACTGAACAACTGCCTTATCTACATCATCGTAGAGCTGGGGCTGAACATCAGGAGTGGTAGTTTCTCCATCTTTGATAGCAGCTTCTCTGCGCTCATCAGCAGCTTTGTTCTGATTAGCCTGACCTTCTTCTACAGTTTTCTTATATTCTGCGTTGCCTTCAGCGTTTGCTTGTTCTGGAGTCTTGCCTTCCTTAAGAGCTTGCTTGGCTTTGAACCTGCCTCGGATAAATCCAGCCAGTGCCCAGCCAATGTGAGCAAGTCCCATACCCTCAGTGGTAGTCTTGATACGAGCTACCCAAGGGTTATCTTCTTCATCAATAGCCAGGGCATTGCTAAAAGGGTTAGCCAGCCAAGGCACATCTTGAATCAGGTTAGAAAGGTTCTCTTCTTCAGAGCTGCTAGAAATAAGATCAGCAGCAGCACCTTCAGAAGCTACCTTAGCAGACTTGCCTACAAACTGCAGCAGACGGTTACCAGAACTGTACTGCTTCCAAGCGTTGGTAGCTTTCGCAGCAACACCTACGCCACGGGCTAGACCGCCTACACCACCAGTACCGATGCTCAGCAGACCAAACTCAACCAAGCTCCTACCCACTTTACCTAAGGCGGTTTTGTTTTCAGGAGCCCAGTCATCAGGCAGGTCAAGCCAACCAGCATCACCCTCTACATACTCAGAGCTGAAAGGGTTCTGGGTGTTGTCAATAGGACGACCAAACAGCGAGTTGAAGCCAGTCTTGAACGTGTCACCTGCCAGTTCAGCAAAGTCACCAACGCTCTCAACTGCCTGTGCGCCACCACCTCTGATGGCTGCACCTGTTTCAGAAACGACAAGTCCTAGTCCTTGAGGTTCAGCAGCCTTGGCTTCCTCAGCTGCCTTCTTCTCCTCATCTTCTTGCAGGAGCTGCTCTCCTGTCATCTCCCTGATCGGGTCCAGGTAGGACCCAATGGGAGTATTCATGTCAATGTTAAGATCTTCTTCCATCAGTTGTAACGATTAAGAACGGAGGTGGTGTATTGCTGCATATTAGGGTCAACTGTGGTGGGACCTTTGATGTTGGGATTGTCATACTCTCCCATTGTGCTAGCACCACCATACCATGCAGCAGCTACCATACGAACCACAAGGTTAGGATCGTTGGTCTGCTGATACGCTTCTTTAATGTACTGATTGAGTTGCCAATCAGCTAGTTGTTCTTGTAACCGATGGTTTTTCAAGAAAGCATTCTGACTTACAGGGACAGGATAGCCTGCTCTCCTGCACCAGTCTTGCACGTTTTTCCAGAGGATCTGGTACTTACCCAAAGCAGGATTCTCTTTGCCATAGGCAGTCTTATTGTAAGCACCGTAGTCATTGCTTGACTCCTGCATACCCAGAGCACGCTTCATGCCACGTGCACTGACCAGACCCATCTCGCGTTGAGACCTCTCAATGTTGTTAGGAGTGGGATTCTGGGCAAGCATACGCTTGATATGCGGATATTTATCTAGCTCCTTCTGCAGCAACACAGCCTCTTGGGGAGGCTCCAGGGGCTCAGCTTCAGGGTTCTGCAGTCTGCGTTGAGCATTCAGCATTTCCCATGGCGTCACACCTTGGAGAGCAGCTAGATCAGCGATAAAGGGACGAGGATAACCCCCAGCGGTAAGAGTGAGATCCTGAGCAGTGAGCCCAAGATTGGTTTCAAGGAGGTTGTCACCCCTTGCATCAGCGGTTTTTGCATTTTTGTAAACGGTTCTGTAGCGTTCAAGGGTAGCCTTTTGGATGCCTTCGGTAGCGAGCTGATCAAACTTCTTAAACCCTTCACCAGAGCTGTTGTAGAAATCTCTGTATTCAGGGAAAGCTTCTAAGCCACCTTTACCGTTAACACCAATAATACCCTCAGCAATAGACTGACCAGCTTGCTTGATAGCGTCAGCCTCACTCAACGTTTGACCCTGCTCTGCAGCAAGGCGTTGCAGTTGACGAGCCTTAGCCATGACGCGGCGTTGTGCTGCTGTACGGGCACGACCAGTGGCAAGAGTGTTGATGCCAAACTTGGTGTTCTCTTTAGAAACCTGAGCGATAGCTCTTTCAATTTCTTTGTTGGCACTTTCGACAGCTGCAACAGCGTCCTTGCCCATAGGCTTCTCAGCAATAATGCCTTGCTCAATACCTTCTGCAATAATGCCAAGGTCTAGTCCTTCGACTGCAGACCGAGGAATCTGTGCGCCGTCTTTACCGTCAGTGACTCCAAACTGTTCCTTGAGTTCGTTGATGCGTACCTGAGAGTCAGACGCACTAGCGATAGCTGGTGTCATTGCTTCCAGCAGTCCCAGCATCATCTCACGTTGATCAGGATGCTTCTTATAGAACTCAGCAACCAGCTTCATCTTGTCAGCTTCAGTGGTGCTAGGGTCTCTGTAGACCTCCAGAATAGCATCTCGCAGCTCTGTAGCTGCTACTGTATCAGCAGCTTGATCAAGACGGAATCGATCGATCCTAGCCTTTGTAGCTACAGCATCAATAGATGCATCGCTGAACTCATCACCATAGAGTTCTTGCAAGGACTTCTTACCAGAGGGGTGATCAAGTTTGTGCTCACGCAGAGCTTTCTTGATCTCATCAGCCCGCTCAGGGTTAGCTGCAATCACAGCATCAATCTGGCTACGCAGCTGCAGACGAGCAGCACGCTTTCCTGTGCCTCGCTTGCCACCAATAGTCTCTAGATTATCAGAGGCAGTCTGAAGCCAGGTGTCAAACTGAGCGCCGATCTGCTTAGCGTCACCGTCCTGCAGAACATTGTGCAGAAGGTTCTCTTGTGCATCCAGGTGCTCTTCAGCAGCCTCCAGCTCCAGTCCTTGAATCTCTTCACGGCGGTGGATCTGTGAGTTCTGAAGAACCTTATCAGTCAGGTACTTGTTGACAACCTTGGAGCTGAGGTTACCAGGATTGCTATCCTTGAGGTACTCAGCTTGCAGGTACTTGAGTGCAGCATCATACTGCTCCAAGCCCTCGTAGTCCTTGATTGCAAACTCGTTACCTTGAGCATCAGTGATGACAGTCTCGTTGCTGTCAAGCTCAGCCTCAAGGTGAGCATCCCAACCGTTTGCTCTTTCTTTGAGTCCTCCGATCTCCCAGCCCATGCGCTCATAGGTGGAGAGAGAACGGACCTTTTCTTTGGCTTCAGCAGTAGGAGCCTTCTGAGCTTCTGCTTCCACACGGTTGTGCAGCTCTTGGTTAGCAGCCAAGGCTTCATCAACTTCTCTGTTTTCTTGAGCAGCTAGCTCCGGATTGGTAGCACGCAGCTCAATGCCACGTTGAATACCTTCTTCTTTACGCTGTTTCTCGAACTCCAGGTAGTCTTCCTGAAGAGTCCTTTTAATAGTGTTGCTAAATTTAGAGAGAGCTTCCAGCTCATACTGAGAGTTAGATGATTGAATGTCACTAACTCTTTTCATTTCTCGGATCTGCTGAGACGCTTGCGTCTCCATTCCTTGGATCCGTTCCCTACCACGCTGTTCAAGTTGAGCAGCCTCCTGGCGCATACGCTTGGAGGGGTCAATGACCTGGCGGTTACGGAAACCAATGGACTGTGCACTACCTTGGTATGCCATTATGGTTTAAGTGTTTTGTAAGTACCAATACCGGCGCTTGCGCCGTCAATACCTGCTCCCAGCAAGGACCCAGCCAACGCAAGTCCCGAAGGACCCTTGGCTTTGATAGGTTTGACAGGCAGGAAGGAGGCTTCTGGTGAGAGTGGAGCGGCAGGTAGATTGTTCCATGCAGCAACGTTAGCAGCGGTCTGATCGAGAAGGACCCCTTCACGCTCAACACCTGCAGCCGTAGCAGCATCGTAGAGGGTTTGGTTGATCTGAGCCTGCTCAAAGCCAAGCTGACGCTGAGCATCCATGGCTTGCAGGAGGAAGGATTGACCAGCTTTACCGCTAGCAAGTACTTCACCTTGAGCTTGGATAGCAGCTGCTAGTTTAGTTTGAGCGTCAAACGCTGCACCTGCTCTTTTTTCATTTAGTTTTTGATTAGAAGAAGCCAGTGCTCGGTTAGCTTCAGTCTGGTTAGCAGTGAGCTGGGCATAGTATGCATTTTTAGCAGCAGTATCTGCCTTCAGTTCTGCCTGATACACACGCCCCTTTTCACGGTCTCGTGCTGCAGCAATCTGCAGATCACGTTGATATTGTTGCTGGGCAATAGCGTTGGACCTAGCTACCGCTGCCTGCTGAGCCTGATGCTGACCGATGGCTTGCATGCCTCCAGCTGCTGCAGAGCCAACACCAATAGCGATAGAGGCACTTAATGGGTCGCACATAGTTTAACAAATTGAATTAGGGGGACACCGTTGTGAACGTGATAGTTAATAAATGTAAACTTGAGAAGCTTGAGCAGCTTGATATGACTCTCATTCCTCATGTCTGCGTGATTCCACAGGTATGGGTTATGGAGACTGTTAAGCCACCTTTTAGCTTCTCTTACAAATGTATGCGGATATTCTTCACTGGCTTTAGTACATAGCATCCAGATCTTATTGTCTGGTGCTACGCCTGCCACACCGGCAGCCTTGCCGTTGGGCACAGTGAAATAGACAGTAAATGCAGATCGGTAGTAAGACTCCAGGACTGCTGCCGTAGCAGTCAGCCCTGTGGTCTCTTCTACTTCTCTGATGTCTTCCCAACGCAGATTCTCGCCAACATCAAATGCTAGCTGAGCGGTGCATGGTTGAATGTACTTACCGACGTACGTGTCGTTTTGTGTCATAGCGTCCGTCCCAGCTGGCTGAGACTAGAGTTGCGGTAAAGGGGTCAGGGATTTTAATAGTAAGGGTGTATTTCTCGTTCTTCCTGTAGATAGGAACCTTGACAGACTTGTAAGGAGCAGTGGGTGTAGCGTTGAATGAACCCAGATCAACCTCCATACCAGACTCATACTGGATGTAGTCATCTACCTGTGGAGACACAAGGTGGAACTCCATAGGACCAGAGATGCCTAGTTCAAAGTTGATGCGGTTGATACGCAGCTCACCATCAATGTCGTACTTACCACTGTCAATAGCGTAGTAGAAGTGCGGAAGTTCGACCTCTGTGATATACTTATACCCAATAGCAACGTTGCCTGTGGTCAGATCAATGTTGTTAAAAGTAGCAGTAGTACCACTAACGCTGTCAGGAACTCTGACAACACCAGCATCAGTACCGCTGAGGAATACAGCCACCATATCGGTGCTGCCATCATAAGTGTAAGGTAAAGTTACCGTAGAAATTTTTGTCGCAGAATCGTAGGAGGATGACGCAATGGTCATGTTGTCCAGGGTAGCCTCGAACCTGCGTCCGATAGAGCCAGTACCTACCTGATAGCTCCTGTTGTTAATGGTGTCAGTAACCATCTCGTGACGGTTCAGGACGTAGTTACCGTTCTGATTGGTGACTACAAACTGGTTACCAGCAGTGTAGGTGCTGTGCACAAAGCTACCAGTCGGGGTCCAAGTGTACCATGCAGACTGCTGACGTTCAGTGCCAGAGTCGTAGTACTTGTAGAAGTAGATCTGTGAGTCACCCTTCTTGCCATAGGTCACTAGTCCAACCTGTGAGGAGTTAGACGAGTGATCAATGTCCTTAGGGATCAGCTCAGGGATCACACGAGTCTGCTCCAGCACCTTGGGAGGGAGAGTCTCATCCTGAATCACCATCTCAAACACACGAGTGTGTGCCGCGCTACCAGTGCTAAACATCACAGAGGTGCCCATGTCGACAGGACGAACTGTAGGGCTACACTCGTAGGAGGACAGCTTCTTCAGCTGTGCAGTAGCAGCACTGAACCGATCTGAATCAGTGAACAGCATGAATTGTGCTGACTCACTAAACAGGACCAGACCCTTTTGGATAGGCAGGACATGGTTCAGAAAGGCAGGCTTGATGTCAGAAGCTGCGATGTCGATGGGATCTGCATCGCTAGTAGTAATTGAAGAAACGATGAAAAAGTTAAAGTAATCAGCAGGCTGACTAAGGATGACGTTTTCACCAGCAATAAATCCTAAGCGGTTACGGTAGAAGAAGATGTCCTTGATACCCTTACCAACAAAGGTAGGGTCAGGGTTGCTGTTCAAGTCACCAGCCTGCCTGTCAATCCAGTAATTATTAGGATCAGCAGACTGACTCAGCGGACGGAAACTAAACGTACCGTTGCGGTTGTTGACCAGAGCATGAGGCATGGTAGAGGGATTGAGTCCAGCTACAATGCCAGGAGCTACAGTCTCTTCCCATGAACCTGTACCCTTGTTACCACTGTCAGCTACAAACTTGACGTAGTAGTCATCAGACTCAGATTCCTCAGTGTTAGACACCTTGGCAATATACCCATCCTTGCACTGCTGTGGTAGCTTGCTAACGTTGGGTACAGAATCTTGAATGACTTCAAGGGAATTGTTTACCGTACCACCTCTGACCTCGATTGTAAAGCTAGAGCCAGATGTAATGAACAAGCCATCACCAATGATCTCGCAGGTTACGCCATAGGTAGATTCAATGCTGCTCTTCAGTCCACCCAGGATAGTGTTAATACTCAGGCTACCTTTGTCAGGGTTCTTTGGTGATTGGTAGAATCCCACACCAGAGTCAGAGTATGTGTCGTAAGGTTCTACAGAAGCGACAGTAACTGTGTAGCTAATACCTGCCACACCAACAGTAAAGGTCTGACCGTTAGTGACGTTAAAGCCAGGGTCTTGCAAAACTACCTCAGCGTTGTACTGAGTTCCATACTCTGCTTCATGGTTAGAGGTGTAGCTTTTAACAAAGCTGTTACCATTGACCAGTATGGTAAACTTAATACCAGTAGCTGCATCAAAAAGTTCCTGCTTACCTGCATGTTCTGTAGGACCTGCCAAGCCACTTGTCACTTGCCAATAAGGCTGGCTTGTACCTGATTTAACAATAGTCAGGTGGCCAGCACGATACTTGGTTGTAGAGCTGAGGTTAGAGCCATTGATAGCAACCACGTACTCTGCGTTGTACGCCACTGTGTTGATCGAAACAAAGGCGTAGTTGTTATTGAACGTAGCAGTAGTTCCCGTGGTCCCTACGGTCTGCTGGGGGTTAGTGATGAGCGTGTAGTCACCGATGGTCTGGAGACCGTACGGCTGAGTAGCACCAGCCAAGTAGCTCATGCTACCACTCACAGTCTGGGGAGCACCTGTCTCAAGGTTCCAGACTTTGATGTCAGAGCTGGTGATTTGCCCAATAAATTTTTCGTCAGAATCTCTGATGATCTCAAACCATTGACCACCAGAGGTAGCGCCTGACAGCTGACCAACGAACTCACCAGGAGGTCGCTTAGACAAGCCAAAGGTCACATCAGGATATGCGTTGTCACACTTCCTGAGCTGACCAGGGAACTTAATAAAGTCTGGCTGCTGTGAGACGCCTCCAAGAAAGTTTTGAATCCGTTGATTAACTGCTGCCATGGCTATCGACTAACTGCGTTAAAGGGTTTGTAGGAGGGGTATGGGTTGCGGAAGTCGGTGCCTTGGAACATGTTGTACTCAGCCTGCTGAGTGTCGTACTCAATAGCTAGAGAGCGGAGCAGAGCCTCGTCAGATGCAAGCAGCTTAACAGCTTTCTCATCGTTGACCATACGGGTCACAGCAATGCGAGAAGCGCGTGCAGCGATGTAGTCACGGAAGACCTGAGGGATGTCATCGAACTCGAAGAACCACACCACATCGCAATAGAGAGTATGGAGGTCCTTAAATTTATAGGAGTGAGAATAACGATCATACAGCTTACCATCCCTTTTAACCACATCATAGTCATCACGATGCTTGAATTTGTTCACGTCCAGCTGGAGGACAGTGGGCGGAATCAGTACCTCGTCGTTGGTGTCTACCACAAACGGGAACTCGTATTCAGTATTGTACACCCAGCCCTCAGACTGAACTTCACGACAAACTTGTCGGAGAGTGTTCTGAGCAATAGCAACTTCAGGACTTTGGGTGGTTAGTGTATTGACAGGAGACTCACCCACGCTCATAAGAACGTGGTTAACAGCATCCAGTTCGGTGGACGATGCGTACGAATTAGTTGTCATGATATAAAAAAAGGGACCCCCGAAGGAGTCCCAGTATAAAACAAGAATGGATCAGAATGCAGAACCAGCGGTGCTGGTAGCGTGCAGTTCGACACAAGCAGCAGGGTTCAGGTAGTCGGTACCCATGCTGAGGCGACCCAGAATCACGTCACCTTGGTAGATAACGGACACGTCGCCAGAGGTGACCTGGACCTGGGGTCCAATGGTCTCAACGACACCAGCGGCTTCGCGTTGGAAGATAAGTCCGCAGGAGGTATCGAAGTCAGCAGCACCACCGTAGGCGTTGTTCTCGCCAGTGGTGGTAGCTTCCACATCAACACCCACGAAGGAACCGGGGTTGTCGATGGTAGAGTTGGTACCATACTTGCCCAGGAACGGAAGGTTCATGGACTTGTAGATCTTGATACCAGCAATCGAGATCACACCCTGACCAGACTGCAGAGCGGTGCCCTGCTCGTCACGGTTGATCAGAGCGTTGGAAGCAACGTTCTCGACCAGGGAGTAGTACTGACGTGGGGACAGAACAGCCACACGACCATCCTGAGACACACCCTTCTCATCCAGGACAGCAGCAGCTTCAAAGAAGGCTGCCACGATCTTGGTGGAGTCGAGAGCATCAGCAGCGGTACCAGCGCCAGAGCCAATCTGGATCTGGGAACCACCCGGCTCAACCTTACCGGTTGCAGACACGGGGTGAGCAGCGCGAGCGCCACGCACAATAGCACGGAAGATGCGACGGTCATAGTGCTCAGCCAGAGCATAGCCGATCTTCTTGGAGATCTCGCCACGCAGCTCGTAGTGAGCCAGGGTCTCATCGAGATCATACACGAAAGCGGAGCTGACCAGCAGGTCATCGACCACGATGGTCTTCTCTGCCACCGGGGGATCACCAGATCCCAGGATCGGAGTACCAGGCGTATGGAAACCAGCGTCCATGCGTCCAGTGTAGATGAACTGAAGAGACTTACCGTTCTTCAGCGTGCGCTTCATGACGAGGTCACGAGCGATGGTGTTATGCTGGAAGCCCTTGAACATCTCACCAGAGAAGAGCTTCAGATAAAGTTCATACTTGTCACCAGAACCACCATAACCAGTACCAGTACTGAGATTAGAGCGGCCTAGCGCAGTTTGTGTTGCGTTAGCCATTTGTTTAAGGAGTTAGTAAATTGTAACAGACTCCGAACGTTCAGATTAAAAAAGTTTTGTGGTCTATCCCACCGTCTAGACGGCTAAGGGTGTCCCTCGTAAGGGGCCAAAGCCAATGACTGGGGGAGGAATCGAACCTCCCCTACACCGTCAGTCGATCTCTTTATACACTACACCACGGTAGCGAAGGGCATCAGTGTGATAACGCTGTGCGCGCTTCTTCTGTGATGCAAGGAAA
>BCSF01000678.1_pt1 | contig 12550 bp, 9 predicted proteins | sample 1016431 | NCBI WGS metagenome assembly BCSF01 (sample SAMD00045685;SAMD00045686;SAMD00045687;SAMD00045688;SAMD00045689;SAMD00045690;SAMD00045691;SAMD00045692;SAMD00045684;SAMD00045690;SAMD00045691;SAMD00045692;SAMD00045684;SAMD00045685;SAMD00045686;SAMD00045687;SAMD00045688;SAMD00045689, study...
GGTTAAGGGTCTGCGTCAAAAAAATCCTAAGTTATCTGCAAAAGAAGCTAGAATTATAGCTACTGAATCTATGGATGCGGCACTAAGAAGAAAGCCGTATTTAGACTTTGATGGAAGAACAGATGCATTGGATTTTGTTAAGCTTCCATCTGGAGCGCAAGCAAGACTGTTAGATATACCCGATAGATTAATTGAAGATTTTTTGGAAAACGATATCGAAGCTGTTATAGGAATGCACACTCGTCAAATGAGTATAGACATTGAGTTAACTAGAAAGTTTGGCGATATAGGTCTTGTTGGTTTTATCAAACAGGTTGATGATGAGTACGTTAGACTTCTCAAAGAAACCAAAGATGTAACAATGAGAAAGTCTATACAAGAAGCCAGAAAGCGTGACCTTGACGATATTAGGGCTGTAAGAGATAGACTGCGTGGTACATACGGTGCGTCTAAAGACCCTCATGCTATGTCTAGCAGATACATAAGGGCAATGAAGTCTATTAACATTTTAACTGGCATGGGAAGTGCGGCTATATCATCCTTGCCTGATACAGCAAGAATTCCTATGGTTGAAGGTTTCCAAGCTTTTTACAAGGGTTTAAATGTCATGTTCTTTGAAGCAAGTAAAATTGCGGCAAGAATGACAAAGACAGAACTAGAAGAAGCCGCAGTAGCTATTGATGCACAGCTGGGTCTAAGAGCGCATGCAATGGTAGATTCAACTGATATATTTGGGAATCGGTATGGATTAGAACGCTCTTTAACAGATGCTACTGGTGCAATGTTTTTCTTTAACGGATTAAATATTTGGAATCAGGTTATTAAAGAAACTGCTGGTAATGTAGTTGCTTTGCGTATGGTTGCGGCAATTATGAATCCAAAAGGATGGGATGGGCTTGACCAGCCAAACAAAGAAAAATTACTTAAAAACGGTATTGGCAGACAAGACTACGATATTATGCGTATGCAAATAGAACAGCATGGCATTAAAGAGCAAGGCAGGTGGCTACCAAATACTTCTGATTGGACAGACTCAACACAACGCTTAAAGTTTAGAGTTGCTTTAAATCAAAATGTTGACCGCATTATTATAACACCCATAGTGCAATATCGTATGTTCCTTTACTAGAAGGAATAGCAGTTGTATCTACTTGTTTGAATCTGCTATCTCTCGCTAGTAACTGTGCTAATTGATTCGCCGATGGTGTGTTAGTGTACGGCAAACCTTTGTAATTAGTTACATTGTCAATTAATCCTTCTGTCGTTTCTACTTCGTTTTCTTCTTTCAAATACTTTACACATGCATTTACGAATTTTGTATGTTTATGTCTTGAACCCATGAGAATCACTCAAAAGTCAAGTATTGAAGTCTGCTGAACCGTTATTGGGTCAGTTTTCTTTTTTCTTCTCTTTGGAAGTCATAGTTCTCTCAACGAGAGATGGCATATCACTTCTCCAATCTTCAAATCTTGCCTTAGTTTTTACCTTACCACCAGTTGGTCCAGGTATAAATTCACCAACATCAGAGTCTTTCATGTCACTGCTGTTTACAGTGCCGTCTACATTAGAGTCAACTCTCTTAGATGCCTTTGTTGCAAGTTTCTTTAAGTTACCACCACCAATATTAGTTTCTTCTTTCTTCTTCTCAATCAGTTCTTGACCTTGATGCTCAACGTGCTCACCGTGAGAACCTTCTTCCAGGACTTCCAGTGTCGAGACATCTACACCTTTCTCGATACCATGCTCGAACATCACGTCATACCATGCGACGTTACCCTCAGCATCAGGGATAGCGTGTTGTCCGTAGATACACTCTCCAACACCCCACTGTTCAGAGCATACCTTCTTAGCACAGTTGTGCATGGTCTTCTTCTCTGCCTTGACGCAATCTTTCTTTGCTTCTCCAATGATGGCACCTTTGCCGTGCTTCTTGCGGATCTCTGCCTTGACATGATCAAGTGCAGACATGCCATCATACTTTTTCTTCTGAGGCATAGATTTGGGTTGCACACCACCAGATCTAGCACCAGATTTACTACGAGGACGCCAGGTGCCACGCTCCAACTGACGATCTTTCATGCGATCGTAATCTTCCTCGTTAATAAATTCTTCTTTTTTCATTGGTAATCCTTTGTGTTTGGTGGAAGCAAACTTCTTTACGTCGGAACGCTTGGCGGTGGCAGCAACTTTGGCAACCTCAGGTGAGGGGTTTTCCATTTCCCCTTTTTGAGCCGCTCTAACCATCCCGAAGAATCTTTGTTGCTTTTTGGAGACTGCTTCTTCATCAACCTTTTTCCTCTTAGAATCGGTTGAAACATAAGTTGGTTTAGCAGCACCTGATTTTTGTTGTTGACCAGGATCTGCTTCTTTTTTTCTTCTAGCTGCAGATTTTCTCTCAGCCTTACTCATACTTGCTCGTTTTGCTGAAGAGACACATTTAGGAGTTCCTTCTCCTGGTTCATCACTGGCGCAAGTCCCACCTGTGACAACATTGACCCAACCACCTTTACCATCTTTTGATTTGGATCCTTTGAACCATTTATGGAGAGTTCCTTCACTGACTCCTCCGTTTCCACCATTAGAGCCGCCATTAGTGCCGCCATTCCCGTTGGAAGAGCCATTCTTACCATTTCCATTCTTCTTTCCTTCTTCAGAGTCTTCATCGACGTGCGCGCCATTATTGTTTTTTTTTTTTAATGATACGGCGACCACCGAGATCTACACTATCCTCTTCATCGGCAGAAAATAGTAACCAGTTTTACATTTCTTAGATTCCGTCATTGCTGATTTTTAAGAAATTTAGCTAGTTCTGCGGTGGATCCCACGAATAATGCATTATTAGTCACAGACTTAGGACCAGAATCCTCTTCTTTATTTAGTTCCTTCATTTTCTTTTGAAGATCAATCAATTTATCTGTTGTATCAGCAACACTTTTGATAATTTGACCAGCAACTTCATATGCTCTAGGATAATCAGACTCTTGAGCCAACTCCATGATTCCATCTAGACTTTCTTGACCCTTTTCAATTAGAGAATATAAATTTCCTCTTGTATATTCATAGTCTTTCTTTGCTTGTTCAACTCTCTGTTCATGTTCAACATCTTTTACAATCTCAGACTCTGAAGGTGTGACATTAACAATGTCAGTCTCTGTGTTTAGAGAATCGCTAATTTTATCAAATGATTTAGCCATTATGAATCAGTCCCCGATGCTGGATTAAACTTCTTACTATCAGAGAACACTTCAATAGTTTCACTGAATCCAAAGTCATCGCCAGGTTCTGCGTCAATTGGATCTGGTACTGCAGTGTATCTTACTTCACGCTTAGCAGCACTAGTGTCTGTATCTGTATAGTAATCGACCTGAACTTTGCGGATGAGACCGTCTGAGCTTTCTGCAATAGGTCCGAATAGATATGTGTTTGCTGTGAATGTAATGTTATAAATTAGAGCCCTTCTGGATTGGAAATTGCCCTCATATTCATCTTGCATTGTGATATTTCCTAGTGTGATTGGAATATCTCTTTTTTCCCCAATAGAACTTACAAGATCAACAGTGACTTTAAATGATGGTTGAAAATATGGTAGAATCTGCTCTATGATTTGTAGAGCATCTTCATTTAGTTTTGAATATATTGATAACTGAAACTCAACATTGTATGGTACAGGAAGAAATACCTTCTTCATCGTTTCACCATCTACAGCTTTGAAAGTCTTAGTTACGTTAGACTTTCTAGTTGGATCATAAGTGATCCCCAACATTTCAAATGACATTCTTGGCAATGTTATTGCAACTGGTTTATCCAGTTGTGCCTGCTGCTCTAATCTTGCTAAAAATTTCTGCTGGGGCGCATATGCTAGAGGAACTTTGATGTCACTGACTGTTCCAGAATCATCACTGGTTTTTCTTACATGAATATCATTGAAAATAGTTCCGAAAGCAATAATAGTCTTTCGTAATATTTCGTGATAGTAATAAGTTCCTAACATCAGTATGTACCAAAGGGATTCGATTCTGTAAAGTCTAATAGATCATCAGCTAGATCTTCAATCTCCTGATTTTGAGAGAACTCTATTTCTACTCCAGGGTCATCATTGAAAGAAGAAACTGTATGTGTGGCATTCGATGTAGAGCCAACAATAGTTTCTCCAGCCGTGAATTTACCACTATTTATGTACACGTCTAGAGTCTTAGCATCCTTATCGTATTTCTTGACTCTTGCAGTAGTGCCAGAAAGACTTCCAGTAACAGTCTCATTTGATATGAAGTCACTAGTTCCAGAACCAGGTGCTGTTGTAATTCCAACAGTTGGTGCTACAGTATAACCAACTCCAGCATTTCTAATTCTGAATCCAGTAACAGTTCCACCAGTACCGATGGTAGTAATAACATCAGCAGTTGATGTCGCTGTACCAGTTAGAGTTACTGTTGGAGCAGTAACATAAAGTGCTCCAGGTTCTGTGATAGTAAATGACTGAATTGAACCATCACCAAGAATCGCTGTTGCAGCTGCACCTACACCATTTCCACCACTAAATGTGATAGTTGGCGGAACTGTATATCCAGCACCAGCATTTGTGATTAGAACTTCAAATATGGAATTGGATGTAGTAATAGCAACAGCAGTCGCATCCGTTCCACCAACGGGAGCAGTCGAAATCGCTACAGTTGGAGCAGAAGTATATGCATATCCATCATTGTTTAGAACAATGCTTCTAACTGCACCATCGGCAATAGATGCAGTTGCAGTTGCATCTGTTCCAGCTCCAGTTAGAATTAACTGAGTAATGTATCCATCATCAATAACTGCCTCATCAATCTCAGCAACTCCAGTGTCAATAATCTCATCTTCAAGTCTAAGAAGTTCGCACTGCAATTGATAAACGTAATTTTCACCTAATTGATAGAATGGTTTTTCATGCTCAACATTTTTAATTTCATATAGTCTTTCACCAAGTGGGAAATATATCACATCACCTTCTCTGGGTCTGCCATCTAATATAATTTCACTGGCATCTTGTTCTTTTAAGTCTTTTAAAAACTCTACAATGTAAGTATCAAATTTTTCTCTTGAAATAGTCAGAGAAATTTCATTTCTAAGTTCTATTCCAAACTTGGTCATAATATCAGTATTAGCACCATATCCCTCATAGTTATCGAGATATGCTTCGATGATAAAATTATCATCCAATTTAGACATCGTTACTTCTCTTGAGAGAGTTTCGGTGCCAATTATTTTTCTTGGGATATAATATACATCTATCCCATAGATCTTTAATTGCTCATTGATTAGATCTTGAAGCAAATATTGCTCTTGCTTTGATCCTTGTAGAAAATAGGGATTTCTTGCCATTATCCTATCATGTCCATGGGAGGTAGTTCATAATAACTTGCCATTTTGTCTTCAATTTCTCTTAGTTCTGCATTACCATCCTCATAGTATTGTCTACCATTTAGTTCGACTCCACCTGGTAATTTAGTTCCACTGAATTTCATCATGTTAGCTCCCCACTGCCTCTTAATTAAAGCAGTAAGGTATCTTTTCACCCAAGTATCATTATATATTTTGGTAAAGTCTGATGGATTTAGAGCACGAATACATTCGATTACGATATAGTCACCAGCTGTCTGTGCTTTCCAATCAATATCAAGATATAGTCTACCTTGCCTCTTCGCAAATCTAACTTGTTTATCAGTAGTCAATAAGAAATCAATATCTTCTAGATATGTTTTCGTCATTGAATAATGTAGAAGATCTACACTACTAAAGTAATATAGATCATTCAAAAATAGTTGATATTTGATACTGAACATTCCACCAGAAATGGAATTGGTATCAAACTTGAAAATTTTGTTGATCCCTATGATAGAATCTGGTACTTTGATGTAATTATTGTTTTCGTAGAACTTAAACTCACTAGTATTTCCAACAGATTCTGTTACTGTGGTTGTTGTAATTCCACTAACACCTGTTCCCCCAGGACCTTTTCCTCTATCAATATCATCCTGAGTAATTTCATATTTTAAAAACGTCTTTTCAGATCCATCAAAATGACGTTCCTGAAAATATTGAATGGTGTCATCAACCAAATCATCTATCTGATCATCATCTACGTTGATTTCTAAAACTGGCGCACCAAGTTTACGTAGTGAGTAATCTATTAATTCTTGTCTTGTAGATGGTGATGCCATTTTACTCCAGATTAATTATTAAGTAAAATTTTTACCGACTTGCTGGTATCATCAATAGATGAAATTGGTTTATCAGTCCTATTATTTAACAAAACTGTGGTTGAATTTGGATTATCTTCAACCGTAACCGTTGTGATTCCAGCCATTATCGAGTTACTCCAGCATTGACGATTGCTGAACCTTGAACGACTCTCAATACAGTAGAAATACCACTTACTGTATCAATACCACTGTTAATTACAACATCATATACATATCTACCACTTTTTATGGCAGAAGTTTCAGTCGCTGCTAAAGAAATGCGAACATTTCCACCGCTTTCACTTGTCACTGTTGAAGTGAATGATACTTTTGTAGACGAAGTTGGAGTCTTTCTCAATTGAGCACTTACAGCATATCCAACCAAACTTTTGGCAGCATTAGTAGATGCATCTTCAATGGTGAAATTTTTAGTAAAATCAGCACCTTGATTAATAATCAAGTTGTGTGAATATACTGCCATCTTACAAGTTCAACAGGGCTCTTGACTATTTATTATTATCAAGGAGAGTCTTTAACATTCCCTTGAGTTCTGAAATTTCATCTTTAAGTTGATCAATTTCACGATTTTGTTTACTTTTCCTTTGCTTCATCTTCATATAATTTGTGTAAGCTTGATCATTCACATTGATCACTGCTCCAGTCTCAGTGTTTTTATAGAGACTGGAGTCTTGTTCTACTTGTACATATTCAGACATTTTATGCTAATGCAATAGTTCTAAGATCATTCATTCTGGGTGCAAGACACTCATTTGTTCCGCTAAAGACAATTTTTATTTGATATGCGGTAAATGGTGGCAACTCATCAACACTAAATTGATACTCCCTCATTTCATCAACTGCTTGAGAAATAATCTGTTGATCTGGTCTACCAGTGTTTTTCGCTGGGTCTATAACCTGATCTCCAAAATTATCACCATCAGTATCAGTCAAGTTATCATATCCAGGGAATAGAACGAATGCTGGTTCTGTGTTTCCACTATCAACTGGGAATATTCTATAAAGTGCTCTAATATCTGCACTAGAATCAACTGTAGCTGCTGTGAGTAACTTGAGTGAAGTTGCAGGATTCTTAAGATCAATTCTATCGGAAACATATACAGCTGCATGTGGATCTTCTTGTACAGAGTTTACTCTAGAATCAGTTGTATAGTCAGTAATTGGTCTATCAAGTCTAGATCTATCAAAGTCAATAGCGCAGTTATCAAGATAGATAAATGGTGAATAATTACTGTCTGTAGACTGTAGATCAACTTCAACTGTGAATGATTTATTTCTTGGGAGACCATCTAGATTTGCATCTTCATTTACTTTTGAACACACCATTTGAGGTTTGCCAAATATCAAAGTTGCATTTGGTTCAGTTGTCAAGAAACCTTGATCAACAAAAGATGGTTCCACGCCACCAGCACTAGTTCCAGAAACTGTTCTTACGCGAGTGCTAATTTTTGTCTTCTTAGGAGTAACAATATCAAGTCTGCAGTTCAATCTGTCATATTGAATATTGCCAGAAGCAAATACATCGTCACCACCTGCAATGAATTCACTATCGAAATTCAACATGTTTGGACCATCCCTTCTGTTTCCTCTATCAATTTGAACATAGTAAGTGTCAATTGTTTTATTTGCTTGGAAAACCACCGCAGCTGGGATGTCATGAACTCTATTGATCTGAGTTAGTGAAATTCCATTAAATTCATATGGATAAATCTCATCTCCAGCAGAGTGTAATACAGCTGTAGTTCCTTCTGCACCTCTTGTTGCAATTCCAAGAGTTCCATCACCAATACTGTTATAATACATGACTTCATTATCAACCAATACATATCCAGCAGAAGTAGATACACCTTGGAATGTTGCGAATATTGAAGTATCAGCCACTCCAATTGATGTTACAGTGGCATTGATGTCTTGATTCAACTCTGTGGGAAGTCTTGTTGGATCTACGTTGTAGATATCAACTCTATTACGAATATCTTTAAGTGCATGATTTGGATGGAGAACTTCGATTACGTTTCCAGAATACAATTCATCAGAAAGGATTGAAGTTCTAACTGCTGTTGTAACACCAGTATTCAAAGTTTGGGCGACACCACTATCATCATAATAAACTAATGGATCATCAACAGTTAAATGCTCACCCTTGACATTGGTTAGATATAATGTATCAACACCGTTAATGGCAGAAATAGAGATCTGAGCACCTGTTCCTTTAGTTACATCTGCTGTGGTAATACCAAGAGATTCACCAACAATATAACCAGTTCCAGTGTTTGCAAGTGATACTGAAGATAGAACACCATCAGCAATTGTTACCGAACCTGTTGCACCAGATCCGTCTCCAGATAATGAGAAGAAGTTTACATTATTGTAAGTACCATCAGAGTATCCAATTCCAGGTAGGTTGGCTTTAATTGTTTGGAGAGTTCCTCCAACATTACCAATCACACCAGTAACCAAGTTTCCAGTTCCAACTTTTCTGCCAATTTGCAGAATATCTTTCATCTCCTGTGTCAATACAGTTGTAATACCAACATCAAGATTTCTTGGTAGAGATTTAATAGGATCTTCTGGCATATCAGGAAGATTGTCACCATCTCTATCAATATCTGGATTATTGAATGTGACTGTTCCATTTTCAGTTAAGAAGCGACACTTGTTCACTTGGAACTTCATGTCTTCAAATTGAGTTGGTGTCCAAATAGAACCGTTTTGTGACTTATACAGTGAACCAGCACCATACTGCTTAGTATATTGTTGCGATTCAGGGCCGGATAGTTCTGCTGTATTTACAGTTTTCTCTCCTAATTTTGCAATCCAAGCATTATATTTTATTGAAGTTGGTGCTAGAAGCACAATACAATATTCAGTTTCTGGTTCAACAGGAATTGGTGCAGGGAAAGTAACTCTAGTAGCAACACTAGCATCATCAGATACATTTATCTGTGATGGTAGAAGAACAACTTGTGCATCTTCTGTAACAACCTGTAGTGTTGGTAGTCCCAACTCAATTGTTCTAAGTTCAACAGTCAGAGGTGCTTTAGGATCTTTTGTTGCCATGAAAATGTCAACAGAGGAAATAAATGCACCTTTTTTATCGGTCGTGAATGATTGTGCCAGAGGGTCTCTTCTAGGAACACGTCTCTCACGTACAACTTCTCTTACTACTCTAGTTTCCCTAATAATTCTGGGTTCAATAACTCGTGTTCTTTCAACAATTTCTCTCCTTCTGATAATCTTTGGAGGTGGAAGTTTCTGGAATCTAAAGACGTTAGTCTTAGTTACAGTCGTAACCGCATTCTTCGTAGTTGTTACCAGTTTCTTGATAGTTGTTGTTATCGTAGTTCTGATAATTGTACCTTGAGATGTAAATGGAGCTTCCGCTTCACTGTGTTTAATTGCTCCAGGCAACGTGACTGAATCTTTAGGATCATTAGTTAATTTGAAGGTTTTGGTTCCAGTCTTGAATCTTCTAACCTTATTCTTCCTTCCAGAAAAAGCTATGTTGCCATATACGCTTCCTAAACCATCAGTAACCAATCTCTTCCTGCTAATGGTTGCAGTTGCACCACTGGTTCTACCAATAATGACATGTTGTCTCCAGAAGTGTCCTTTGAATTTACCCATAGCCTTACGAGACATTGCAAGTAAGTCCATGTTCAAGAATGTGGAAGAACTATTGTAAGTTGTTAGATTACTAATGTCCTGATCCCTATTATATGGATTGAATGTAAATGTCTCATCTGGATTTTTATGTTTTCCAGTCTTGTGATTTGGGACACAAAGTCTAATAACAGCTCTTCTACGAGCCTTTCTAAACTTCTTACCCTTTGGATCATCTACTACATCGTCAAACTTATCTTCTGCTTTTAAATTGCCCTCACCATCGACATATTTTGCAGCTTTTCTATTCCAAATTTCGCAAATCTCACCAACTTGGAATGAACCTTTTACATCTGTAACTTCAATCAACTTAGGAAGAACTCTTACCTTTTTAGATCCATCATAGAAACCATAATATCTTGTATATGGTTTTAATCCATCAGCAAGGAACGTTACGTTCCTTCTTCTCATGTACTTAGCTTCACGACTCTTTGTCTTAATTTTTGTAGAAACATTGGTAATTTTAGTGTCCTTAGACTTCGTTACCTTTGTTTTTTTCTTCGTCTTGGTCTTCATCGAAGAAGGACCATTCTTTGGTTTTCCAACCTTGAATTTCTCAACGACGTTTGTACTCTTCTTGTTTACAGTCTTGAACTTTTTCTTGACATTCTTTTTATTTTTTACCCTAGTTTCAGTCCAAGTATCTTGTGCTGGTTCTAGTTTAATAGTTCCAACATAATCAATAATACTGAATGGGTTCACATTTTCTACTCTAGTTGCGAAAGCCTGTTTTAAATATTCAACTTCATCATATCTCAAACTTACAACATTACCTGTTTTTTGGCAATTAGTGTCTAGTAGTGGATCATTTCCAGAAAGATCAAGAGTATTAGTATCATCTTGGACTTGATACTGTAATTGTGGAGTTAAAGTTACCTGTGAAGCTTCACATGAGAGTTGTTCAATTCCAGGATCAACAACCATTGTTGTTAGTTCTTCATCAAACAAGTCATTATTTGTAAAGTCATCAGCGAAGAAACCAGTTTTGAATCTAGTTAATCCATCAGCATCTGTAATTTCTAAAGATCTAGTATCATTTTCAAGTATTGAAAGAGAAACTGTATCTTCTAGATTTTCAATTCTATCTTCAAGAGCACCAATATCTCTCATTGTATAACGTTTGTTATCAACGAGTGTTAATTGAGTATCTTCAACATCATAAACATATGGTGGAGATTCCAATGTTGCCAAAGTCATAGAGTCTTCGACAATTGCAGGTATCTGTGGGTCATCAGAAGGAGTTCCTTGAACAACCTCAACTATACCCTCTGGAGTCAGGATGATTCTATCCATCCTTCCAAGATAATAGTCATAACTGAGTATGGAACTTTCAGAATCTTTGGGAATCAATGGTGATGTTGAACCAGTTGCAGAAAAAACTCTTGAGTCATAATCAAATGGAGACTTACCAGCTTCAGTTCCAAATGGACTAACTCTTGGTCTAAAATCTAACGTATCAGAAGCTCTAGCAAAACTAAATTGATTAAAGTTGTTTGGATCAAAAATATCTGGTATATCACTTTTAAATCTATCCGCACCATAAGATAATACAGTGAAGACATCACCATCATCACTGTCAGGGATAGTATAGTGATTAAAAATAACTAATAGTTGTTTTGATGGAAGTTTGTCATCAACTCTAACCAATCTAGAATAGTCAGACATATCTGGTCTTTGACCATCATCTAAAACGAATTTTTCAGTTAAATCTACATATTGACCTTCAATAATACTCTGTACAGTTGCTTCAATTCCAGATTCTTGGAATACAAGAGGTTCTCCAATAGAGAATCTCTCATCATTTAAGTAAACAACTTCAACTTTAGTTGGTGATGATCTAGTAACAATTTGTGCTACAGCTGTATTATTTGGTCCAAGAAGGTACTCACCAAGAACTGAATTTGTATCTAATCCAAGACCAGTTTCAAAAGTCAGTGCATCAAGAATTGGGGCTGTTGTTGTTTTGGACTCATATACTGCGATGACTTCTGCAACATCTGGATAGTTTAGTGAAATCTCTTCATCTTCAACTCTAAGACCATAGAAGGCATTATGAGTCATTCCATTTTCTATTCCAGTGGTGATTCCAGAAGTTCTTAGTTTTGACTTATTTACAGTTAATTTTGTACTTCTCGTCCACTGCTTTAATTTTGATTTTAATCCCCTCTTTTTAGCTGTTACTAGAACAGTAACGTCAGTTTCACTTCTGTTTAGACCTGTAAATGAAATTTCAGTTCCATCTCTATTAAGTGTAAATTGCTCAGTTCTCAACCTCTCTGTGGTTCCATCAGAATATGTTATTACATATCTTTCCCCATCAAATGCTTCAAAAAACGCACTTGTCACACCAACATTGCTGATGTTAATGGTCATCTCACCTTGAGCATTGGTGGCTTGACCAGTTATTTGCTCATAAATTGTAAGATTTGAATTTGAAATATCAACAGATGAAATATTTACTTGATCAAGTGGTAAGAATAATGATCCACCATTATCACCTTGATCAAATCTAGTTTGTCCAAGTCTGAAATCAACTTCAATGGTGCCAGTTGGAAGAGATCCAGTAACAACACCAGCAACAGTTGGCACAGATACAACTGTCATTGAGTCACCGTTAGCGGCAACAGCACTCACACGGTTGAATACTACTTGAT
>BCSF01000680.1_pt1 | contig 12511 bp, 17 predicted proteins | sample 1016431 | NCBI WGS metagenome assembly BCSF01 (sample SAMD00045685;SAMD00045686;SAMD00045687;SAMD00045688;SAMD00045689;SAMD00045690;SAMD00045691;SAMD00045692;SAMD00045684;SAMD00045690;SAMD00045691;SAMD00045692;SAMD00045684;SAMD00045685;SAMD00045686;SAMD00045687;SAMD00045688;SAMD00045689, study...
CTCTGTTACCCCACATACCAGACTTAATCTCAGCGACAGACTTGTCAACTGAGTGTGCGATATGCTTGAGTTCCTTGATGCCGCCGAGATCATAGCGTGCGTGTGATTCCTCCTGTGGATTCTGTGGGTTGTTCATGTTTATGCTCATACTGTTCCCAAGTATGCCTATTGACACCCGTTTGTCGCATCTGCATATAGCCCAGAGTACTGGTAGACTTACGAAGCTCCAACTCGTTCTTCAAACACTGAACGATGTGGTCATGCTTCTTCTTGTCTTCCCCAATAACTCTTTCGTATGCTTTCTTAGCCTTAGAGTTGTTCTTAGCCTCTGCGCTAGCAGCTCTAAGTATCCTGAGGTGACCTTGATTGTGGACCTTAATAGGAAAGTGGGAGAGAAGCTCAGACCACATTTGATCGAATGGCACCTGGAACATGTCCAGAAAGTCCTGTCGTACTGTGTGATCTTGTAGCTCCTCCCCCAACTTAATTAGGCCCTTGGTTTGCAGGTCCTCAGGGTTTGGTCTAAGACTTAGATTTGATAACAAATCATAGTGCTTGGCATGCAAGAGATACAAATATAAGAAATCATCACTAGATATCCCAAGTTCTTTGAGAACTTCAGTATTGACTTCTACAATCATACCAATTACTTAAACACTGCAGTAATCTCCTTGCCTCTAATCTCCAGAGTGACGTTCTCTCTGGTCATCAGTAGGTCTACAATCTGCTGACGTACATCAGGAGTCTTAGGTGCAGAATTAGTTTGAGACTTAAGCATGTGATACCTACCACATACAGCGTTGCTAGAGAACTTCTGACCTGTAGCCTTGAATAGCTCCTGTCTGATCTTCTTAGCAGCGATTACCTGCGAGTTGGTGCCACGTGACTCCATACCTCTCTTGATGATGGCGTCTGTCTCCTTAGTGTGTTTCATGTACTTACGTGCCATGGAATAAGGTGTTTAGGTTTACGTTTAGATTTACATTGTTAAGAGTCTTAATGGCTGACTCTAGCCATTTCTGTTCCTGGGAATCCTTGACGTACAGTATGTACACCTTTCCCACTTTGTCTTTCGACTTGCGAAGCAGTCGTCCAAGGCGCTGTATCATAGGCAAGGACTAAGAGTCCAGACCAGCGATAATCCCAATCCCAACGTCAGTAACGTTGAAACCTTGGTTCAAGGCCTTGGTAGAGCACAGTACCCTACAGCTACCATCGCTGAAACATTGGAGTGCATACTCCCTGTTCTTCTTGGTTAGCTTAGAGTGATAGGCTTCACCATCTAGTGCCTCAGCCATGCGGTCAGTGAAGTCATTCGAACCAGCAAAGGTTAGAATCTTCTCACCTGCATGGTGATCCACAACAGTACGTGCAACCTCTAGCTTGGACACAGCGTGCTGCACCACAGTCTTACGCTTCCTAATGGCTGCGTAGAACTTAGCTGCTGCTGCCTTGTCACCGGCTAGCTTACCGCCTAGAATAGCTTGCGCATTCTTGAATGCATCGAACCCACCAAGCAAATACTTGGCATGGACGAACATTCTGTTGGCTTTGTTGTACTCTGTCTTTTCTTCTGGTGAAAGTTCTACAGGCACACAGTATATCTGATAGGGGGCTACCAAACCAAGTGCAACGCACTGGTCTAGAGTTATCCTGTATGCTGTTGGTGCGAGTTCGCCCAACAACTGCCTGTACTCATCCTCCTCTGGGGGAGTAGCAGTCATGCACAAGATTTTGTCGTACGTATTGTTCTTAAAGAACTCACGATCGAATGGGGCTAGTCCGAGGTGAACCTCGTCACACACTACAATGTCGTAGTGTTCATCCTTGTACTTGTGCGCTGACTGATAACATACAATTTCAGTGTGGTCTAGGCAGTGTTCTGCTTCCCACTTTCTGAATTCTTCTGCGAACTGGTCTTGGAGTTGGACTGTGGGGACAAGAACAATAGCTCTACCACCAGCAGCAAGGACATGCTTAACAGCCATAACACCACACCGGCTTTTCCCAAAACCAGTACCAGCAATAATAGTGCCTGTATAGTTCTGCCCAGCCCAAGCATTGAGTGCTTTACGTTGTTCCGCATCTTTAACCTCGTTCGTAGAAATCTTCTGGGTCATACTTATTGCGTTCATGATCTTCAATTATCTCTTCTATTACATGTTCATCAGCTTTATCTAGTTTAATCTCAGTGTCAATTAGGTACACAGAAGGAGGTTCACTCGGATGGTGGTAATCCCCCAAGCTCCCGTGACTTATCTCGTAAGTAAACGTCACGAGTAAGGTTCCGATTTCTGTCTCCAGCTCCGTCTCTAGTTTGTAGCTCATATTGCATTTCTTGATATTTAACTATAACTGATACTAGCTGTCTGCGCGTCGCAGACAAGTCTTTCTTCAGGAGCTCCATCTGAGTAGAGAGTTCCTGAAGTTTTAAGTTCGTATCCATTAGATGTCAGTTTTTTTGCCGTCTGATACAGACAGCGGTAATACAAAGTCCTGAAGTCTTTGTCAATCTCTATTAGCTCGCCTGCCCTAGCATTAGAGTAGACAACTGTAGAGTGATCACGTCCTCCAAGATATTTACCAAGCACTCTGAACTGGAAGTTGAACAGCTCCCTACCGATCTTGAAGAATATCTTCCTCACGTCCGATAGGTGTCGTGTTCTTAGTTTACTTATCAGCTCATCGCTTGTAACGTCAGATGTCTCACATACAACCTGAAGCAAGATGTTAAGCTCGCCCCTATTGAAGCTTCTCTTGTATCGTATGGTTGATTGTGATGATGTGTGTAGTCCTGCGTACACATATGGATGAGGTCGAGGTGTTTGATCCATTTGGAATGTTGTGTTTGTGGTGCGCCTGGTAGGACTTGAACCTACGGCCAATTGATTATGAGTCAACTGCTCTAACCACTGAGCTACAGGCGCAAAAAGGGCCAGTGACATTTCACCGGCCCCCTGCTGAAATGAAACACGTCTGAGCTGTTATCGCCTCACACGCGTTCTCGAGGCGGGGCTTGAACCCGCATGTAACCAGTTACCCTTTCGACAAGGTATAAGCTTGAGGGGATACTCGAGAGTACCTCAGGCGGGACTCGAACCCACAACCTACAGCTTAGAAGGCTGTTGCACTATCCGGTTGTGCTACTGAGGCATGAAGACCTACTCCTTGAGTAAGTCGTCGATACTTTGCTCCAGTGCATTTACAGCCTGATTGATAAACACAGATAGACTGTCGTCATTCATGTTTATCCCGAGTACCTTGTCAAGCTGCTGTTGCATACCACTGATGTGGTGCTTCAGCTTATGCTTGAACCTGGTCTCGCCTTGTGTTTCATCGAGTAACTCCTGCAACAACAGTGATGTAACGAATAGTTTCACCTCCAGTGGTTGTAATGTCTTACCTCCTATTTTTACATCTTTACTCATGACAGTGCAACATTTGATTTTTCAAACTCTTTTACTCGCTTGTAAACGTCGTACAGCGTGCTGTCCTCCATTTCATCCCACATGTAGTCAAGAGTTCTAGCCTTGGCTTGTTGATTTGCAGCGCATAGTGCTACGTTGCTCACAAGGTATGCCAAAGCTTGATCATCAAGAACTTCGATGTTGAATTTCAACCAACAAAACTCATACTGCTCCCTCATATACCAAACAGCCTTGGGATTCCTGTCGGCTTTGCGGCGTGATTTGCCCCTAACCCCACATTTCTCAAGAAACTGTTGCCTCAGCTCCCAAATTTCGGGATTACGTAAATGAATGTGTCCAGCATTGGGCTGTTGTGCTCGAAAGTTGTGATAGACCTTGTTATAAAAGTCAACCACAGTCTGATACTCAGAGTGATCGATGTTGTATTCATCCATAAACCTCATCATATCGTCTTCGAACTTCTCTTTCTCTATGTCCTCCAGCATCTCAGCACTACATCCCATAGACACCATCACTTCGAAGTGATTCGCTGTCTTGAATAACTCTCTGTACTTGGGGTCTCGAGCTTCGATTAGCTGTTCCATCAGGTTAGTTTCTTAGGCTTCACCTGATCAATACTATCGAAGTTCTTGCTCTCAAGGTTACGATGCTCAGCTTTGAACTCAGGTTTAGTCATGAGTGCTGCACGCTTGAGCTCATAGTTGAGCAAGTTTCCGCATTGTTGTACAAGCTTGGCTGTAGCCGCTGCTTTGTACACGTCTATCTCATCTCTATCGAGTTGGTCTAGGGTAGTTGTGAGCTTGTGAAACAGGCTCTTGGTATTTACTGCTTGCATTTGATTTGTTATTTCTCCCACGTCTGTGAGATGTTAGTATCTGCTTTGCGCACGCCATTGGGTATAATAACCTTGGCTGCCTTCTCCATGAGCTCAGTCATTCTGACTGCCCATTCTTCTGATATATCTTCCTTACACACAGTGTCAATCTGGTCATGAACAGTCATGACTATCTTGACCTTACCCTGCCAGGACTCCTTGATTTCTCTGTAGATGTAGATCAAGGCAAGCTTGGTCATGTCTGCGGAGGAGCCCTGAATGGGTGTGTTCTTGCTAGCACGTTCGATACTACCTAGTTCCATCATCTTATCTCTGTCGTTCCACATCTTGGGGTACCAAGAGTCGAACCATCGACTTCGTTTGAATGGTTTAAAGGTACGGATATATCCGTTACGTGTACCGAATGTACCAAGCTTTGTTAGGAAGTCTCGGATGTTAGGGAACTCTGTAAAGTATTTCTCTATAAGAGCCTCTGCATCCTTCTTACTGATCTGCAGTGTGTCTGCTAACTTAAACGGACCCATTCCGTATGCGAGTCCGAAGTTGATTGCTTTGATCTGGGTTCTAAGCTTCTTACGTGTAGCGTCGTCTGCTTCTCTCCATCTTTGTTCGAAGACGAGATCAGCACATACGCCGTGCAAGTCCAAGCCTCTTCTAAGTGCATCCAACCACACTGGATCTTGTGATCCGTATGCGATGACATTTAGTTCCTGTGAAGAGTAATCGGAAGAGACGAAAACCCATCCTGGCTCGGTAACGAAACAGTTTCTAAAGGTATTATCGCTCGGAATTTGCTGCATGTTAGGTTTAGAGGACGAAACTCGTCCAGTATCCAAGATCTGAGAGAAGTTAGTGTGGACTTTTCCGTCGCAATTGACGTAGTTGAAGAACTTAGTACCATAGGCGTTCGCCAGTTTGGTTCTTTCTTTATAGCGTATATAGTCATCGATAAGCTTGTGTTTGTACCTGTACTTGTTCAACTTCTTACCGTTGACATCTTCAAGATCAGGAACGAGGTTTCTAAATAGCTCCAAGGTTTGCAAAGGGGAGCTCCACTTAATTGCAGTGTGTCTGACCTCCTCCATTGGAGCAAACATATCTACCTGCACAGGGATGCGGTAGTGTTGTAGCAATGGATGTGCCAACACAGCTTTATCTAATGTTATCTCTTGTTCTCGTGCCAACTTGACCATTTCTTCTGCCATAGCTGTCCACCTGTCTTTGTCAATCATCAAGCCTTCATACTCAATCTCTGAGAATACAAGGACTACTTGATTCTCAAGACTGGCGACTTGTTCCAGTTCAAGCGAACGAAGTAATCCAAGTTGTTTTTCCCGTATGTCAAGTAGATAAACCACATCGTTCGCCCCATAAGTAATCTGATCAACCGTATAAGGCTGACCTTTGAGCCCGATGAATTTGTTCCGCGTCTCTTTATCGAGAGTTTGATTGAGGTATCTCTCTGTGCACCTGGCAAGAGAGTATCCATAGTCTTGCTTACCGCAATTGAGAACTCTCTCCGCAAGAAACGTATCGTATACTTTCTCCACCGATATTCCAGCCCACATCTTGATGAACTTATAGTCGAACTTAGCATTGTGAAAAACCTTGACGATCTTTTCCGACTCGAGTACTTGTCTGAGGGGCTCGATGTTGACTTCTCGTGTGTCGATGACATACTGCCTTTCTTTGTCCCCGATCTGGAACATGATGAGCTTCTTGCACGTGAAGTCGAAACCCTCCGTCTCGGTGTCCACCCCCAAAACTGCCTTGCTTTCACAATAAGCCTTGCATTCTTGTATCGTCGCTGTCGGGATATCATTGAGGGGGGAGTTCGTTCCTATGAATCTTACGCTCTTCATTCTCCATAAATATTAGTATCTGTTTTGCATCTTGGATGCTGTAGGTTTTGCCGATGAAATATACTTGATCTCTGCTATTCCTCTCGGATGCTTCGATAAGTCTCTTCAAGTCAGCGCTGCGTCCTTCTTGGACCATCGCAGCTATTCGTCCCATTTTACCCATGGCGTAAGATTTAAGGTGTTTGAAAAAATGAATGGGGGACGTCTCCCCCACTCGGTGTCTTATGTTATACTTAACCAAAGTATATGATGCGTCCATCAATGCACTCTTACGACTGCAAACCAGCGCCCTCCATCTGGAGAGTCTCCACAATCTGCGTAGCAGGAGCTGCAGATGCAGGAGTGGCTTGCAAGAAGCTGTGGTTAATAGCTTCTGCCGCAGTCAACTTGGTGTGACGGTAGACAGGCATGCTCGTCCCAGTAGCTGGGTTGAGAGCCTTGACAACCTCACCGGTTGACGGATTTACCTTTGGCTCCTGCGAAGAGGAGTACGGGTTACGTTCGAAGTTCTCTACAACTTCGATACCCGTGGCAAACCCATAGACATCGTCTGCGTAGTGCAGCTTGTCTCCATCATTGTAGCATGTGCCTTCCATGGCACCAAAGATTTTGACAGCCTGCTCAGCAGACAGTGAACGAATAGCGGTCACACCCGTTGTGTTACCAAGCTCAGGAGTACCCTGCTCGAAAGCAATCATCTTGCTCTCGATGCTACCTGCAGTTGCGGGACGCTCAATCTGTTGAGCAAACTGCACGGATACCTGGTTCTTAGTAGAACGAGGGTTAACCCACCAACGACGTACCACGGTTTTGCCTGTGGTCAGGGCATTTTGATAAGCTGTTGAAGCCATCGTAAAAAAATTAAGAAAAGAAAAAATGGGGACACTTGATGGTAGTCCCCCAACACCATACTGTTACGCACTCATCATGACCGCCTTGTAAGCAATGAATGCAAACAAGCACATGAGCAAGATGAAGCGAAGTCTTTCATTCGTGTAGATACCAAAGGGATTGAACCCTTTGTAAGTCTTATCATACAATAGTGCTGCAACAAACAGGATGAATCCCAATGTCAGCGTGGTCGGGGTTGGTGCTCCAATAAACATGACATCAGAATTGTAGTGATGCACATGCAATACCAACACCAACGACAGCACCAACTGCACACTCAGGACACAGTGCTGAAGCAACAAGAGTTACTGCTGGCTCTGCACTGAGTGCACCACCAACAGCCTCATTAATACAATCACCCAAACAGCCCCAACAGAATGTGTCAGGTCCATCAAAGTCGTACAACTCCCATGCGTTGTTAGCATCTTGCTGAACGACGAACTCAATTCCTCGCGGGTCTTCAGGTGACCATGCATGCACAAGATGTGCACTGTTCTGTGTACCCAAGTCGTACACTTCATACTTCAAGCCATATTTCTTACCAGTCTTTACAAGCTTACCTCGAAGGTCTTGTGCTGTGGTAGATTTAACGGCTGGGTAGTCATCAGCATATACTGCTGAGTCCTTTGTACATGATGCGAGTGACATGATAGTCACTGCCATTGCTGCTACGATAGCGTAGCGAAGCATAACTCCATAGAATTCTTTCATAATAAGATTGTTTAGTTAATGATTGATGACCTCAGCCTGTACAATTGATGCTGTTCGTAGGTCCATGTGTTTACATCATTTACTTGTCCTCTCCCAATGTTGTGCATTACAAGGTTGTCATTCACAACCACACCAATGTGATCAGTATGCCCACCTAGTTTCCACCAGATGATATCACCAGGCAATGGTGCCCCACCTATAACCCGTACCCATTCAGTTGATGCAGACAGGTAGTCACCAATGTTAGGGACACGACGATGGTCAATGTTTGTGTCAACACTCCTACCCTCGTATCTACGTTGATATGCAATCTCTTGTTGCAAGTCAACCCCAATACCACGGAATGTGCGTATGACTACGTCAGTGCATACACCTTGAAGCGGATCAATGTCACCCATTGGGTAGTTAATGCTTTGATAGTCAGGTACGTACTTGACATCAGGATTGAAGATGGCAAGAGCTGCCGCTGTCACCTCATTTGGTGTGACATCTTCAAACACCACAGGCAGTGGTGTGCACCCCATGCAGTTAGATGCAAGGGTGACTTGTAATAGTAAATTAATCATGTTATCTAAGTTTTGAGGTAAAACGGGGAGCCGAAGCCCCCCGTCCACTATCTACATCCTATTCATGGTTCCCTTTTCTGATCCATGATAGGTCCTTCAACAGAGCTATAGTCTGGCTGCTGATGTGCAAGCATCTCTAGCCAGTCTAAGACATTGACAATACCATTGCCGTCAAAGTCATACCCTGTCCCAGGTGTCACAGTTTCTCCATAGTGTTGGAAGAACCCGAGCAACACCTGCATAAAATTGAGGAAGATTTCATTCCAAGCCATAGCGTTGTGTTTAATGTGAAACGTAGTTTAGCTTTGGTCTCCTCCGTCCGAGTCGGTTTACGTCCGCACAAGCTTCCATGTGTGTAGCTTGTACTAGTACCAATAGTTTACCCACCGCCTTGAGTTGTGACTCAACACGATGGAGTTGACGTTCGTTAGGGTAAGATGTGACATATTGTTGTTCCCACTGTTCCTTATTCCTACATAGCCAACGATAGTGGCGTTGGATGTCTGTATGCTGACTATTTATGATAGCCAACACACGAGACATACCACATCTTACCCTAACGAACGTCAACTCCATCGTGTTGAGTCACAATTCAACAGTGTAACCAATCATTCGAGATCGATCTTTTTAAGCTGGGCAAGTGCAACACGCAATGACATACGCTCTTCCTTGAGATTCTCGATGAGGTCATCGATCTCATCCAGACGCTTGTTAACGTCATACTTCTGTTCAGTAACGAATGTCTTGTTCGTCTGAACTCGTTGGACACCAGGTGCCACAAGTCTGTTTGGTTCCATGATATATTATTTAAGGTTAACTAAGAGACGATAAAGGGAAAGAGGTAGTATCCTAACTACACGTCTACATCTGACGTCAGCCCTGTAATATGCTGCTCTTCCCTGACATGTATAGAGGACATGACGGCCCCACCTCTGTGTAGTCTAAGACCCAGAGGATTTATTTATCTGCGATTTCCACGTTAGCATACGCTGCGCAGTAGTGTCCTTGTGTACCACAAGATGACAACGTTACGATGATTGCTATAAATAGGAACCATCCAGCCAGGTATGCAACCAAGCGCAAGGGGAAAGTCTTCATGTTCAGTGTTATTTAGGGTTATCGAAGAGAATAAAAAGCAGTTTGTCTTCATGCTTAGGAATACGACGTTGCCATTGCTGACTGTGTGTGACTTAATGAGAACACGTACGTCCTTTCTAATTCGATTAGCTATTGGGAGGAGTGAAGTCCCGCAATGGGATCAACACACCGTCCACCATTACGTATGTAATCATGACTCGTGGGTTAACTAAGGTTATCTAATAAGTGACATAGCATAGTATGTCGAAGAACTGTAGTAGTGGTAGAATGTGGGAAAAAGTGGTGAGTGAGACCTAGTCCAAGCATTCACGAACACTAACTAATGTTTCTTGGTTGGGGAAGAAGGGCGAAGCCCGCACTCGTTAGAGTGCAAGGCTTTCGACCGTCTCGTAGCTGTTCACAGTAGCGATGTGAATAGTGTCGCCAGTTACCTTGTCTTGCGTAGCAAGGACTTGGTAGTCTGCGAGTTTGCCGTCCTTGGACTTGTTGCCGATAGGCATTGAGGACGTAGTACCGTCAGCATTTGTGACTGACAAGAAGGCTCCGTTAGGGCCGTTGACTTTGGAGACGTTGGTTGCACCACGCTCCTTGAGGAAATCGATGAGTTTCATGACTCGAGATTTAAGTTTAACATAGGGGGATACCCCAAAAGACGCTGTATAGGGCCGGTCTGTGATTGTGGAGGTTAACGCTCTCAAAAATTCTACCCCGAAAAAATTTTTTTTTGTATATTGCCGCGCATAATAGAGACCACATCCTAGTGATCGGCCTTAGGTAACCAGTAAAGGCCTAGACATCGGGTTACATTAACCACCAACATAGGTGGTGAACGTCGTCCCCGGTAGTCTCGAAAAGTGCGTTGGTATAAAACTCGGGAGGGAACAAGGCTATGGGCTGATAGAAATGCCCCCTCATAGGCTCAACACGGCGAGTGGAAGTCCAACGTTAGACAAAATTCCTCAGGGGGATAAGTGTGCCCAATAATGAACAAGTCAAATAGGAGAGCTAAGTACGTAAGGCAGGATGCTGCTAAAGAAGCTGGTGAAAATACTAACCAGATTCGAGGAGTTACGCCCGGTCGTAGAGTAAGCTCTGACCCTGAGCGTGTTAAAGAGGTAGCACAGAAAATGATGGACGATGGAGACCTCCCAGGTTGGGCAGTCTTCGAGAGTAAGCTACAATGCTGCCCATCAGATGTACTTGTCTACGACACAATAGAAGACATGCAGTCAGGCACCTACTACGAGTGGGGAAATGACGTAGCGGAAGAGTCAGTAGACACGTTTGAGAACCCAAACCCCATCACATACTTCCCACAAGACGGGCAGATGTGCATAGTCCCAGGACCACGTGGGGGGATATTTAGATTTGTAGAGGAAGACAGCACCGACCCAGACAATCACCCGCTAGAAGACGGGGGTATTGTATTTGGGGCAGGGCCATTGGCAGAAATAGAGGGGGATATCAAGCTATATCTGTACGCCCCCATGGAAGATTCGTCAGAGCTTGGGTATTGGACCAGTAGTTTTGTAAGACACTACGGAACTATAGGCAATAACGGAAGTAGTACGCACTATCGGCACTTTCCACAGGACATACGATGGGAAATACAAGATGCTGACGGGAATACTCTACACACTTCTCAGGATTTTGTAAATACGGCAACAATAACAACAAGGAACAGCGGAAGCCGAAGTACCGGGGGTTACTTAACGGTAGTAATGAAGACTTCCCCGGATGTTTAAGTCCCCGATGATGGGGAAGGAGGCCGGGGAGCAGAGTACTTCCCTAACGGGATGGGGTGGGCAGAGTTCAATTGGAACTTGTTCTTAGACAACCAAAGCCCTACAAGAGTATATCCGCACAACCAAGCCACTATATGTGCACGCACCCCACCCAACTATGAACCGCAGTTCATAGATGACAGAACAGGTAAGAGGTATAATAAACTATTTGTACCAGGAGAGGGGTTCAGCCAAGAGCATACGTTTGAGGTAAAGCACAAAGCACGTAGGACTGGGCACAACTACTACAACGCTTACTGGATAAGAGAAGGGACGGAACAAGCCAAGGAGTGGGAAAGCAAATGGTGGTACGACCCAGACGCAGAGGATGATGCAGATCACATCAACCAGATGTTCAACTCTGCAGTCTATAAGAAGTACTACGAGGGTGGGAAAGATGTAAACTTCGCAATATCTCCAGGAGACTACACAACACTATCACCCATACGCATACCACATGGTATGAGGAACTGGGGTAGATTGCAAATACATGCTTGGGGAGCTAACATTAACGTAAGACACTGGGCAGCAGGTATCTCGTCAAAGCCTCTACTTAGCGAAGTCAACCAGTCTCAGAAAAGTCAGTGGGAACTGCTGCACAACTGGAGCACAAACTGTGCATTTGACATACAGGGCTTTACCATAACAGGACTTGCAGGAAGCACCCCAGAAGGCAGCACCTATTCATCACAGACATACTACGAGCCCCTGCTGACAATGTCTCAGTACAACCTCTTCGAGGATTGGTACAACCCGAATGAGGAGATAGAGACGTTGTGGGGAGCTACAGAAACAGATGAGGAAGGTAACATCATACCTCTGATAGCAACAAACGATGGTTACACAGTAGCGGAGACCTATGCTGCGCTAGTATCTGTAGCAACGCACTACTCTAGTGTAATGATAGAGATAGGTGGGGGATATGCGGGTGGGGTACAAAACAACAATGTAGCCAGAGGTGCAGTAGGTATAAGAACTGGTCTAGGACTGGGGTGGTTGATACAAAACAACAGTACTCACAGCCACGGCTTCTCGAACATTGAACCTCAGCAGGGTAATAGAATACTGGTAGAACCGTTCCCATGGATATCTGTGGGAGAGAGCGGCTATCAAGAATTTACAGAGCCTGTAACCTCAGATGCACTCAGAGAACTAAGAGATACAGACGCAGACCCTAACGCACCTGAGTACCCACTAGATACAGGAGACAAGTATGGGGAGACTGGGAGACTGTGGGCATCAGATGTAGAAGAAGAGGATCCGGCGTACAAGCTATACGAAGTCAGAACTGAAGTCACCTCACAAACTAGAGATGTTGACGAGGAGAGTGGGGAGA
>BCSF01000681.1_pt1 | contig 12500 bp, 15 predicted proteins | sample 1016431 | NCBI WGS metagenome assembly BCSF01 (sample SAMD00045685;SAMD00045686;SAMD00045687;SAMD00045688;SAMD00045689;SAMD00045690;SAMD00045691;SAMD00045692;SAMD00045684;SAMD00045690;SAMD00045691;SAMD00045692;SAMD00045684;SAMD00045685;SAMD00045686;SAMD00045687;SAMD00045688;SAMD00045689, study...
TTTAGTGCAAGGTGGGGAGCGCAAAGATTTGGTTAGGGTAATATGGGTTACACAGATCCAGAAACACAAGAATTAAAACGATTTGATGAAAGAGGCGGTTTAATTGTTGGCGCAATGATTGCTGAGTTAACAGCAGACATAGGGCCAGAAATAGCAGAAACAGTCGGTGCTATTGGTGGCGGTATTCTTGGCGGAGCTGCTGGGATTCCTGGTGGGCCCGCAGGAGTGACTGCCGGTGTTATAGCTGGAGAAGGACTTGGATCTGCCTCAGCAAGAGAGTCTTATATAGGCATACTTAATTATTTTGGTGAAACAGAAGATAACCGTACGCTAGGTGAGCTGGGATCTGACTTTGTTTTAACTGGCGGTTTAAATGCTGCTGCTGGGCCAGTATTGGCAAAATTTTGGCAAGGAATTAAAGCTACGGGCAATAGTGTTAGATATTTGGCTGATACCATGAGTGTTGAGGCAAGAGAGGCCTACAAAAAATTAAAATCTGTGGTTGATAATCCAACGCCAGGACAACTGGTTTTAAATCCAATGACTAACATGTTGGAAAAAATACTGAACAATTTACCAGCATCATCAAAAACAATGCACGAGGCTGCTAAAAGAACTTTGGTCCAGGTAGAAGATTATGCTCTTGATCTGGCGCAAAAATATGGTGGAGCAAGGACACAAACTGAGGCTGGTGAAAAATTACTTGCACCAAAAGAGGATGCTAGTCTTCTGGTGGGCCCAGCGTTTCAAGGTGGAAGTTTGCGACAAGCAAGACAAAGGTATAACAATCAAGTTAATAAAAATTATGCTGAGGTAAACAGCTTATTGCCAGACGGCAACATAAAACAAATTGATGCACTGCAAGCCTTAGCTGATGATTTGGTCGTTGCAAGTAAAACAGCAGTCGGTGATAAAACAAGTGCAGCTGGATTAGCACAGCTTGAACCTATATTAAAAGATTTTAGTGACGGTGTTTTAAATTGGAAAGATTTAAGAAAGCTGCGCACACAATTAATGGAAGATACAAGAAGTGCTGTAGCAAACGGCGCTACATCGCAATCACAAAAAACCGAAATCAAACAAGTCATTGGAGCAATTACACAAGTGCTCGACAATCATGTTGGTTCTTTTGGAGATGAGGCTTTAGAGGCCTCGTATAAACAAGCCAACACGTTTGTAAGAACCAATATGGACAAAATGTCTGGGCCTATAGCTTACATTGACAATATTTTAAATAAAGAAGGATCTACCATAGAGAGCGCTTTAAGGGGCATAGTAAACGGAACTAAAGAGGGTCCGTCTGGAATATTAAAACTTAAAGAGGTTTTGACACCAGAAGAATTTTCTGTTTTGCCAGGCTATATGCTAGGTAGAATGGGATTGCCCACACCAGGAATGGCAGAGGGTGTAGAGCTCGGTGTAGAGACTGGTGCTGAATACATAACTAAGTCTGGTTTTTCTCCAAATACTTTTATGAAGAACTGGAACGTTATGTCAAAAGAGGCAAAGGATGCTTTGTTTAAAGGTTCTGAATACGCAGATTTGAGCAAAGAATTAGATAATCTAGCATTTACGGTGCAAAGAATTAGAGATTCAGCAAAGTTAGCAGGCAATCCTTCTGGCACGGCTCAAAGTTTTCATGCACTTGGTTGGCTCGGTGCGGCAGGCGCGGCTACAACATTTGGTACTCTTGAAATGGGTCTTGGAACTTTGGTTGCACCAGCTGGTGTGGCAAAACTTATGACGGATCCAAGGTTGGTAAGATTGGTGGCAGAGGGTACAGAAATCGTTGCCACTAACCCAAATTCAATGGCTCAACATGTAAGAAGGTTGTGGCAAATACAGGCAGCTAACCCGGAAAGAAGAGATGAGGTCAGAGCGGTCTTGCAGGGATTACAGGGTGAAACGACAGAACCAATGCCAGAAAACCAAGCAGTTTCTATGCAGTTTGATCCTATGGCTCCAAATGAGGGTATGTTTAGACAAGTATCAACCTCAGAGGTTGCTAACAAACTTCTACCAAGCAGCAATCAACTTGCGCAGTCTATTCAAGAATTTTCAGTGCCAGAGGTTGAGGGCCAGTTGTTTGCCGACCAGGCACCAGACATGGGTATGGCCAGTTTATCGCCATCAATACTGCCAGACGAGGCAGATCGTGAGATCGCTATGCGTCAACAAGCGGGGATTGCAGGACTAGGCTAATGGCCCGCGATTACAAACAAGAATACCAAAACTATCACAGCAGGCCAGAACAAATAAAAAAGAGAGCCTCTAGGAACGCCGCCAGGCGTGCTGCTCTCAAGTCCGGTAAAGTAAAAAGGGGTGATAACCTAGACGTACATCATAAAAATGGTAATCCTCTGGACAACTCTGCAAGTAATTTACGAGCGGTTCATAAAAGCAAAAACAGATCTTTTGCTCGGACAAAAACTGCGAGAAAGGCCAGAGCTTAGTCGGTAGACTCGGTGGCCTGGATCATGGCCCCAACAACTTCATAATCTAATTCATATCCCATGTGGGTTTCATCGTTAAGGACTATCTCCAGGTTTCTGGATATGAGTCTTAACAGCGCGGCCTGTTGATGCAAGGTAAGTCTGCTGAACAGCTCAATGACTTCCGGCGCCTCAAGCACAGGTTTGTAAGATTGAGGTTTAGTTTTTTGCGACATAATGTTTTTAAACATTAGATCTTGACAGTGGATCCAGGACCTTCAACGGCAACCCTGTGCTCTTCTCTTGCAAAAGAATCATGCTGTTTTAATCTTGCATGTTCTTTTTCAATTAAAACTTTTAGCTGATCTATTTTGGACCTGCGTTCCATCTCGCATATTTCTTGCAAAAGATCATAAGTTTTAACATCTACTGCCAAACTTTTTCTCATTTTATTATTTTCAGTGTGTATATCCATGGACGAATTGTATACGCTTTTGCACATATATACAATTAATTTTTTACAAATGTATGATAAACTAATTCACCATGTATAAGCTAAAAAATTATCTTCTCAGCATGCAATCCCACTGGATGATTAACCAGGCAACCTATGATGCTGTCCAGGAGACAATTCCTTTGGTTGCTAAATATGTTGCAGCTGACGGCATGGATAAAATGGACAAGACGCCGATACACACCATGGCCAAAAAGATCTTTCCAGAAGTTTACAAGATCCCATTGTTTCGGCGACAGTTTTGCAAACTGTTGGTCGAAGAAATAGAAATGATGCGCAAAGAAATAGGTTTTGAGGGCAATGCCGATGAAGATGAGTTACGGCAGATCCCAGAAATAGTTTTACGAGAGCAATGTCCAGAGCTGTATAGAAACATGTGGTTCGTAGTACAAACCGTACTCAATCCTATTTTTATGGCCATCTGGCAAAGAAGTTGTGCAGATCCATCTAGCATACAAATAGCCAACTACAATCTGAAAGACAAAAAACAAGGGGCCTGGCACCATGACGAAAGCTCGGATATTAGTGTGGTTGTGCCGCTCAATACTGGTGGCTATGAAGGTGGTGGCACAGAGTTTAATAATACCGGTTCAATGAAACCTTTGCCGACAGGCCATACTTTAATCTTTCCTAGCTTTACGCACTTGCACAAAGGTTTGCCGGTTGGATCTGGTGATAGATACTTGCTGGTGTTCTGGCTTTGCAATAAACAACGCCACATGGATATTTACGAATCGTTAATATAGATCTCCGAGTTCTATAATCTGCGGGCCTTCTAAATTGTAAGGCTTGTAGTCATTGTTTTTCTCTGCCTCTAACAATCTATGCAAGGCTTGCTCATTCTTGGCTCGGCCATATTCCAGGGCCTCGCTTGACATGGTGTAAACCACATAAGGATAGGGGTGGGCCTTCTCCTGGGCCAAGAAAGAAAATCCATCTACAGGCAATCCTACGGCCTTACAGGCATCAACATAAAGTGCAGCTTGCATGTGGTATTTGAAATTATTAATCGCTTGTCTGAATCCTCTGGGCGATGCGTCCCGGCATGTTTTTAGATCCCAAACGTGTTGGCCGTCATACCAATCAAACCTAGACTTAAATGGTTGGCCATGAAACATATAACAAACAGTCAGCTCGGTTTTATCGTTTGACTTATTAGGAATTAGATCCTGGACTATTTTCCTGCGCTCCATGCAAGTTTCATATAAGTCTTGAGTGATAGGTGTTCTGCTACCTACACCACCAAGGAAATCTTCATAGGCCTCTTTGCCGGCTTTTGTTCGGCGGTCGATGTTTGGCTGTATCACAAACTCATCGTCAAATTTGTGCAGCTCCAGGAACACCGTGTGTTGCACTCTGCCTTCCAGCAAAGCTGGTGAGTCAGAAAAACCTTTTTGATTCTTCCAGGTGTAAACACATTGCTCTACTTGTTTGATGTCCGATGCTCGGTATGCCGGGATCTCGTTGTACTCCTCAAACGGCATGTCTTCATATATTCCTTCTTTAAACTCCATTGCTGGCCTCCTTTATTTGTTCGGGTGTTAGGTTAAATGCGTTGAGGTTGCCTGCTACAGTTCTGCGCTCGCCGTCTCCAAAGAACGGATAAACACAGTGTTGCATCCAGGACGGAAACATAAGCAGCTTGCCGACCTCTGGTTTAACATAACGTGATTGTGAGGGCCGCAATCTTTCTGGATCTCCAGTTTGATTAAGGCCATAAGTAAAATTGATGTAGCCGTCTATGGCTCCGGAGCTGTTATAAAGATCATAGTGGAGCTGCTCTTGTTCGCCAGGCTTGGCGATTTGATCTGGGATCTTAGTCCAGCAGGTAAAAGAAATACCCATCGGCGAAGACGTAAGATGATCGTGGATCGGGTTGTAATCTCCAGCATAAGAATGAACCGACCAGAGTTTATCCATTGATACTTTCTTTGGTTGGATCTGCGACTTGGTAAACTCAACGAAGTGGCGTAGATAACTAACGCCCAAGTTCTCAACTATGGTTCTAAATAGCTTTAGTTCTTCTAGCTCATAATCCATTTCAAGTTGTTCGCCCTGGTGGATCTGGCCAATAAGACTATCGCCTGCTGATTTTTTGTCCTGGCTTAGTCGCTCTTTGTCCAGGTAGTTGTTTAAATTTTGCACCAAGTCATCGGACAGATCATGTTCTATCATCAATGCCGCTGGCAACGAAAAAACATTGTAATGAATTTCGCTCACCAAGGTCCCTCTTCATTATCTGCATCTGCCTCGACTTGTTCTATGGTCCAGAGATCTTCGGTGACACCGTACTCGTTAGCATGCTCCTGCATAAGTCTATTTAAAAACCACTGCGCTTTACCTAAACAAATATCTGGGTTGTCTTTTTTGTCATAGCGCCATAAGTATTTGAAGACGCTTGCTTTTAGATAGCCGTGAAAGGCCTCGGTGGGCAAAGATGCTTTGATCGCATCAATGCACTCGACATCGCCTTGCTTATAATGTTCTGGGTTGATTGGGTCTTGTGTTTTGTCCATGTTGGCTCCTGGTTAAAAGTGAAGTGCTCTTGGCAATGTCTGCACTTCAAAGACACATGTAAAGGTCTAACCTTAAACCTCTGCCTGTTAGTAAGTAACTGTTGTGAGAATCTATGGAGAAAATTCCAGCTACTTACAGCGTCAAACTAAAACGGTATTCTGTCAGAAATATCGTCACTCGCATCTTCATCTGGTTTAGCTAAATCTGCTAGGCCAGGCTCGGATGCTTTCTGCGGTTCTTCTCTGACACCATCTTCAACCGCTGCTAGATATTCAAAACTATTTTCTATGTCCTTTTGCACGAAGTCTGGTAAGGCATCAAAAATATCACACATGGCTTTGGTTGCATCGTTGCTGTTGCCATTAAACTCATCGCAGTAAACGCTAAGGTCAAAGGTTACTTGCGGATTGACTGTGGCCACTTTTTGTACGCCACCGTCTGGTCTTGATAGTTTGAGGATCTTGGCATTGCCGCCAGCAAAACCTCTCTCCGGGTTTGGTGCGGTATGTCCTACGCCTATTCTTGCTGTCATGCCGACCAGAACACCTACATCAAAACCTGCAAGTTCTTCTTCGGTGAAAGTCTTATCTCTCCAGTTCTCTAAATCTTTTCTAAGGTTTGCTGCCTCATATAAAGATGCAGTGTAAGTTTTGCTCACACCGAAAGGCCTGTCATCCTGCATCAAAATTTCATTGTCGTCTGGATCTACGGCTTTGGTTATTTCAAAGTCCAAGCGTATTTCTTTTTTCTTACTGACTTGGCCCTTGAACTCTTTTTCTCTTGTTCCAAGATCTACGATTCTGAAACAAGTACCTTCATAGATACCTGGTTGTAATTTAGCGAAGTCTTCTCCGCCCCCTTCCGTACTTATTGTCAAACTCATAATGATCTCCTAAAATGTTGTTTGCTTATTATCATAAATTAATATAGGATTGTATACACTTTAATAATTAAAGCAAGACCAACCAGGAAATAAATGTGACTCTCAAAATAACCAGACCAAGCAAACCAAAAAATTTTAACACTCCATTCACTACAGATCACCAATACCAGTTCAGTCAATTCCTGGCAGAACATGGTTTGGAACCGGACCCAAAAAAGGGTTTGATTACCGATGGGTCTATTGGTCGGGCCTACATAAATGTCGGTGGTCAAAGAAAGTTGGTGGGTTGGTATCAGCTGTGGATCGATCAATCGATTCCATTTGGACGATTGGGTGACTATCGTATCTCGGCTGACCAACCCACGGCTGTCTGGAAATCGGAGAATCAACAAAAGCGCAGAATAACCAAAGAACAAAAAGCAGAGATAGCAGCCTTACAAAAGCAGGCTGAGGTCAAACAACAGGAGAAGTATTCTAAGTCCGCCAAGCGTGCTCAGAGCCTCTGGGAGAAGGCCAAACCTTGTGAGAAACACTCTTACTTAGAGAAGAAAAAAGTCCTCTCCTATGGCCTTAGAGCAGACGAACATGGCAACCTTATGATTCCGCTGTATGACAAGCAGATGACGATTGTCGGGATCCAATACATCGATGAACACGGTGGCAAACGTTTTCTTACTGGTTCCAAAAAAAGCGGTAGCTTTTTTATACTTGGATCGGAGATCTTAAAAAGTTCAGACATACTCAATTACGCAGAAGGATATGCCACAGCTGCATCGGTCTACGCTGACTTCTCACAGCCAGTCATAGTAGCTTTCGATGCTTACAATCTTACGCCGGTCGCAGAGACGATGTTCGAGTTTTTCGCTGATCGCAAGCATGTGTTCATCGCCGACAACGATGATAGTAAAACCGGAGAAAAGGAGGCAACTAAGGCCTGCCAGTATGTGCGCAAGAACAAAGGGCAGGCAGAGGTCTTGATGCCAGAGACACAAGGTGATTACAACGACCACAAGAACGAGCTCGAAGAGATCGAATCCGTTGAAGGCGAAGTCATACCCGCGATGCAAAAATTGGACCTACCGACTGAGTACGACTTCCAGAGATCTGCGGCTGGACGGTTTCTTAATACTAAAGACAACATCAATGGGGTAATGAAGACGCATGACATAGAGGTGCGCTACAACGTGATTAAAAAGCGCATGGAGATAGAGATACCCAACATGAACTTTATCGCTGACATGAAAGAGGAGGCTAGCCTCATAGAGATCGAAGATCGGTGCATTAACATGGGGATCCCACATACCAAGGTGCGAGACTATTTGAAGATCCTGGCCAAAGAATACAACCCAGTGAAGGAGTGGATCAATTCAGCGCCCTGGGATGGCAGAGACAGGCTCCAGGCATTTCTTGATTCATTGGTTACCCATGACTCAAACCAGTTAAAAGAGATGCTGATGAAGAAGTGGCTGATAAGTTGTGTGGCCGCTGCTTACGAAGTCAATGGCGTTGAGCTCGAAGGCATACTCGTTTTGCAGGGCGCACAAGGCCTGGGTAAGACGCTGTGGTTCAAGCGACTGTGCGATTACGACCGTGGTTGGCTGTTAGAAGGGGCAACACTTAATCCTTCTGATAAGGACAGCGTAAAGCGGGCGGTGAGTCATTGGATCGTTGAGCTCGGAGAGATAGAGTCCACGTTCAAGAAGAGTGACATCGATCAGCTGAAAGCTTTTGTTACGGCGAAGACGGATGAACTTAGATTGCCATACGACAGAGCTTTCACGACCTATCAAAGACGTACGGCTTTCTACGCCAGTGTCAACGCACGCGAGTTTTTGACGGACACGTCCGGGAATCGAAGATTCTGGGTACTCGCGGTAAAAGACATAGACGTCAATCATGGCGTAGACATGCAACAGCTCTGGGCCCAAGTTAAAGAGACGATGTATGTGCAGGGCCAAAAGAATTGGTTTCTATCACCGGATGAGCGTGAGCTCTTGAATGAAAGCAATGAGATCTACCGCACCCAGAGCAGCGTAGAGGACCTCCTCCTCGAACATGTGGACTTTGAGTCGGAGAACATCAAGCCAGTGCAGATGACTAAGCTGCTAAGAGATCTGGGCATCAAGGCGCCCAGGATGCCAGACTTCAAAGAGGCAGCTCGTGTCCTACACGAGAGAGGCATCGAGCCGCGCCGGTCTAATGGCAAGAAGGTGTATGATATGGACTACAAGGCGATTGATGATAACGGCATGACGTTTGGAGATAAGTTTTAATGGCGGGCAAGGGCGATAGACCAAGACCCGGAGTTTACTCGCAAGAGTTTAGGGATAACTTTGACAGGATCTTCGGCGATAGACGTAAGAAAAAGCCAGGGTTAGCTAAAGAAAAAAAGGGTAATGCCGCACTGGATGATGATGGCCAGGTTGATGATGATTATAAGGCTGAGTTATGATGTGGTATAAGTTTGGTTATAAAAGGGTATGGTGCAGTGCATAGTAAAGAAAATGCCACCCTGTCGAACTTTGCTTTACCTACGCTGTTTATTACTATAGGTAGTGTTAGGTATATACTTATAAAGAATAATATTAATTACATGGTTATAAACGCAATATAAGGGGTTTATACGGAGAACAGAATAGGAAGTGTTGAGATGCTATACACTGCACTCTGTACCCTGTTTGGAAAAAAGATATGAACTTACAACAAATTAAATTGGTTCTGGATGATGAGGATATTGAGATCCGCACGTCCATCATCAAGGCCAAATCTTTCACCGGAGTTGAGCGCAAGCTCAAGGGTGAACATATCATTGCGATACTGAGAATAGATGACGATAAATACATGGCATTTGTAGAGGAGTAAATATGGCAGGCCGACCCAAGAAACCCAAAGACAAAATAGTAACGACACCCAAACAGTTTGAGAAGGATGAAGAGTTTGGTTTGACTGAGATGCAAGCAGCATTTGTTTGGCATTACACCGAAGGTGCATGTGGTCAGACCGATGCGGCCCGGAAAGCTGGCTATGAATTTCCTGCGGTTACTGCGAACAAGCTATTGTCTGGTAAGCATTACCCGAATGTGGTCAAGGCCATTCGGATTAGACAAGACGAACTGGCCGAGAAGTATGCGATCACACCACAAAAGACTGGCACAATGTTGTGGAAGATTATGGAGACTGCGTATGAATCGGGAGCATTTAACGCTGCCGTCTCTGCGATTAAAGAGCTGAACCAGCTCGGCGGTTTATCCATAAATAGATCCCAGAACATAAACATCAACGCCAACCTGGAGAAGATGAGCAAGGATCAAATCAAGGAACGCCTGGGCGAATTGCTCGGCGCAGAAACCTCGACTTACTCGCCTAAAGATAAGTAGTAAAAAAACAGAGTAATGGCCTCTTCTCTTTGCCAGGCCCAAAAATCCAGAAAAATTGACCTGTTGCCAAAAAAGCACGGCATATCAGTGACTTACACGCTATAATTCAAGCAGAATATTAAGATCTGTTCGTGGCCTTGTGTTCACAACAGTAACAGCGCACAAAACTGGAGTCCCTTGGGCCTGGTTTTTTACCTGGATCCGCGTAAATTTTGGACCCCTACCACCCATATTTGGTCGCAGCTGTGGCCGAGGTAAATATAACTAAGTTAGATACACTGAATCACCACAAAAAATGATTGCAAAAAAATTTTGCAAAAATTTGTAAATTTTGAGACACTCTTACAATGCCAATCAACAGCAGAAACAAGGGCGCTCAATTCGAGCGAGACGTGGCCAAGATCCTTAACCAGTTTTTCCAGGACCAGGGCATTGATTATCAAACCAAACGCAACCTGGACCAATACCAACAAAAAGATCTATGCGATCTGGACATACCCTTTCACGCGGTTGAATGTAAATCATACAAAGAAGGCAGCTGGCTCAAGGCCGCCTGGTGGGATCAAGTTTGCAGTGCCAGTAATGGTAAAATTCCCACTTTGATTTTTAAGTTCAATCGCGTTCCTATCCGAGTGTGCATACCCCTTTACGCAATAAACACCGAGTGGGACCCAGACCCCCAAAAAATTTGCGTCATTTCTATTGACCATTGGTTAGAGATACTGGCCGAAAACTGGGACAAGTATAGAATCCTGGAAGAAAAAAATTATGACAAAAAAACCGGATCCTAAACACGGCATCACCAGCTGCGCTGTAGGCCAGGAAGACGTGGCCATACTTATGGACTACATCATCGACCAGGAACCACAAAAAGGCCTGGTTCACAAAAACGATACTGAGGCCGAAGATCAATCCGTGCGCGATGCAGACGTCTATTTCGTAGACCACGCTGCCGAAAGGATCTATAAGATCCTCAATAAAGTCGGCAACACGGTCAACAAATACTTCAATTACGAGATCTCTGGCATTGAAACCGCCCAGGTGATCCATTACCGGGCGCCTAGCAATGGTTATGGGTATCACATCGACTTAGGCCCAGAAGAGGCCGCTAATCGCAAGATAAGCGCGTCTATCCTGCTAAATGACGACTATGACGGCGGCGAATTTTGCTTTAGGACCGGCGAAACAGGTTCTTGTACGCGGCCAAAGGCTGGCGATGTCGTTGCTTTTAGCAGCTTTATTCCGCACAAAGTCAACCCGATTACCCGCGGTGATAGATTTGTCCTGGTTGTTTGGTTTACGGGCCCGGCTTTTCATTGATATACTAGCTGAGTGCAGCTAGACGACATCAACATCTTCGATTACAAAGCGCCGACTCCAGAAGAGATCCTGGCAGCCGGACCAGGAGCGACTGCAACACCCATAGATCCATACGAAAGGTTCCAACAAGAACGATCGCAACTCAGCTTGGATCCAGTGAAACGGACATTGCAAAGAGCTGGCCAGGGCCTAGGGTCCCTATTTGCAGTTGATACACCTCTGGACTATGCGTTATCTGGATTAGCCGCAGCAAAGCCTGTGATGGCAGCGGGCAAGGGTATCGCCGCACTTACCAGACCAGTTTTCCCAGCACCGCAAAGAATGTTTGATCCGGCCAATAAAGGTTACAACCCCTCGTTATCTGATTTCGGCTATGAACCAGGCGGTAGGTATTTACAAATGGGCAAAGACAAAACTGACATAACAGGCCAGATACCGCAGGCAGGCAGAATATCCGTGGGCCCAGACGGTAAACCATCTTTTATGGTTTCAGCTGATTTAGCCGAATCTTTACCAAACACAGGAAAAATTATTCGCACAAATTTATTTAAAAAGAAAGCTGGTTGGAAGTGGACAAAAACACCCGAAGGTTTTGATCCCAACCCAGCATCGGACTTTCCAATCGTTTCGCTCGAAACGGGCAACAAACACTACTATACTCTGGCCACCGACTTTCCAGACGGTGTAGAGCTGTCAAGATATGCTAAAAAAACCAGCGAGCCAAGACTAAGACCGACAACAAAAGGTGAAATAAATCTAGGTCAAAAAGTTGGAGAGATTTCGGTTAGAGGTAAAAAGCATCCGGTGTATGACCAGATAACGGCTGGAAAAATAGAACCTAAAGACATGGTTTTTTTACATAACACATCCGAGGAGGCCATCAAAAGTTTTGATGCCATGGGCGGGATCCCATCACCGAGTATTGCAGTTACGAAAGCTGACCAACCTTTTATTGGTTATGGCAAAATACAGCTGATCGGCAGGCCCGAAAAATTCGATCCTTTAATCGATCCCAGAAATAAAATTTATTCATCGGATGCTTACACGCCCAGGGCCCCAAAAAAAATACGTTTGGCGAAACCAGGAGCAGCCGAACAACTGGCCAAAGATTATATTAATGCAGATCAACTATCTGCTAATAGAAATATTTACGACAGAGCAATAGAGGGTTTAGAAAAACTTAATAAAACCAGAGGAGCTAATATTTTAGAAAATGAGTTTGATAATTTTGATAGATTTTTTGACAGCGATGTAGCAAAGATTAAATTTTATGAAGAAATTGGTCGAGATCCAGCAAATCTTAAAAACGCGCCGTTTCCACAAGCAAGATACAACGAATGGGTTAAGAAAGAAAAAAACAAATATTTGGGCCAAGACGGTGTGTTTACTTACTTCGATGAGTTTGACCAAACTGCCAGGACAATGCCTTACACACTGGACAATGTGGGTGAGTACAT
>BCSF01000682.1_pt1 | contig 12481 bp, 19 predicted proteins | sample 1016431 | NCBI WGS metagenome assembly BCSF01 (sample SAMD00045685;SAMD00045686;SAMD00045687;SAMD00045688;SAMD00045689;SAMD00045690;SAMD00045691;SAMD00045692;SAMD00045684;SAMD00045690;SAMD00045691;SAMD00045692;SAMD00045684;SAMD00045685;SAMD00045686;SAMD00045687;SAMD00045688;SAMD00045689, study...
AAGTCACGACAGAAGGACGATTTGCCAATCCCTGATCCTGCAGTAATCGTGAAAAGCTCTCCGTACCGGATCCCGTGAAGCTTTGATTGTAGTCCTTGAAATGGATAGTCATGATCTGATGGTGGAGTGGGTGTTGTGATTACATCGAGTAGTGATTTAGCGTCAACAATACCGTCAGGCTTGTACAGAGTGTGATCATAGTTGCAAACTGCACGTATTGCCTCTTCGTCATGCGCTTGGAGAGCGTCTGAGGCGTCCTTGTAGCCCTCCAGAAAGCCGATGTAAGCCTTCCCAGGGGGTAAGACACCGGCCATCTCGATCGCGGCCTTCTGGCCTGCCTCATCGTTGTCCGGGAATAGTACGATTTTGTCATAATAATTGACCCACTCGTAATTCTTTTGGATTGCTTTCTTTGCAGCGGCTGCGCCGTTGGGTACGGATACCACATCCCAGTTCGGTTGTGCTTCCCACACGGACAATGCATCCATCTCGCCTTCAACAATCACAAGCTTCTTTGTTTTGCTCGTGGTTTTGTGGCGGAAGTTCTGCATACCGTACAGGGTACTGACCTCACCTTCGCATCGAAAGTCTTTGTCTTTAGTTTTTATCTTTGCTCCGACAAGCGTGCCAGAGCTGTTGTAATAATGGAAGCGTAACTGTTCTCCATCCTTGTAGGCTTTGAAGAACTCACAGGTTTTTTCTGAAATACGCCGTTTCTGCAGCCTTCCGGCTGAGCCTTGTAGTCGGACATCACGCATTTGGTGAGTGTGAATAACGTCTGAGCCATCACCAGGTGTGTGGGTGTAGCATCTGAAACAAAAAATGTGGCCGTCGTCGTACAGACTAGCTGCATCCGACGACCCGCAGTGTGGACAGGCCATGTGCCTGACAAACTCACTGGTCATAGTAGCCAGTTCAATGGGATATTTGCGAAGGACGTCCATTTGATACCTAGCTTATCACACCAGGCAGCATATGTTGTCTTCGATTTTTTAGAGATTCTATTATAGGGTGCTTGGAACACCATACGAAGATCGATGTCAGGATTCTGTTGAATGACAGACTTGATCTTCTTTCGATCGGCACTGTCCCAGTAACCCTTGCACTCAAGCCAGATACCATTCGGAAGAATGAAGTCAGGCGTGTAGTTGTGCTGGATTACATATGGGACTTTAGTGCTTTCGTACTCGTACTTAACACCCAGTTCGACGAGAAGGTCAGCGACCCTCTCTTCGAGACCGGATCGGAATGCCATCAGAAGTCGTCTTCAGGCTCCGCTTCCTTCAGGGTAACGTTGGGGTCAGCGACCTTGAACCCTTGGGTAGAGCCAAACAGCTCAGCCACATCAGCGTCGTTCATGTCACCAGTGTCAACACCGGCAGAGTTGGAGAGGGAGACGATCTGCACAGCCTTCAGCTTCAGGCTTGTGCCGTAGGTAACACCGTCCTTGAGGATGTAGGGCTTCTGGAACAGAGCCAGCTTGACCTTGGATCCACCGTAGATAGGCGTATCAGAATCAGTGACAGGTGTACCTTCAGTGTCAACAATCGGAGGTGCAGTCTCATCATTCCATGAGAACTTGACAATGTACTTACCTTCCGACACCTCTTCCCAAGGCTCAGGCTTCAGCACAGAACGCTTCGGGTTCTTGAGCTTAGACTCAGCCCACTTCAGGGACTCAGCGCGGTCAGGTTCGAGTTGGTCAATAACGTCCTGGCTAACGATAGCCTTGAGGCTAAAGCCAAACTTGCCAGGTTTCATCACAGCTTGGTAGCCCTCCAGAACGACGGGCTGTTCAGTCACAATAGTGTTGCGTGCCATTTAGCAGAAGAAATAGGTGGAATCAATAACCGATGCAGGTTCTAGTGTGTTACACATCGGTGGGTCAGTCTCTGCCCCAATCTGTTGGGCAAAGGTGGTTAGGTATTCATGCTCCGCAAATAGGTGCATGTATGTTTCACGAACAATGTCTGAAAGAACAGACATGTCAGTAGCACGACATAGAACCGAGTCGTGTATGAGGGAAATCGGTGCGTTGAAGCGTAGCGCAGATAGGTGCAGGAGGCTTGCATCAAGTGAATGGATGAGGTTGGGAGCTGTTGCGTTTTTGTGGTGAGCTTTATCAACCTCGTCCGTGTCACCTGTAGACACCTTTACCTTACACCGTCCTAGCAGTTGCAGCTCAATGTTCTTGACATCAGGTTTCATCAGCCGTTGTGTGACTGAGAACCCTGATGGTGTTACCCATGTGATCTCTGTGAGACCACGGTCAATAGCATTGCCGACCTCCGACTCAATCCACGACATGACAGCCATGGGACCAGGAACAATAACGTTCATGGCATCACGTACTGCCTTGACAGTAGCGGTTAAGTCGTCCTTATCAACCTCGACACCTTTCTCCTTCAAGGCTTCACGTATGTAACCTCGGTTAGAGAAGGGCTTAGCATTGTAAGGTACGGTCATCACTACCCTTTTAACAGTTTTCCTGTCCATGTACGGCTTGATACTGTCCGGTACATGTGGGGTAGCTTGCTCTGCGACTACCTTGTAGGCATCTTGTGGTTTATCAGATGGCAGGACATTGACCAGCTTAGCAGTTGATGCGTCCTTGGCAAGTCCAGCCAATATCTGAAGACCACTACATGTAGCGTCTGTAGCTACAGGCAGAGATGTGTGTTGTCTAGTACACGCAATTACACATGCATGATACTCCTCACACGCTGCCATGAATTGCCATGGCTCATCAACCTCATCCCAGTCACTCAAGTTCCTGATAGGATCTTCTGCGACACGAGTAATAAGAGATTGATTGTCCTTTACCCATTGCTGTCTTTCTTGCATGGTTGCCTTGTCCAGACCATAGGTGGTTGCGACCTGAAAGGCTAGCCATGCTTCAGCTTCGGGTGTCATGAACGACTGCTCATGAAACTTAAGTAGTGACTTACCGAAGTCTGTATCTTGAGGTGTCAAGAATGCAGGGATAGGGTAAGCACGTCCACGATAATCAAACGACCATGGAATATAGAACTTCTCATACTTAGAGAAGATCTCCACTGCGTTCATTGTCATCCTTGTACGACATGACTTCATGAACGCTTGTGCGTTGGTGTTACATACCTCAGCAGCTCTTCTCCGATAGTCCTTGCGGGATTCTTTGTTGTCCGCAATATCGGGAGGCTTGGGTGGTAGAGGCATCTCCACAACAGGGATAAACTTGCCGACCTCAATACCACGTTCTTGAAATGTCCTTGCGACATTTACTACGTGATCATTGAGTACATATCCAACCTTCTGAATCTTGTTCAGAAAGTCGATCGGTGTTTCTCCCTGTATAAGGGTGGGCTTGCCCCTGCGTACCATGTGATGACCACGCATAACCTCGTTAAGCAAGTAGCCGCCCGGTGTTTCGGTGGTCCAGTCGTTTGGTTCGATCGTCATCGGCCAGGCTAGCGGGCTGAACAGCTCAGCGTTGGCTAGCACCTGGTCCTTGATCTCCATGAACTCAGGTGTAGGCACCACGTCGTTGAAGGTCTTGCGTCCCTCACGTCGCTGTTGTGTCATGAACCAGTGCGATGATTCGCAGATGCAATCCAACAACCAACCACCTAGTTTGATTCGCAGTTGAATACCCCAAGGTTCCCAGTGTTTGACATCAGCTCTGTTCATCAAGGTGATGACATTCTTCACCTTCTGATGTGTACCAGATGCCTTGTGCCAATACTTGTCCTTGATGTACTTCAACAAACCAGGTACGTTACGTTCATAGTAACGCATCATACACTCGTTTTCTACAGCTGTGCCGATTGCATCGGTCACATTCTGTACGAGGTTAGATTTAGGTTTGTAGCTGAACACCTTATCAAAGGTGACCTTGCAAGAGATAGCAGCAGCAGCTTCAGGCTCAATGTCTGAAAGGTACAGCATCTTCTCTTTGAACAGCCTACCGTTCTTGCGCTCTCTTATAGATGCACCAGTGGCGCGAATACGATCAGCCACAAGAGGCATAAGCTGCTCAATAGAAGCCACCCCGTATACACTAGCGGATGCATACTCTCGCTCCTCCAGGTTGCGTGTGTTCTCTCGTATTTGCTTGAGTCCTTGGCGTATCTGATCCCGCTCAAGCTTGACCTGTCTGTCAATCTCAAACGGTGTCGCTATTGTCGTCCTCCTGCTGTTCGCGGATCAGTTGAATCAGTTCGTCACGGTGTGGATGCATCTCAATCTCATGCATCAGAGTGTCCAAAAGAAAGTTAAACGTCGCGTTCGTCATCGAGATACTCTGGGTGAATGTAGTGAATGGCGTCATGAGTACAGACAACGAACTCATGAGTCTGTTTGTTCATGTAGTCAATGACCTTAGCCTCAGCAGCGTGCTGACGCTTGTAGATGTGTTCCTTGACCTTGCCACTCTTGAGGTTGGTGGCACGGATCATACAGGCTACATCAGACGGTAGCTCCCAGCCTGCTACCTTCCAGTCCATGACCTCAACAAAGAGGTGATCAACGAAGGCTTCGGCAGGTGCGTCCTTGAACTTCTTCCAGTTGTTTGGAAAGTAGGGTTTCTTACCACTCATCGGTGCGTCTTACGTTAGTCAGTTTACATTGTCTGTCCATGGACAATTCTAAAGCATCCCATGCGGCTTCTTCAGAATTGGCGGCGAGTATGTACATCATCTCGCCACTTGACAGGGTGACCTCGTACTCACGCAATGGTGAGTGTGAAAGATCAATCGGTTGCTGTGACCTTGGGCTTACGTCGTCTGGCTGGACGTGGCTTGGGCTTTGCATCATTAGACTCCATGTTAATGTATGTGTCACGTTGAGCTAACTCTTTATAGATGTCATCCCATCTGTGACCTTGATCACCATAGTGGTGCAGCCAACAAAGGATGGCATTCTTAATAAAGTAATTATCATCTAGTGATTTACTTTTTTCCATAGTACCTCCCGGTGATACGATTGGCACGCTGCCAGATAACAGCAGTGCTGAACAATCCTACCATACCAATGATGGCAAAGATAATGTTTGATTCAGACCAGATCATTAGTTTATTCTACTCCAGGTGTTGTCAGTGTTTGCATTGTAGATGATACCATCATCGTCCTTGAAGATACAGGACCAGGCACCAACAGGCAGCGTGCATTGTGCTGCAAGCTGCGATGTGTCAGTCATATGTGCGACACGATAGACGAATGCATCAATGTCCACAAAGATGTACGTCACTTGTTACATAGCGATGGATCAGCTTGACAGTATGCGGCCATGCGTTTGTCTTGCATGTCCTTGAAGTTGTCTATACCTGCGAGACCAATGTATGATCCCACAAATACAGTGAGTGCGAGTAGTGCGATTCTCATAGTTTGTCAGGGTAAACAGCAGCGTTGTTTGATACATAGGACACAGCACGCATGAACGTGTTGCCTATCTTACCTGTGATGCTTTGCATCTTTGACACATTGCCATGTGTGTCCAGCTGTACGTACTTGTCTTCGAGACATGTAGTGAGCTTGAACACAGTAGGCTGTGCGTAGTACTTGTCAGTGTGGATCATGATAAGCGAGCGAAAGTGTAACCGTGTTGGAAAGGAATGGTGAAGTCAGCACCATCCTCGTCATCTTGTATGTACCATACATGTTGCTTTTGGTACACACCTTGATTGTAGCCATCACACAATCCGTTGATGATAGCATTGAGACGTGACTTGGTAGTGACTGATTGCCAACCACCATCGTAGATCTCTACCTCGTCCTTGCTAATTGTAGCAATGAGGTTCTTGTGTAGGTACACACATGACACTTTACGTGATGGTGAGTACAACACTTCGGTGTTATCATTGCGCCAGTCCTTGCAATCTTTGACGGCGCTGATCATCTGTCGTTCGATCTTTCTCATTTGGATTCCTCCTTTGCTTCTGCTTTGGCGACAAGCTTGTCACCGTATTTGTCTTGGTCCTTGTTAAGGACATTGATACGTTCAGTCAATGCATCATAGTGTGCGGCAAGGTTTGCAACCTTGATACACTTCTCGATCATAACCTTCTCGATCTCCTCACCTGCATTGTGGTACGTCCAGAACCAGGACTCACCGTCATCGCCGGTGGTATCTTCGAGCACCTTGTCCACGTCAGGCTCGACAGACTCGAAGTCCCAAGACTTGCGACGTGTGATGTCAAGCGCAGCCTGAAGGTTCACGATCTTGCGCAGCTCCATGCATTGCTTGCTGTTGGTGCGGTTACGTTCTTGCACTGCGTCCCTGATTCTGTCCGTGAAGGCACGATACTTGGGATCAGCTTGCTTGAGAGCGTGACGTTGTTGGAAGTCCATGATAATACATAGCCCCGCTCAGTGCGTGGGCAATACCTGGGCAAGGGTTCGCACCTTGCCACCCGCTTGAACGGATCAGGCTACAGCACAGGCTGCATCGACACGCTGATGACAGTACATCTCAACGATGCACCACACTGCCTTCTCTTTGCATTCCTGCAATGTCCAGAAGTCAGTGGTATCAACGAGGTCAGCGTACGTGAGACCAAGAGCATCGAGTTCAGTCTCGATCTCGTCTTCGTACTTGTCATAGAACTCCGCAAGCTCTGATGAATAGATGAAGTCGGAGACACCAGCAGCGCAGCCATACTCGGCCACGTCCTTGATCTCGTCCATGTCATCGAAACGCTCAGCAAGTGCGTCGAACATAGGTGACACGTTGTACATGTGTGTGTGTAAGCAATGGAACATTGACACCTAAGTGTCAGGCTCATGCCAGGCATTGCACCTGGCAGCGGGCTATGATCCCGTGAGCTGTGCCTGTCAGGCAGTAGCGTAGTCAGGCAGCACCTTGTAGCTGGTGCGCTTGGTGTCAAGCAGGTTGTGGTTGACCCAGAACCCGAGGGACATGTTAGGGTTAGCCATAAGGCTAGCGATAGCACGACGAGACACGTTCTTGTACTCGTACATGTGACCGTTACGGAAGGACACAGTGGCTACGCCACGCAGCAGGTCAACGTGGACGAACTGGCAAGCAGCGGAAGTACGAGTTGCAGAATAGGTGAACATGAAATGAAAGCAATGTGAACAATAGGCTACGTCCTTGAAGGAGTAGCAATGACAGTGCCGGGACCTTGCACCCAGCAGGACGCTCACGTGTCTGCCTATCCGATGTGCATATGTAGTGCGGGTCGCATCGGTACAACCCTGTGCCTTGAGCATACTTGTATGCCGCATGAGGCGCTGCGGCTAACGGTGAAACCGTCACACAATGTAACATCCTAGCCGGCCAACTGGTCAAGCACCTCTAGGTCCTACGGTCTGCTGCAGTTGACTGCACCTCGCCGTCGCAACGGAGTATGTAGTTGTCAAGGTTCGATGAGGCAGCCTGAAGGGTCACCGGCTGTGTCTGATGGTTGAAGATCGAGACTCTCCTCCCCCTTAACAGGGAGAGTCGAGATCAAGACCTTCAAATCAGACATCAGAATCCAGCATACACGGCAAGGTCGGTGGTCGGTGGCAGCAGTGTCACATCACCCCATCAGATCGCAGTGATAGCAAGGGTTATCATCGTTGCTTATCGGTGTCGTGCTGATTGATAACCGTAGGTTAAGCTGGCCGACAGATCGCGAGAGATTGATACCCGCGTGTCGTGTGCGGGCGCGGTAGTAAGATTCGCGCACGTTGTCACCAAGTCACACTGCGGCTTACCGGTTAGCCCGGCTAAGTACAGCAAAATACCGGGCTAAACCGCTTGGTATGACTGGGGAGTCGCCGCTTTTTCCTGCATTACGCACCCCCACCGGGGGGTATCCGCGACCTGCTCCTACGCTAATAGGCTTCAGACATTTGTGTCAAAATTTAAGACCTTGTAGATGATGTAAGACACAGCTATAAGCAGTACAACCACCATCCACACAACGGACCAAACAATCATAATGCTGCGTAAACCTGCGGAAAACACTGTTCAATCAGCTCACGACACTGTTGTGCAATCTGTTGATGCTCAAGTTGTGTCCCGTTAGCGCATCTTAGCCCAGTATAATGCAGCCAGGACCGCAATGTACCGTGCATATACAGCCTTGTAGGCGTGCTTAGGGGTAAGACCTCACGAGCACACTCTTTAGCCACTCCAGCGGCCAGCATCTCGTCGTACAGCTTGTATGCCATATCGTATACTTGACTTGCTTTTATTTGGAAGTCTTGTTTTGTGTAATCATCAATGTCATCAATACTATTTTGTCTGTTCTTGTGATCTTGACGACGTACACTGAGGGTGTCGGGTTTACCGGTTACCCCAGCATAACGCTGGCTAAACTCTTGAAAGCTGAATGATCTGTGACGCAGGATTTGAGCTGCGATAGACCGTGTGGTATTGATCTCTACACACATACTGACCATCTCAAATGGTGACCAGTGTTGGTGTTTAATAAGATACTTAATCAACTTAGCACTGGTCTCAGTGTTGTTTTGATTATCGGGGTTTGATACACGTGCCATATACGACACTAGATCATCTCCATCCTGGGTGTAATGGATGAGTTTAACGGTGGACATACAGTAGTAAAAGTGTTTCAGCCGTCGCGGCTTGTATTAAAAAAATAAAAGAAGTTGTCTCAGTAATCTAGTTACTGCGGTGGTCTAAGTAAAAGGGACTCCGAAGAGTCCCCGGTACAGAGGGTCCACCCTTCCCCCTGTATAAGGGTGGGTTTGCACTAAACCCAGGTCTCAACACCGTTTTGGGCTTCGCCTCTTGACTGTCGTCTTTGGTCCATATCCATGTTAAAAACCATGTGATTTGCAAAGCAGTCAATGTCGTCTTCCCAATGTGTAATGATGTCTTGCCAATCTTTTTGACGTCTTGTAATTATTTCTTGTTGTGCTGAAATACTGAGTGCATCAATAAAGTATTGTACACCTTGTGCAAGAGCGTCAATGCGGTCGTCGTGTCTAACGGCACCTTTTTCACGACACATACGGCTCATCTGGTAGAAGAGCATGTACTCTAGTCGTTTTTCAGGTGCTGTGTCGGGGTTAGACGCGTAATCCCACTCGATAACGGACTTATCGACCACCAGGCGGTGCTGGTTAAGCACAGGCTCTAGTGTATCGATAATACGGTCTTCTTTACGGACGTTAGCCCGTGTTTCTTCTACGTTTAGTGGTTGTTTGGTTTGTGCAATGTGTTTTTTGAACAGCTCTGCTACAATACCGTCACCAAAGTTAGATTCAATAAGAAGTGTCGTAACGTTGTACTTGCGACAACCTTTTAGAATGTCCAAAAGCGTTGTGTCTGAGTATCCGTCCTTGTAAGCACGCATTTCGTGCAAGTACAGAACACCGTTTCGTTGGGAGAGATAAGCTGCAGTTGTCTCATCCGATCCTCGACCCGATGGGTCAACCGAGCATATTGTCTCTTGGTAAGGACCCCATTCTCCTTGGAGCTGCATTGGACTGTAGAAATAATCTCCAGGTAGTCCGACAGTTGGGAGTTCTTTGATACAGTTTGCTGGGTCTGAGCACCAGACGACTGACTCAGGAGCAGAGGTAGGATTAACGCTAGTGACGACAAGGTCAGCGTTTTTAAGCGGGAACTTCTCGGCGTCAGACAGGCTTGTGTCAAGCATGAACTGAAGCATGAAGTTACTACGTCCCATGGACGCTTCACGTTCAAGTAGGTCATCAGAACTAAATCGGTCAGGGTCAGTTACATCCCAGGGTACCGCTCCGTTGTCGATGTCAGCCTGTAGCTGAGGAGCGATGACACCCTCATAGTTAGCCATCTTACGAGGTACCCTCGCAGGCCACACAAAGGGTCTGTAGTTGCGTTCTGCAAGCTTCTTATACACTGTGAATGTAGTCTGGGGTGTACCCAGGTACATGATACGGGAATCATCTTTAGGTGTCAAGATAGATTCAGCTTCTGTACATAGTTGTAAGAGCTTGCTCCGCATCATTTCAGTCATTGAGTTACCAGGAACTTCAATGTCGTCTAGAATCATTAAATCTGCGCGGCTTCCGGTGAGCTGTCCAGTGATGCCCACGCTTTTTACGCTGGGTGCCTGGCTCGGGGAGCAGTTCACATCGAAGCTTATCCGCGACCACCTTGCATCGTCTGACTTGGGCTGTAAATGAGAAAGCCATGGTGTTTCAATGATTAGTTTTTGAAGGAAGATAGACATGTTGTCGGCCCGTTCTTTAGAGGCCGAAATGATCATGATCTTTTTTTCAGGGTTATTGAAAAGCGTCCACAGAACGAAGGCTCCAGTAATCCAGCTTTTTCCCACTCCACGGAAAGCTTGAATTTGTAAACGCTTAGGTCCAGACTGAAGATATTCTGCGATTGCATATTGTGCTTTGGTAGGTTCTGGTAGATCTAGTTGTCCCCACAAAGCTTGCAAGAACAGCTTAAAATCAGCCTGTAAGGCCGTTAAAACATCTGTCATAGGGATATGTATTGGGGCGGTATTTCAACGGCCTTAGAGAGGCTTATACTGACCGTTCAATGAGTTCTTCGCGTCGCTGGTAGACCTTCGCAAAGTCCTCACCGTTGATGATTGCTTTGCGGTCAGACTTAGTCAGGATCTTGTCCATCTGTAAGTCTTCAAACAGGTAATACGCGACGTACTCTTCCCAGTTCTTGAAGATGCCGAGCATACGCAGGACTTCTTCAGGAAGATCGTCTTTGTGCTGGCGAGAAAAGTTACTACGCGCTGATTCGTACATCAGGTTCTCAGGGGTGTTGAGATAACCGCCTTTGACCGAACCGATGTGCCCAATAGTGGTGACTGTCTTACCTGCACGCTTGTTGACGCCGGTACGAACAGCATGTTTCTGCTGGATACCTTTGGATACGTGGCGTTTGATGTCGTCGAACCGCTCAGGTGCACCAAACTTCTCCAATGCCGCTTTGACAGCAGCAGGATCGAAACTCAGGCCCTTATTACGGTTGGCTTGTGATTTATCGAGACCACCTTTGGCATTTAGTTTGATACCTTTCGCGTCAGGAACATCAGCCATGGCTCCATAACGTGCCTTAGGCTTACGACGTTGACCGTCGATCAAGATTGCACCGAAACCCTTAGTGCCTCCAGTTTCTTGGATGTAAGCGAATAGTTGTTCTTTGATCTCGTCTTGTTGTCCGTCGTTGAAGTCGTATACGCTTTGATCGAAGATCTCATCCTTAAAAGTGACAGGAGAGGGTTCTTGTACAAGCTCGACTTCGTTGTCGTTAAGTTTTTGGTAAGCAAGGTGCTGGGTGGCACCCTTTTCGTCTCTATAGAAGGGAGTCTTGGTTAATACCGCTTCGTCTAGGGTTTTAGGAATTGCATCACCCCTAGGAATAACTGACCGAAAAGGTTGTGTATCTACACTCTTAAACCTACCCAGAACTTGTCTGAGTATTTGGTGTTCCATTTAGATATAAAAAAAGCGCCCCTTTCGGAGCGCCGGTTATTTACTTGCCGTTAGGCACAGGTCACATGTCGTTATTTCGACGCGCAATCATGTTCAGGCGGTTACGACGTGCAGCACGCTCACGTGCAAGACGTTGACGCCTTTCTTTTGCCCGCTGTGACTCCCTAGAACCGCCGGAGTTGCGATCTACTTCTGCCTTGATGGCAGCGTCATTACGACGGTTAGAGCCGCTGGATGCGCGGACATCAGCGTTACGTGAATTGCGAGAACGCCGTGCATCTTCTTGGTTGCGACGAACCCTGGCTCCACTGCGATCGAGTTGACCGTAGGGTTTGGTTACGTTCGGGCCGGGAGGATTGCTCTTACGGAACTGACCAGTAACACCTGAGCCACCAGTTTTGTCAGCAGGCTTAGGCTTAGGGTCGCTCTTGGGTTGAGGCTTTGGTTGGGTCTTAGGAGCAGGCTTAGGAGTAGGCCGAGGCTTCGGGTTGGCAGGTTTATCTCCGGCTTTGACCATTGCAGCGTATGCGGCAAAGATCTTCTTCTGCGCCGCAGTAGGGTTCTTCAGTTTTGACTTGTTTGCTTTCGCCCAGGCAAACATTGCCGGAGACAGTTTTTTAGCCATCAGTTAATGTGGGATAAAATCAGTGATTCTCTAAGTAAATTCTTTCCAAATTGCTCTCTCATCCAAGAGCGCCAATGGAGGCTTCCTTTGTCCTGATTACAACAGGCACACGCTGGTACGACATTCGATGTGATGTCTTCACCCCCAAGAGAACGAGGATGTACGTGGTCAAGAGTAAGTTCATGTAATTCATAAGTAATTCCGCAATAAACACATGTGCATCCAAAGTGTTCTTTGATGCTGCGCCTCCAAAGGCGCTTGGCTTCAGAGGACGTCATGGTTATTAGGTTGTATATGTAGTGATCAGGGGTAGGAAGTAACGGTGTCATGCGTACTTTTGGTTACGACGAGGTCTAGAACGATTCTTTTTAGGGCTTTCCAGCTTGCCGCTGTTAGGTCCTGTATGAGATGCGTCTTTGCCGTAACCTTTGCCGTAGGTGCCGAGTTTCCGAT
>BCSF01000683.1_pt1 | contig 12470 bp, 21 predicted proteins | sample 1016431 | NCBI WGS metagenome assembly BCSF01 (sample SAMD00045685;SAMD00045686;SAMD00045687;SAMD00045688;SAMD00045689;SAMD00045690;SAMD00045691;SAMD00045692;SAMD00045684;SAMD00045690;SAMD00045691;SAMD00045692;SAMD00045684;SAMD00045685;SAMD00045686;SAMD00045687;SAMD00045688;SAMD00045689, study...
GACACACGGTCGAACTCAGAACTATCATAGTTCCAGTAACCAGCAACCTTCTTCAGTTTCAGTTTGAAGTTAGCACCCTGCCAGAAATCGAAAGGATTGATGGGGGTTTCATCTTCAAACTCAGGTTGCATTGCTTCCATGATCTTGTCGAAGATCTTCTTACCGAACTTGTACAGGAAGACCTTACCCTCGTTCTGAGGATTAGCTTTGTCCTGAACAACATAGATGTTCGCGTAGAAGGAGAGCTTACGCTTCTGCTTACGGACAGTCTCTTTGTCCTTATCGTTACCACTGTTCCACAGCTCACGGTTCAGTTCACCAACAGGGTCCTTACCACCAATGGTAGTCAAGGAGTTTTCGATGTACCAACCACCAGGACCTTGGAAGGCGTGGGAGAACAGTTTGACCCAGGGGAGATCTTCTCCATCGGGTGCGGGGAGGAATCGGATGACTGCATATCCATTGCCAGTCTTATCCATCTCTGGCTTCCACAGACGTTCGTCTGCTCCTCCACCAGTATTGTTTTGCTTCTCAACTTCTTTTACAAGCTTGGCTGTAAGGTTGCCAAGAGAAGACTGCTTCTTGAGATCGTTGAATCCCATCGTGTTACCTCGTATTGAACGTATTTGGTCTGTGTCCCGTAGCTTAAAGGGGATTGGGTAGCCCCTGGTCTTAGTGTAGGTCCTAGTGGACCCAGTGTCAAGACCCTTCTCGTATTGATTTTTTCATGGTGTCGATGATGGCGGACATGTTTGAAAAGACATATCCCAAATCAACATCGGAAGGGAACCCAAGTTGCTTAGCAGACTTGATGATGTTCTCCTTCATGAGTTTTGCCTCAGGGTCATCAGACAGTGAGAGCCTAGTATATAGGATTTTCTGTTTCTTAAGCAACTCCTCAAGCATTTCCACATGTTCTAGTTTATCATCAGCATCCATTGTGGAGAAACTGAAGACCTTCGCATAGATTTCATCTTGGAGTTTTGAAATTTCTTTCATCTCCTCTTGTACAATTTCGGAATCGAAGAAACTCATTGTCCTACCACTACTTCTTTTAGGATCTTTTTGTATTTGAAGATGTCAATCTTCAGGAAGGTGTTATATTTATCCATTCTCATAGAGAGAAATTTCCAAACAGGATCATCCAGTTTCTTATCGAAGGTTGCCTTGAACCCTAGGATCCTATCAAGAATGATAAGTGTCTCTAGAGAAATGTTCTTGGCTAGATGTTCTTTGATAATCTGTGGATGACTCAACCCCTTGAGTTCAAACATATCATCAAATTTCTTCCCTGTAAATACGGTTTCCACCTCTTCCCTGAAAACATAAGACAGTGACTGAGTTCTCTTCTTCCAATCAGTATAACTCTTCTCACCATTCTGCATGATCTCACCAATCCACAGAGCTTGTGGGTCATCACATGCAACAAAGTTAGATACGAAGAACTCAATTACTTCTGCATCATCTTTTTGCCTACTCAGTTTCTCAAAGAAGAACCTATCTCTCCTCTTGTAGAAACTCTGGAGAGATGCACGAGACTTACCACAGTATTTGTGGTAGTCATACTTAGGTTTAGTAAAGTGGTTCTTCAGTCCCAGATAGGACTTGTATGCATCAAACGGGGTCACCTTCGGTATCATCTACTTGATCAAATCCAATAATGTCTTCAACTTTTGCGATGTGTTCCCCCGCAATCAGATATGTGTGGGAACCATCAATCTCACCAATGTATTTCAACTCAGACTCAGGTATTACATTATCCCTAAGGACTGCCTGAATCTGATGATGTCTCAACAAACTAGAGGAAATCATATCGGTAGTTTTGCATGACTAGTTCTCTTGAGTAAGTTGAGTTCCATCGCTTCGTACTTCAACTTTTCTTTCAGAGGTTTAGATAATAACTTAGGAACAGACTCAATGTCAACATTGTTCTCCTCACAGAAATGAACAATCGCATCGATGTACTTCATCCCACCACCTTCCTTAGCAATGGTCTCGATCTGCTCGGAGAACTTTCGAGAACAATAAAACTTGTTCTCGATGATTTTATTGATGTCTTCAGGCTTTGCCATATTCCTGTAATTTGAATTCAACAAACTCTCTAATATATTCGGAGAGAAGGTTGATGTACTTTCTCTTGTCGTATTCTTCATAGACTACTACTTCTCCATCTTCACAAGACATAATGATTACAAATTTCTTGACCATAATTCCAGTCATCTCATACAACATACATCCGTATGCCGCACACTGGACGAAGTGATGGTCAACCCACTTCTTGGGTTTCGGTTTCTTAGCTGTCTTGAAATCAATGATAGCTAACTCACCTTCATATTCAGCGATACAGTCAACACTACCAGCTACACCCAATTGGTAACTGAATAATGCTTGTTCTTGTGCATGAATGTTATCAATCTTATCCAAGGTAGGTTTAGCCTGCTTGAATAACATCTCTGATAACGGTTGGACAGATGGAAGTTCGGAGTTCTTCAGATAATACTCAGCGAGAGTGTGCATATCTGTGCCTCTTGAAGTTGCCTGTTTGGTAACTTTGTTGGCTTCCTTTTCTCCTACCTTTGCTCTCCACTCACGAAAGATCTCTCGGTTGTAATGACTAATAACAGATGTGATGGATACTAACTTTTTACCTTTTGGGGTGTCATAATATCTAACTCCGTCAACCGTCTCCCGTGAGAGAGACGGATAATCAATTTCAATATGGTTAAAAGTCATAGACCCAATTCATGTTTAGCGACGATGTATTCCTTGACAAGACCACTTCTACAGATGTCCTCTGGTTGGAACTCAATAGTATCGAAGGATGGCATTTGATTGATGATTCTCATGAAATCAACAATACCATTCCTCTCATGAGTCTTCACCAGGTCAGTCTGTGTTGCGTCTCCACAGAAGTGAATCTTGCTGTTCTCACCTACCCTAGTAATGATTGAGTCAAGTTCATGGAAGTTCAGGTTCTGGAACTCGTCAATGATGAGGATAGCATTATCAAAAGTTGTACCTCTAATAAAAGATGTACTCCAGAAACTTATTGTACCCTGAGCTTTCAAATTTGCATAGAGCATCTCGAAAGAATTGTCATCAGGCATCTCGAACATGTATTTCACCATGTTCTTATATGGGATCTGATAGATGTCAGACTTATCCTCATGGTCACCAGGAAGGAAACCAATCTCTCTGGTGGGTACAAGGGACCTGACGATGTAAATCTTCTCGTAAGGTGTCTTCGTATCCAAAACGTCCATAAGGGCGTTGTAGAGGGTGATAAAGGTCTTTCCTGTACCAGCTACTCCATATGCCACCAGGTTCTTATCTTCTGCGTAAGATTCAAAGAACGTCTCTTGATTCTCAGTCAGTGGTTCAATCTTCTTGATGTAATCAAGGTTGATCGGTTTCTTTCTTTTCATCACTCTATTGCTCATACCGAAGGGAACTGGGTTGGTACTACCGATACCTGACTTACTCTTTCTTGGCATAAAATTAAACTGGTTTTACGTTTGATCCTGGCATTTTGTTGACCTTGGAGAGGACATCATTCCAGCCTGGATGAGATTTCTTAAGTTTATCATATACTTCCCCGACTTCTCCGAACTTAGGAGCGTTCTCAGGAGTATAGTATCTCTCCCAGTCGGGGTTATCTTCACGCCACTGATCCCAATCGTGAACACTCATCTTCACTTCTTTGGTCTCACCTGTTTGCTTATTCTTAACGGGATAAGTTGCCACTAATTCACCTCATCATGTGTTGTATTTAGCTCCACTCCAGAGCTTCAGCAATGGACGGGAACTGTTCAACAAAGATACTCTTTGCTGAGTTAGCAATGTCCATGTGTTCTTTCTGAGTTCCATGTGCAGATCTCAGATCAATGTAATGGATCCAACTGCGAATTGAGCCCGTCATGTACATTTTTGTTGGTACGGCGAGGGGGAGTACAAAGCGAGAACACTCCTTTGCAATTCCATCATCCAACATCTGTTGATACAGTTCCATTCCTTTCTTGAAATGATCCTGCATCAGTATTTGATACTTTTGAATCGTAAACGGGTCAATATCATCAATAGAATTCTGACGATTCTTGGTGTCTTGACGGCGTAGTTCAGGTAGAGGGATCTCCTCCGCGAGTAGGGAAGAATCAGCATACCGTTGTGAAAATTCTTGATATGTGAACGAACGATGGCGCAGGACTTGAGCGGCTAGTCCTCTGGTAGTTGAGATCTCCAGAGTCATAAACGCCTGTTCAAAGATACTCCAGTGTTGATGTTTGATACAGTACTTGATCAATCCAGAGAACTTCTCACTGTCCTGATTAGATGGATTGCTCACACGAGCACAATAAGCAATGTGTTTCTCAGCGTCTGGTGTCACTGAAATCAATTTACAATCGTTCATTTCTTCTCCTGTTTTCTCACTTTCTTGAGTTCTTTTAGTTCTGCTTTAATCATCTGATATGCATCTTCAGCAGATATTCTACCACCCATTTCCATGGCGGCGATAACCTCCACCCTTGTACCAAAGTGTTGAAGTGCTCTCTCAAATGTGTCTAGTTCTTCATACATTTTTCTTATTACCGAAGTAAGCGTTGAAGTAAGCTACGATACCACTAGTGGATGCATTACCTTGAGAGACCCAGGTGTCTGCACATTCGTAGATGTCCTTTGTATTATAGAAAACCTCATTGATATCAACAGTACCGAATCTATTGAGGAGAACATGAATACACTGAGATCTCAACTTGAGACGATCATCATCATACCTCCAGTCCTGTTCACTCGTCATCTTCAAATACCTCGTCGTAATCTGCCAGTGGGGGTAAAGTTTGATCAAGTCTATCAGTATAGGACTTGACATCTGAATATACCTCAGACTCTAATGCGTCTACTAGGAGTTTGAGGTTTCTAACTATAAGTTTAAGTTTGTCTCTTTCCATAATATGACATCAGGTATACTATTTTAGGCATAAAAAAGGGACCTGTCAAGCAGATCCCCCTTTATCTTATCTTAGTAGTCTTAACTCACCATAGATCAAGGAAATAAAAGCAAAAGATCCAAGGGATACGATCCCAGCGATTTGAATTGCTTCCATGACATCACTTGATGTAAGTGCGACCACGATAGCAGAAGGTGCCATGAGTCTCTTTGGACTCTACACAACGCTGATCATACTCAACACCACGATATGCGGTGTGGTTGATCTGTGCATCGTGCAGGGCGGCTACCTTATTGATCTGCTTTTTGATGAGATTGAGTGTGTTCATTTGTCTTACTCCTGAAATACTAGGGATTTACGCCCCGTTCCTTCAGTCGTTTGCGTCCCAGTTACACCCAGGTGTTGCTTCCTTTACGGTCTCAATCACCTCAGTACGAATGATTACATCTACACTTTTATTTGCTTCAACGCGTCGGATTAGATCTTCAGCATCGAGACAATGAATAGAAGAGTAGAGTAATAACTCAAACATGGGATGAACGCTCCGTTCCGCGACTTACTTGCGTCCTATGTAAACACTCCATCACATTTACCTTCTACTTTGGTACGAAGATACCCTATCAGGTTCCACTTAGATCGTTGATCTAAGTTAGGATCCATCTGGATTTCCGTTCGTCTTTGTAGAAACCTTTCACATGACATGTGCCACCCGTAGGGGGAACCGTCTTGATGATGGGCTAAGGTCAATGCCAACAGGAGTGATAGCATCGGATGAACGACAGGTCTATTGTAGACCACATATATTATATATGTCAAGCTCCCATTTAAAGTGTATAAATTGTTACACTCCGAACTAAACGAACATCCCGTTATCACTCATGTAATGTAGGGTGTCCTTGAGACTACCAATATGTTTGTACCCAATAGCAATCTGAGGGAACTCTGACTCCTCTCCAAACTCATCCACAAACTGTCTGATAGTGAAGTCCTTGTCCAGATAATACACAATAGTCTCGTCAAGGTGACAAGCTTCTAACATGGATTGTGCTCTCTCACACTCTTGATTTCTATTGCTGTAGATGATTGCTTTCATTTCTCCAAGTGTCGATTTGTTCTTGTGTGGGGACAATGATTCGGAAGGCAAGACCCTCCTCCTCAAACTCCTCATTCATCTTTTCGTAGGTCTCTGGTGTAATCTTTTCAAACATCGTACTTTGCCCACAACTTACGAATGTTTTGAGTGATGTTCATACCACCGATGTAAGTTTCTAGAAGTTCTCCATCCTCATCAGCAATAATAAGAACAGGAGTGGCAGTCACACCATACTTTTTGGCAAGTGCAAGATTTTCTTCAGGGATGGGAACATCACTGAAGTCCTCAAGGAAGACCTCTTCAATAATATCCTCACGGGAATCATTGAGAGCTTTAATATACTTCTTGACAAGTCCACAGGGACCGCAAGATTCCTTTGTAAACATCAAAAATTTAGTCACGTTGCCTCCAGTCATCAGACCTCTCTTGTTTGAACCATTCTACAATTTCATCTGCACTATCAAAGGAAGTCTTATGATTCGATGGATCAGGATGACCCAGATCCATCTGATTCAAAAAATCGTCAAGACTTCCCTCCTTCATGTCAGGATTTCTAGCCTTTCTTCTTGCCCTTCTCAACATCTCTGCTGCTGAACCATTAGCCTTTGCTAACTTGTCTGCCCAAATCATGTCTTCTAGTTTGACATCTTGTCCATCAACAATACATTTGCAGATGAATTCTAACCGTAACCGATATTGAGTAGAAAGCATATGTCTCCTCTTCTAGGTCTATTTATTTTTCTTCAGAGAAAAATATAATTTGTAGTACTTTTGTTTCATAACATTAATGGTCTCCATATCTTCATAGAAACCCATGTACTTGAGATGTTGGTATGTTCCTTCCATCTCACTGATTAATAGTAAGAGGGTAGTAGGTGTGACCTCTCTACCCCCTGGTTCATAATCAGAAACCTCCTTCACGAGCTTCTTCAATCATCTTAGAAACTACATCTTCTGTGCCATCCATAGTCTTGATGGCAAATAGATTAGACTTCTGATACTTTTTAATCTTCTTGTATTTTCTAAGAAGATCTTGAACCTCATCAGGGTTCATGTCTAGACCTTCAAAGTTAATATCAAATCCGTTACTCATTTCTTTTTACTAGGTTTGTTTGGATCATTCCACAACTTAGGATTAACTCGTCCTTCAGTCTGTGTCATATTGATGAAGTCATGACGATAGTGATCCCAGTAATGATCGAAGATATCAATCATCTTCTTACAATTCACCAGGTCATAACGAACTCTCCCGTCCAACTTATACTCAACGAGATAGGTTGTGTATGGGAGAGTTGTGTCTTTAGCTAATTCTTTATCACAATCTTCATGTAAGATAGTAATCTTCAACTGCGATCCCCCCAACGAATATCTGGAAATGCTTGTTCTACTACTTGTTTTGAAATCTTATACTTAGTTGAAAGTCCTTTGTCTTTGATCAGACACACCAGATCAGCTTCATCAGGGTGAAGACCTTCCAACATCTGAATGAACATGGTCTCTCTACGGGTCTTGGAGAGGGAGTCGTTACCACCCTTAACAAAGTGGTACATGTTCTTCCATTCCTTCCTCAGAGACGTGTGGTCGGTCCCTACAGGGACCTCATTCCTCTCATAGGGTACTTCACCTTGTGGGAGGAGTGAGATCACACTGTCGTCAAAGTTCCAAATTAAGACAGCAGTCAGAGCGTCTGTTCTATATTCCTTCAGGATTTCAACCTTTTTATTGATGGTTCTCTGTTTGGAAGCGAGTTCCAGAATCTCATGAATAAAAGGATTGGGAGGAAGTTTCTTTGTGACTGTTACTGCTTTCTTCTTCGTTGATGTAGCCATTGTAATTTGTTTTGCATTCAGTATAGGTTATTTAGATTGACCAGTCAAGGTCAGTCATCATCTTGAAAGTCCTCTAGGTTGTTTTCAAACCTAACAGACAATACCTCATCGGGGATGATTTGTCCATTCTCATCAAACATTTCTGGGTGCATAGGGATGTAAGTAGAGTTTCTCTCGACCACATACTCCTTCACTAGATACCCAATCACTCCCCCTACGAGAAGAAACATAACTGAAATGATTGCTGAAAAGGTTAGGGTTACCGCTAACATTGTCCTCCCTCCTTGGGTCTTACTTCTTTTTCCTAATGTCCAGGTAGAAGTTAAAGTGGAAAACGATTTCCCTCTTGAAGAAAGAAACCAAGTTCCCAAACTTAATCTGGAAAGTCTTTGGTGGCTCTGGTTTCCTCCTCCTATTTCTAAGTAGTAATTCTACTCCACGATTGACGGGAATGGAATTACCTTCAGGCTTATTTAGAAAACTTTCTTCTTTTTCCTGGTTGTTTTTCTCGTTCGTACCTTCTGGCATCTTCCAGTATCCCATGTAAATAATCTTTTATTTTTCTTGCCTCTGGTTTTCCCAGATGACCGTACCCCTCTCTGAGTTGTTTGTGACAAGTGTCATTACCACCCTGAATATACTCTTCAAGATCATTGACAATGTCCATGATCTCTTTTGCCGTGGAGCTTTCTAGAAACTCTCTGACATCTACCTTTTTTGTCTTTCTGAGTTTGAGATACTCATACATGTTGAGGAAGAACTTATGGTCAAAAGCGTAATCAATAGTTGTTTCGACTTCCCAATAGATCTCCCTGTCTTCCATTAAACTAATTTCTGTTCTCGTAAATACTTAACCGTTTCTTGACACCCACCAATAATCTGTCCTTCAAGAACAACTCTCGGATAGGTAGCACCTTCACCAAAGTTCTGTGAAAACTCTTCTCTGGTGAAGTCTCGATTAACTTTATATATCACATGCTTAACTTCTGCTAGCTGCAATAACTGTTGAACTTTGGCACATGAAGGACATCCGTCCTTAGAAAACACATAAAATGTCATAACTTACCACCAACAACTCCACTATTTACAACACGGGTATATTCATCAAGGGAACCATCTTGTAGACACATTAGATGCCATCTGGTCATGGTTTCCACACCCTCTTTAGTCATCCCAGTGATGAAGTGTTGCCCCAAAGGTTCTTTCAAAATACTGGTATACAAACCAAATCGAGTCTTCTTGATATAAAAACAATCATCAATCCATTCTACATTTTCTGGAATGTTTTTCTCCACTGTCCCACCAAATGATGTGGGAAGTTTAGGATGTACTGCCATCTTTCTCCTGGTAAGTAATAATATATCTGTAAGATAGTTGTCCTTTTGAGTTTATGATTGATTGATGATGAACATCAGCATTAAGCAGAGACTTCAGATTCTTCAACTGAATTTGAACCATTGTCTCCCTGGTCTGCTTGTCTAGTCTCTTTGGCATGGTGTCCGATAAGTTCAGGGTTGGGTTGTGAAGGGGCGAATGGGGTCCGCGTAAGATTCTTGATAACAATGAAAGCATCTTTATTGTATTTAATTGTACCTAGGGGTGACTGCCATTTTTTATTGTAATCCTCACCAACATCGATACCACTGATGGCAGTACCAGCCAGTTCGATAGAGACATCATCATCCTCTTCCCACCCAAGTTTCTCTACGAGTTCTTGAAGTCTACTGATCATAAAAAAGGGGAGTATGAACTCCCCGTAGTATAACAAGTTTTGAGACCCGTGTCAAAGGGCGTTTCCTCTAGGAAGAACCTCTTCTGGGAAGATGAAGTTTTCGTGTGGTTGGTCAACAGTTGCCATCCAGTTACGAAGACCTTCATTCAGTAGAATGTTCTTCGTGTAGAAGGTCTCGAACTCGGGATCCTCTGCTGCTCGTATCTCTTGTGATACAAAGTCATACGCACGCAGATTAAGTGCCAGACCAATGATGCCAATAGAAGAAGTCCATAGCCCCATGACTGGGACAAAAAGCATAAAGAAATGCAGCCAACGTTTATTAGAGAACGCAATACCAAAGATTTGAGACCAGAACCTATTGGCAGTAACCATCGAATAGGTCTCTTCCTCTTGAGTAGAGTCAAAAGCCTTGAAAGTGTTTGCCTGTTCACCATCCTCATAAAGTGTGTTCTCAACTGTGACACCGTGGATAGCTGAGAGAAGTGCTCCCCCAAGTATACCAGCAACTCCCATCATGTGAAAGGGGTTGAGTGTCCAGTTATGAAATCCTTGTAGAAAAAGAAGGAATCGGAATATTGCCGCGACACCGAAGCTCGGCGCAAAGAACCAACTGGATTGTCCAAGTGGGTAGATGAGAAATACAGAAGTGAATACGGCAATAGGACCTGAAAAAGCAATCGCATTGTACGGACGAATACCTACTAGACGAGCAATCTCAAATTGCCTGAGCATGAATCCTATGAGAGCAAAGGCTCCGTGGAGCGCCACAAAAGCCCAGAGTCCCCCAAGTTGACACCAGCGGACGAAGTCCCCCTGAGACTCAGGACCCCATAGGAGAAGAAGAGAATGACCCATAGCGTCAGCAGGAGTCGAAACTGCTGCCGTAAGAAAATTTGCACCCTCAAGATAGGAAGAAGCGAGTCCATGGGTATACCAGCTCGTGACGAAAGTAGTACCAGTAAGCCAGCCCCCAATTGCAAGATAAGCAGTGGGAAAAAGTAGAATTCCAGACCAGCCAACAAAAACGAAACGATCTCTCTTAAGCCAATCATCGAGGACATCGAACCACCCCCTGGTCGGTTGTTGTAGTGTTGATGCTACCATTTGTGTTTACCTTTATATCTTTTAAATGAAACAAGTTTGGCCATGTATCACGAATGATTTCAGCCAACTTGTATGGTGTCTCCGAAGTTATCATAACTTTACATTCGTGGAGAAAAAGAAAGGGGTCCGAAGACCCCTGTTCTTTGGTTATTTAATTTGTATCAACCGATAGAAGGAGCGGTCAGAGCCACAGGAGTGGACTCAACAGCTGCCAGGTCGAGAGGGAAGTTGTGAGCGTTACGCTCGTGCATTACTTCCATACCAAGACCAGCTCTGTTCAGAACATCTGCCCAGGTGTTGATCACTTTACCTTGTGATTCAACGATGGACTGGTTGAAGTTGAAACCGTTCAGGTTGAATGCCATGGTAGACACACCCAGAGCGGTGAACCAGATACCAACAACAGGCCATGCTGCCAGGAAGAAGTGGAGTGAACGGGAGTTGTTGAAGGAAGCGTATTGGAAGATGAGACGACCGAAGTAGCCGTGAGCTGCGACGATGTTGTAGGTCTCTTCTTCTTGACCGAACTTGTAACCGTAGTTCTGGGACTCAGTCTCAGTGGTTTCACGAACCAGTGAGGAAGTAACCAGTGAACCGTGCATCGCGGAGAACAGTGAACCACCGAAGACACCAGCGACTCCCAACATGTGGAAGGGGTGCATCAGGATGTTGTGCTCAGCTTGGAAGACCAACATGTAGTTGAACGTACCAGAGATACCCAGGGGCATCGCGTCAGAGAAAGAACCTTGACCGAAAGGATAGACCAGGAAGACTGCAGAAGCTGCTGCGACAGGTGCGGAGTATGCTACACAGATCCAGGGTCTCATACCGAGACGGTAGGACAGTTCCCACTCACGTCCCATGTAAGCAAAGATGCCGATGAGGAAGTGGAAGATTACGAGTTGGAAAGGACCACCGTTGTAGAGCCACTCATCGAGTGATGCGGCTTCCCAGATGGGATAGAAGTGGAGTCCAATTGCGTTGGAAGAGGGAACAACTGCACCAGAGATGATGTTGTTACCGTAGAGAAGTGAACCAGCAACGGGTTCACGGATACCATCGATGTCCACAGGGGGAGCAGCGATGAAAGCGACGATGAAACAGATAGTAGCTGCCAACAGAGTTGGAATCATCAGAACGCCGAACCAACCGACATAGAGGCGGTTATTGGTAGAAGTTACCCACTCGCAGAAATTGTCCCAGGTGGATTGTGATTGTTGCCTTGATAGAGTTGCCATTTGAAAAAGGGTTATGTATAAGTACGGGGTAGTACTAAGTAAAATATTCCCAACCTACCCTCCAGGTCGGGTATGAGAGACGTGATTTATACACCCTATAGGTCTCGGTTTGAGGAGTGTTTGGATGGTGAGGAAACCCTCACCCGTCCATGTATTTATATTAAGACAAAAAAGGAGGGGCGTCAACCCCTTGACACCAGTTCAGAAACTGTCTAGACTAGGTTTGTCCAGGATGAACGGGCAGGTATAGCCTTACTTAGGTCTCTTCTTGGCTTGGTCTCTGAGAGCGTCTATCTGAGGATAACCCGCATCAGGCATTGACTTAGCTGAGACAGGGTCCAGTCTCTTGTATCTAGCAGCTGCATTCTCACCAGTCTGAGCCTTAGGTCCTTCATATTCTTTTTTCATCTTCTCCATCTCTGGACCCATATGTTTGGCAAGTTTTGCCATCATAGTTTTTTGTCTATCCTCATCATCTGGATACTCAGGTTTGATTTCCTTGTTATTGAAAGGTTTCGTATCAGC
>BCSF01000684.1_pt1 | contig 12466 bp, 12 predicted proteins | sample 1016431 | NCBI WGS metagenome assembly BCSF01 (sample SAMD00045685;SAMD00045686;SAMD00045687;SAMD00045688;SAMD00045689;SAMD00045690;SAMD00045691;SAMD00045692;SAMD00045684;SAMD00045690;SAMD00045691;SAMD00045692;SAMD00045684;SAMD00045685;SAMD00045686;SAMD00045687;SAMD00045688;SAMD00045689, study...
GGAACAGTCAACGAAGCGTATCCCCCTTACAATCTCGTGAAAGAATCTGAGGTTAAGTGGAGGATCGAAATGGCACTTGCTGGTTGGGACAAGGACGAAATTGAAGTAAGCACGGAGACCAACGTCCTCCTAGTCAGGTCCAAGACAGCGAAAGGCAAAACGGAGGAAGAGTACATGCATCGGGGTGTCAGTACTCGGTCTTTCGCTAGAGGTTTCAACTTGTCGGATGATGTCGAATTGGGCACAGTCCGCTTTACAAATGGACTACTGGTGATAGAATTACGGAAGATCATTCCTGACCACCAGAAACTGAAAGTCTATGATATTTCTGATGAAGCTCCTCCGAGTGATGACCCACCCAGTGAGTCTGCTTAATTTTCTGACGGTGGGATTCTTGATCGTCATCGGATTGGCACACAATCATGCTCACTACACTATGGAAGTTGATGCTGATTCTTATGTCAGAAATTGGTGTAAGAAAAACCAAGACGTTTGTCGAAGGTATACTACACCCGATGATTATTGATATATAGTATGCAACTGAAGAGACCACCCACCAGGGGGTCTCTTTTTGTTTGGAGGCAAACATGAACATGTATGTAAATCTGTGTCCAGCGTACACAGAAAAGAGCGAAACACTCACTCTAGATATTCCGCCTGAAGATATGGATCTGTTTATGCAGTATGTCCATGTCCTTGCTGAGGAGAAGAATATCGGAGCAAGACGTGCCTTTACCGACATGGTAAAGTATACTTATGAAAATCTAATGCAGAAAGACTATGACCGTAAAAATCGCAAGAATGCAAAGCGGCGAGGACGTAATCGCTGACATTAAAGAGGTGAGAGCATCTGAAGAATCTGTTGCACCTCTTGCATATCAATTCACACAACCATATTCTCTGGTTATTCAACAACCACAGGAGAAGTTGTTTGAATTTGAGGGTGAAGAGTTGGAAGAGGATGAGATGGACCTCAGTGATGTAGAAATTAAACTCTATCCATGGTCTCCACTGACAGTTGGTAACAGTATCGTATCTGTGATCTCTGTAGTTTCTCTTGGCACTCCCCATGATAACGTCTTGGAGAGTTATCAAGCAGCACTGAAGAAATTCCAACCCAAGGATCCGATGACAGTTTACATTGACACTGAAGACGAAGAAATGAGGCAGATTAACCCATGAGATATACTGAAGAATCCCTTATCGAAGCAGTCGCTGCCCTTGGATGGGACGTTCGTAACGATGACATCCATGTAGAGATCGGTGGCACCCAAGTCTATGAGATTGAGGGTGCTGGCACCAAGTGGGCACCTGTAAGAGGCACCCGTAAGTACAATAAAGATGCCTTCATTGTCATCAAAAATAGATCCCGAGATCCATTCATCCCTTCGCAAGCACCTAAAGATGATCAAACTACTGATACTGAAAAACAGTCCTAATACATACCTTCTTGGCAAACTTACTGAGATGGATGAGGAGCCCAGTCTCCTCCTGGAAAATGTTTTCGTAGTGGGTGAGGGCGGAGTCCTAGATGAGTATCCTCTTCACACTACTCAGAGGTTTATTTTCTTGACATCCACAGACATTATGACTATACTAGACCCAGCACCCGCTGTGCTGAGTGCCTATCGAAGTAAAGTCCCCCTTGATGAGTAATTTTTATACCAACCTTTGCCTGCTTGGAGACGACATCCTTTATCGCGGATACGAAAACGGTCATCCCGTCCAGTATCGTGAGAAGTCTTCTCCAACCATGTATCTGGTCCCACAAGCGCAACAGAAGAAGTCTAAGTTTCGCACCTTAGACGGTCGATATGCTTTCCCCAAGCGATTCGACGGTGCTAGAGAGGCACGGGACTTCATGAAGCAGTATGAGAATGCTGTTGGTATGGAAGTCCATGGTTATGAGCGGTTTGTCTATCAGCATATTGCCCAGAAATTCCCTGGTGAAATTGATTATGACATGACTCAGATGAAGATCTATACGATTGACATCGAGGTCGCTTGTGAGAATGGATTCCCTGATGTGCAATCCTCTGCTGAGGAGATGCTCTGTATCACAATCAAGGACTTCAATACCAAGAAGGTTATTACTTGGGGGACCAGGGAGTTTGTACCTCCCTCCGACGTGGAGTATCGAGTCTTCTGGAGCGAGCAGGAGATGTTGACAAACTTCCACGCTTGGTGGGTGGACAATACCCCTGACATCATCACGGGATGGAATAACAATCTGTATGACATCCCATACATTTGTCGGCGGATCGAGCGAGTCCTTGGTGAGAAGTGGAAGAAGTCTTTGTCGCCCTGGAATCGTGTGATCGATCGTGAGATTGAGATCAAAGGTCGTAAAAACATTGCCTATCAGATTACTGGTGTCAACATCCTTGACTACCTGGATCTTTATAGGAAATTTACTTACACCAACCAGGAGTCCTACCGACTGGATCATATTGCTATGATTGAGTTGGGGCAAAACAAACTGGATCACAGTGAGTTTGAAAACTTCAAGGACTTCTATACTTCTGACTGGCAACGATTCGTCGAATACAACATCCAAGACGTTAATCTGGTTGACCGACTGGAAGATAAGATGAAACTTATCGAGTTGGCAGTTACCATGGCATTCGATGCCAAGGTCAACCTGGAAGATGTTTATTCTCAGGTCCGTATGTGGGACACTCTCATCTACAATGATCTTGAGAAACGTAACATTGTCGTCCCTCCTAAACTAAGTACTAAGAAGGATGAGAAGTATGCGGGCGCATATGTCAAGGAGCCGATTCCTGGAAGCTATGATTGGGTTGTCAGTTTTGACCTTAACAGTCTTTACCCTCACCTTATTATGCAGTACAATATCTCGCCAGAGACGCTTGTCGATGCCAGACACCCAACGGCAACAGTTGACAAGATACTTAATCAATCGCTAGATATTGATGGGGAGTATTGTGTATGTGCTAACGGTGCTCAGTATCGTAAGGACATCCATGGTTTCCTTCCAGAAATGATGAAGAGGATCTACGATGAAAGGACCATTTACAAGAAACGAATGCTTGCCGCTAAGCAAGATCTTGAGAATGCCACCACACCTGCAGAGACCTTGGCATTACAAAAGGATGTGTCCAAATTCAACAACATCCAAATGGCAAGAAAGATCCAACTCAACTCTGCCTATGGTGCCATCGGAAATCAATACTTCCGATACTACAATCTGGCAAATGCTGAGGCGATTACCCTCTCGGGTCAAGTCTCGATTCGTTGGATCGAAAACAAAATGAATGCATACCTGAATAAGGTATTGAAAACTGAGGAAACTGATTATGTTATTGCTTCTGATACTGATTCCATTTATCTCAATCTGGGTCCTTTTGTACACAAAGTATTCAAGGGCAGAGAGACGAGCGATGAGAGTATTGTTAGGTTCCTTGACAAGGTGTGTGAAGTGGAATTTGAGAAGTATATTGGAAATTCTTATGAAACGTTGGCGTCCTATGTGAATGCCTACGAGCAGAAGATGCAGATGAAGCGAGAGAATATCGCTAACAAGGGCATCTGGACTGCTAAGAAGCGTTATATTCTCAACGTATGGAATAGTGAGGGTGTGCAGTATGCTCAACCCAAACTAAAGATGATGGGTATCGAAGCAGTCAAGTCTTCCACCCCTGCGTCCTGTCGCACTGCTATTAAAGAAGCACTACAGGTCATCATGAATGGCACAGAAGATGAATTGCAGAAGTACATCAAAGACTTCCGCGATAAGTTTGAGTCCCTACCTGTAGAAGACATTGCATTCCCTCGTGGATGTAACAACATCGCTAAGAATTCTTCCCCTGCTACCATCTATGGCAAGGGATGTCCGATGCATGTGCGTGGAGCACTTCTATATAACTTCTGGGTGAAGAGGAAGAAACTTACCCACAAGTATCCGTTGATTCAAGAGGGTGAGAAGATCAAGTATGTGATGCTCAACACTCCGAATCGAATCAACGAAAATGTTATCTCATTTTTCCAAACTCTTCCAACCGAGTTTGGTCTTGACAAGAGCATCAATTATGACTTACAGTTTTCCAAGAGTTTTCTTGACCCTGTGAAAGTCATTCTTGATACTATTGGTTGGAAGGCAGAAAAGCAAAACACTTTGGAGGCACTTTGGTCGTGAGTTTTTTACAAGACATCGTAAAGGAGATTGACAATGAGTATGCAGGACTTGTTAGCGATGGTGTCGCAGCAGGAGATACTTCTGGTTTCATTGATACTGGTAGCTACATTTTCAATGCTCTGGTTAGCGGCTCAATTTACGGTGGAATCCCAGGAAACAAGATCACAGCTATCGCTGGTGAGTCTTCTACTGGCAAGACTTTTTACTGTCTTGGGATTGTCAAGCATTTTCTTGAGTCTAACCCCGACGCTGGGGTGATTTACTTTGAGTCTGAATCTGCTATCAGTAAGAGCATGATTGAGTCACGGAAGATTGACTCTAACCGTATGGTCATTGTCCCTGTCACTACAGTGCAGGAGTTTAGACTGCAGGCAATTAAGATTCTGGACAAGTATCTGACCCAGACACCAGAGAAACGCAAACCCATGATGTTTGTGTTAGACTCTCTTGGGATGCTCTCTACCACCAAGGAGATTGAAGACTCTGAGGCAGGCAAAGAGACCCGTGACATGACTCGTGCTCAGGTAGTTAAGTCTATCTTCCGTGTGCTTACCCTTAAGTTAGGTAAAGCAAACGTCCCGATGATCGTCACCAACCATACATACGATGTAGTAGGAGCTTATGTACCAACTAAGGAAATGGGTGGAGGCAGTGGACTCAAGTATGCTGCATCTACAATCATCTATCTCAGCAAATCTAAAGAGAAGGATGGCAAAGAAGTCATTGGAAACATTATCAAGGCTAAGACTGCTAAGTCGCGTTTGAGTAAGGAGAATGCTCAGGTTGAAACTCGTCTTTATTACGACGACCGTGGACTGGACCGCTATTACGGACTACTGGAATTGGGTGAGAAGTATGGAGTCTTCCAGCGGGTCGGGAATCGCGTCAAGGTTGGTGACACTTCTGTTTATCCTAAGTCTATTCTCGCTGATCCCGACAAATACTTCACCCCCGAAGTGATGCAGGCACTTGATGAAGCAGCATTGAAGGAGTTTTCTTATGGATCTTAACGATTACATCCGTGTATACGATGATGTCCTCGATGAAAACACATGCAAGAATGCAATTGAGACCTGCAATGCAAAACCTGATCAGCAATATCGATGGGATAATCAACACAAACCACAATACAATGTGCTAAATATCTCGTATGAGGCAGACAATGGTGATCGTGAATGGGACGTGATCCAGAGTCTAATCATTACTGGTGTGCAATTTGCTGCACAACAGTACATGAAAGATCTCAGTTGTGAAAGTTACTGGCCAAACAAAAATAGTTTGGAGCAGATCAAACTGATCAAATATCTTTCCTCAGAGGGTGATCGGTTTGACTTGCATATTGATATGGGTGATGTAGAATCTTCAAAGAGATTCCTGGCAATTCAGTTTTTCTTGAATGATGTAGAAGAAGGTGGTGAAATTTTCTTTCCCACTATCAATCGCACGGTTACTCCAAAGGCAGGATCCGTGCTACTATATCCTCCCAACTGGATGTATCCTTCCCAAGACTACACTCCAGTTTCATCTAACAAGTACATCCTCACAACATATTTGCATTATCAATGACACTCAAAGTAGAAGAAATCGCTCTCAGTAAACTCATCCTCGATGAAGATTACTGCAGAAAAGTCTTGCCTTACATCCGAGATGAATACTTTGACATGTTTACTAATCGTGTGTTGTTTCAGACGATTAGTGAATACATCAATGAGTATGATGTGTCTCCAGAGACTACTGCTCTGAAGATTGAGATCGAAAAGCGACGTGATATTACGGATGATATCTACAAGGAGATTGAGACCTTTCTCGATAACCTAGATCGTGATCAGTATAATGAAGAATGGTTGCTCACCACCACTGAAAACTGGTGTAAGGAGCGAGCAATCTATCTTGCCCTCATGGAGTCTGTAAAGATCGCAGACGGGCAAGACAAGACAAGATCCCAGGATGCAATCCCATCCATCATGTCTGAGGCATTGGGTGTTTGTTTTGATGACCATGTAGGACACGATTACATCAATGATGCAGATGACCGTTACGACTTTTACCACAGGAAAGAGGAGAAGATTCCCTTTGACATCGACTATTTTAACAAAATTACAAAAGGTGGGCTGCCTAATAAGACTCTCAATATCGCCCTTGCTGGCACGGGCGTCGGGAAGTCTCTATTCATGTGCCACATGGCTGGTGCCTCACTCCTACAGGGGCGCAACGTACTCTACATTACACTTGAAATGGCAGAGGAAAAGATTGCTGAGCGAATTGACGCCAACCTCCTGGACCTCCCGATCCAACAACTGAGCGATCCCATGCTCACCAAGGAGAGATACACCAAGAAGTTGGATGCTCTCAAGCAGAAGACACAGGGTAAACTTGTGATCAAGGAATACCCTACTGCATCAGCACACGTCGGTCACTTCAAAGCATTGCTCAATGAGTTGTCTTTGAAGAGGGGTTTCCACCCTGACATCATCTTCATTGACTACCTTAATATCTGTGCATCGTCACGATACAAAGGCACTATCGTTAATTCTTATACATATGTCAAAGCAATCGCAGAAGAGTTACGAGGACTCGCAGCAGAGCACAACGTCCCGATCGTGTCCGCTACGCAAACCACTCGCAGCGGTTACGGCAACAGTGACGTGGAGCTTACTGATACTAGCGAGTCTTTCGGTCTGCCTGCAACTGCTGATCTTATGTTCGCACTTATCTCCACTGAAGATATGGAGCAACTAGGTCAGATTATGGTCAAGCAGTTGAAGAATAGATACAATGATATCAACGTCTTCAAACGATTTGTGGTTGGTATTGACAGAGCAAAGATGAGACTGTATGATTGTGAGCAGTCTGCTCAAGATAACATTATTGATGCTGGTGACATTAGTAATGATGCATTCACAGACACCAAGAAAAACTTCGACGGATTCAAGATTTAATTATGACTACTGAAATTCCTAACTTCTCTAATGACGGTGGCGGTCAACCTAACTATGAGCTTGAGCAAAACATGGAGAATCTCTCCAACCAAACTCAGAATCGCATTGATGATGAGAAGGATCGGGCAGAAGAAACTGTAGAGAATACTCCTAAGAGTCCTGATGATGTACTCAATGACCCTCGGTCTACCTCTGCACCTCACACAAAGAAGAAGGTTGCTGAAAAGAAAGCAGAAGCAGAGCGTCGTCAGCAGGTCTCTCGTGAGGGTCGCAAAGGTCCTAAGAAGTTTGAGGTGGACCTGGATCGTTACACCAAGTTTGTTGATGGTGTGACCTCTAAACCCAGCAAGAATTTCAGGGACCTGCTGGTCCGTTACAACGAGCTGCAGGATGCAGGTTGTAACATCGGTCGCCTGGATACCGCTGCTTCTGGTTTGGTTGCTGAGTCTGGTGAGTTTATGGAGATCGTTAAGAAGATCAAATTCCAAGGCAAGCCCTGGGACGATGCAAACAAAGAGCACCTGACCAAGGAGTTGGGTGACATCATGTGGTATGTTGCTCAGGCATGTCTTGCACTGGATGTCCGACTGGATGAAGTGCTCTACATCAACACTCTGAAACTGGCAGCACGTTACCCTGAAGGTTTCTTTGACCCCAACTACAGTGAGAATCGTGCCCCTGGTGACATCTAAATAGTAGATGTAGAATCTTCTATGTAGATGCAGATCTCCCAGTCAACTGCTAATCTAAGTACAGGCAGTAATGATGTAGCAAAATACATACCTTCGATTGTGGAATTATTTGAGGGGGGTGACTTTAATGTTGCCTCTACAACAACTTCCTCTAGTGACTCAAAAGCACTAGAGGAATTTTTAGTGCTTGCGAAGCAGAATAAAAAGAAAGAAGCATGTTCTGTGCCATTCAAAGCAGCGAATGGGAAGATGTATGTCTTTGGTCAGTTTAAGAAACCCAAAGTTACCGCTAACATGGGTGACGTTGCAGAGGGAGTGTTTGCTGCTGCTGTTGCTTGTAGATTTACTAATAGAAACAGCACTGTAAGTAAGTCTGATGTATTCTCTATGCTTCATGGTTTACCATCGCCCTCATCTAGAGGAAAGGGTAAGGTAGCACAGAAGACTTATAAAGCAGACAATCTAGATACGGATGTAAAGGATGATGTGGAGTTATACATTGCCCTTGCTGCTTCAAACATGGCATTCCTTTTGAATCCTAAGTCCGAGTCTGCATTAAACCAGTATGCGGAAGCTGCTGTGAAATATGCTAATGATAATAAAGTAGTGAAGTGGGCTAAGTTGGTTTATGAGAATGGAAGATACGATAAGATTGAAGTTATCGCTGACGGTTTAGGTGGTCAGCAAACAACAAAGGTTGATGTCCTAGTTAAAATTACGGATGACAAGAATGTAATGCAAGATGTTGACATCCGAGTGTCACTTAAGGCTGGAGATGTCAAGCAGTTTGGGCAACAGGGTGGCACTCTCTTCGAGAAGACTGGAAATAAACCAGGATATAAGGAGTATTGGGAAAGATTATTTGGTATAAATGTCTCTTCCAAAAAGAATGAATACAATAAGTTGAAAGAGTTGGAGCACGATACCTTTGGCGCAGTCAATTTGTTGTATGATTATGTCGCAGGTGTAGTGCAGAAGAAACTAGATGGCAATGATGCTCAAAGTACAATGCAGACTCTTGCTGAAGCAATTGATTACTATGCAACTTCAAATGAAGAGCATGTTGAGTTGGTGCAACTGAATAGAGGTGATGCAAAGATCTTTTCTTTCGGCAATCTTTCAAATGTCATTGCTCAGCAAGAATGGGCAGTTGAATACAAGAAGGGTCAGGGATCTGGTGGTCAGTTGCCCATCATCACCATACATAAGAAAGGCAATACACAACAGCAACTCTTGATTCTTAGGGTTAAAGTTGAAAGTATTAAGGGATCACCTTACTTTAGAAACTATGTTGAGAAGGGTCGTTATCTGGGCGATCTGATCGGTCGCTACGCCAGTGCATAAGGTGTCCACTCTGCCCCTGACTCTGCCTCACTCTGCCCTATAATAAGACCATGGCAAAAAACACACACCTAGAGCACCTAGAAGACGACATCTTTAACCAAGGATACGCTGGTGCTACCAACGCTCTCAACTTTCTCAAGTCTCTCAGGGACATGCTGTCCTCTGGCAAAGGTGGTAGCAACACCAAAGTGACTGTCAAGTGGGATGGTGCGCCTGCTATTATCTGTGGCACTGACCCTCAGCGTGGTGAATTCTTTGTAGGCACTAAGTCGGTCTTCAATAAGACTGAGCCTAAGATTTGTTACAACGAGGAATTGATCGACTACCACTATCCTAGTGGTGCCATCGCTGGTATTTTGAAGCAGTGTTTGAGAGAGTTGAAGAAACTTCCCATCAAAGGAGTTGTGCAGGGAGATTTGCTTTATACTAAACGTCCTGATGTCATTGCGATGAAGGGGCAACCTTCATATAGATTCAAACCTAACACCATCACTTATGTCATTCCTAAGTACTCTGAGTTGGGTAAGAAGGTTGCTTCTAGTAAGTTGGGTATCGTTTTCCATACCACATATTCAGGTAACGATATTGGATCTATGAGTGCTGGATTCGGTGTCGATGTCAGTGGTCTGCAAGGCGTTAAAGATGTTGCTGTCTTCTCATCTACCTTTGAGAATGTCAACGGCATGGCAAACCTCACCCCTGGTGAGATGAATCGTCTCAACAACAGCATCGCCACAGCAAAGCGTAACCTTGATGGCGGACGTAAGTGGTTGAATGAGATTCAAAAAGCAGAGGGTCCTCAGTCATTCTCTCCTCCCGCACTATTCAAGATCTATTTCAACCAAGTCATCAGAGGTGGCAAGATTGACAACGCTGAAGGCATTGCAAGGGGGTATGTCAAGTTTGTAACTGATAAGTATGACCAAGAGATTGCCAAGAAGAAGACCCCTAAGTCACAGAAAGAGTGGCAGGATCGCAAGACTAAGGCAATTCAATACCTAAATAGTAATAAATCTATCATGATTTCCGCACTTAGTGGTTTCAAGAATTTGATTACCGCTAAGGAGCAAGTGATAAATAAACTCAAGAAAATTGAAGGAGTCGGCACATTCTTGGAGGACGAGAATGGTTACCGAGTGACAAGTCCAGAAGGATTTGTGGCTATTAAAGATGGTGCTGCCATCAAACTTGTTGATAGACTTGAGTTTTCCAGAGCAAACTTTACCGTCGCAAAAGATTGGGGCAAATGAGATTTATTCAATTCCTGAAAGAGGCAGCACAACAGACTGCTGCTAAGACCAAGAAACCTGCGACTTCATCCAAGGGCAAGTCCTCAGCCCAAAATAAGAAATTGGAAGACAAGCATGTTGCCATTACTTTTGGGAGGTTTAACCCTCCTCATGCTGGGCATGGTAAGTTACTGGATGCGGTCAAAGCGCACGGCGGGGACTCGGGTAACTATCGTATCTACCCCAGCAGAAGCCAGGACCATAAGAAAAATCCACTCTCGGCTGATAAAAAAGTAGAGTATATGCGTAAGATGTTTAAGCATCATAAGGATGCTATTCAAAACAACGAAGCGCACCGAAACGTATTTGATGTCCTTAGGGACCTTCACGATGAGGGTCATGAGCATGTAACCATGGTCGTTGGCGATGATCGTGTTAAGGAATTTGAGACACTCGCCAACAAATATAATGGAGTACATTATGACTTCAAGTCTATTAACATTAAGTCTGCAGGCGCTCGTGCTGACGACAGTGATGATCCTATTGAGAATCTCTCTGCCAGTAAAATGCGAGCCCACGCACAAGGTGGGGACCACGGGTCTTTTCATGCAGGAATGCCAAAAGGTTTCTCTACAAAGCACAGTAAAGAATTGATGCAGCATGTCCTTGATGGCATGAAAGAGCCACCTAAGAAGTCTAAGAAGAAGAGTGAAATCCATGAGCAAAGTCTCTGGGAGTATGCTCCTAAGTTGGACTTTGATTCATTCCGTAACCACTATATGCTCGACCATATCTTCAAGGTCGGTGCTATTGTGGAGCATGATGATACAGGTCTCCGTGGTAAAGTTGTCCACCGTGGCACAAACTATGTGATCTTTGAGATGCCCGATGGCAATGAGCATCGTGCATGGTTGCAACACATTACTGAGGTAGATCTCAGTCAAGAGCAAGAGGTTGCTGCTGATACTACTAAGGATCAGAGCAACTATTCTGCCGACGATGGCAGTGGTAACACATGGAAAGCAGGCACTGATGAGTATCGTCAGGCACTCCAAAACATGACACCAGGACAGAAACCTTGGAAGTTTAGTGAGTTTAATGCCACCATTAGAAAAACTGCTGCAACTAAATAGTTAAACGAAATCCAACGATTAGTACAATGACTTTAGAAATGCTGGTTTCTGCTGCACTGATGGACTACAGTCAGTCCGAGCAGACCAAGATCCTTAAAGCAATCGAAGAAGACAAACTCCCTACCACCAAGCGTCTCCACAATGGAGTCATGAAGGTGATGGAAGTCTTCGATGCTTATGAGCCTGTCGTTGAAGGATATGCAGGTTTCCAAATGGATCGTGAGACTGTTGCTAAGAAGAAGAGAGAGCACGGTGATGATCGTAACGTCGGTCGTGTTGTCCAGTCTGGCGGTCAGTCGATGTTGATCACTGGGAAGAAAGCAGATGGTCGTTACATTGTTGTTGGTAAGAAAGGTGAGAAGACTGCTAAGGATGCAGCTGACCTGGGTGTAACTACCAAGGAAGGTTATCTCGGTGTTGACATCGAAGACCTCCACCAAGAAATGCTTGAAGGTCTCAAGCAAGCACGCAAGAATGTGGGTGCTAGTAAGTGCTGGGACGGATACAAAGCAAAGGGCACAAAGACTAAGGGCGGTAAGCAAGTCCCTAACTGTGTCAAGGAAGAAGAAGTCGAAGAAGGTTACAAGCCTATCGACAAGAGCAAAGAGAATAAGATGTATCGCCGTGCTGGCAACCTGGCACGTACATCCCTCTCCTCCAAGGGCAAAGCAAAGGAAGACGCACAGAATAAGTCTGGCAAGATTGTCTCTGCTATTGCTCGCCAAAAAGAGAATGAGCGTTTCGCCAAGATGGGCGATGAGAAAGCTCGCAACAACTACAAAGAAGAAGTTGAGCAGGTAGACGAACTCTATAAGGGTAAGCATGGTCAGTCTGACAAAGAGTATGCTGACTCCCGCTCTTCTGGTGGCAAGATGGTATCTGGTGACTCCAAGATGAGTGGTGCTGAATACACCCATGGTCGCAGAGTCAAGGCAGCAAACCCTGGTATGCAACCTGATGTAGGTGGCAAGAG
>BCSF01000685.1_pt1 | contig 12450 bp, 24 predicted proteins | sample 1016431 | NCBI WGS metagenome assembly BCSF01 (sample SAMD00045685;SAMD00045686;SAMD00045687;SAMD00045688;SAMD00045689;SAMD00045690;SAMD00045691;SAMD00045692;SAMD00045684;SAMD00045690;SAMD00045691;SAMD00045692;SAMD00045684;SAMD00045685;SAMD00045686;SAMD00045687;SAMD00045688;SAMD00045689, study...
GTTTCTTTACACCTGACATAAACGGTGTGCGTTTGCAGTACATCATGATCTCCTTGCCGTAGGTATCGGCAAGGATATCGTACAGGTTATCAAGAACACCATCACCCATGGCATCGTAACAAGCCTCCTCACTCGGGAAGATAACAGACGTTGCTACGTCTTGGTCTTCAACAACGTACTCAATGATGAGCAACGTGTAGAAAAGTTTAAACATCCTTGACTACCTCCCACACGCCCTCTGCGCCTGCGTCTATATTAGTGTCCCGAATCAAACCTTTTTTGTGTAGCTGCGAAAGATTATTTCGCACAATCGATAGCTTCAAACCCATCCGGTCTGCGAGTTGCCGAGCGGTTCCTGGGCCTCGATCGAGTTCAGCCAAGACTTGCTCCTTCCGAGTAAGTGCCTTGTTACTTTGACGCTTGCTAATTAGCTTCTTCCAAAATTCTTTGATCATTAGTTTTCTCCTTTATGTTTGATCCTTGTATTCACACCTAGATTATAGATGCATTCGTCTTTAAAGTCACATAACCTGTTGTAGACTTTTTCGGGGTCTACAGTTCTTTTGTCTATGTTAGCTATCTCAATCAATTCCTCCAACCGATCCACGACGTAGTGCATACATACTCTGTCATCCATCATGCTATCCTCCAAACTCTATAACCAATAAGTTTGCCGTTTTCTTTTTGCATTCTCTTTGCAAACGATTTGACCGTGGCTTTGCCGTTAATGCATTTTCCATGTGTTAACCTAATTGCATTCACCAAAGACGTTGCTTCCGTTTGTGATTTAAAAAGGATACTATCATCCACCTCCATTTGTTTTGCTATCTCTATATACTTAGCGTTTGGTCTATTTGAAATCGGAATACCTTTTTGAATTTCATAATACTTTTCCATTACCTCACCTCCATGTAACTTTCGATTAACCCTTGCGCGACTGGCGCGGTGATGGCGTTGCCGTAGGCGCGGAGGCGTCCCACTCGGGCGGTAGCCCCATGAGCCAACGGGAATGTGTCGGGTTCAACTGGCCTCCACTTTCCATCTCGGCACAAGAGCCAGTCAACATCTGACCACGCGCCGTTAGTCTGCTTGGCCCTACCATCTTCGACATCTGGGTCAGGCTGCTGCCTGTCATTCGATCCGTGATCCCCGAACCTCCCCTCGTGCCGTCCGTTGCCGATGGCGTTGTCCACCCCGACATCTGCGATTGCTCCGCCAGATTGTGACCCCGAGTGTTCCACTCCTTGACCGACTCTGGTTTCGCCGCTCCCTTGTGATCCGCCGTGGTCGGTGTCGCCCACCCCCACAGTACCGCTACCACTTCCTCCAGATTGGATTTGTTGCGGTTCGCCAGTTTCTCTTGGTTCTCCTCCGTGATCTCGGGATGCACCTTGTTCGCTCTCGGCGTAGGCCAACCTGTCAGTTGTGCCGCCACGTCCAACGTGTCCGTACTGATCTTGCCGTTGCGTATCCGACCCCCTTGATATCCACCCTTGTGATCTCGGGTTGTCGGTGTCGGCCACGAACCAGAGACGTTGCCTGATGTGCGGTGCACCGAAGCCCGCAGAGCAGAGATCGAAAGCCCCGATGGCGTAGTCCGCTCCTTCCATGTCAGCTTGTACAAGGTCGATCCAACCGAGGCCGTCTTTGCTTGCAACTTGCTCTCCAAAGACCGTTGGAGGTCGGCACTCTTCGATGAGGTGAAACCAGTGAGGCCAGAGGTGCCGCTCGTCAGCCATCCCTTTTCTGTTGCCTGCACCGCTGAAAGGTTGGCAAGGACACGATCCCGTCCAGACTGGTCTGTCGTCTTCCCATCCTGCGGAGCGGAGCGCGTGGCTCCAGACCCCGATCCCTGCGAAGAAGTGACATTGAGTAAATTCAAAAAGTTCTTCTGGTTTGACATCCGATATACTCCTTTCATCGACCACACCATCGGCAATGTGACCATCCTTAATTAAATTTCGTAACCATGCCGCAGCATAGGGATCTATCTCGTTGTAGTATGCGCTCATCACGCCACCTCCCGATACTCATAGTTGTAGTTGAACTCAGCATCTAAATAATGCCATGCCTGTTCGTACTCATAATCCCAGTTAGTGCGACCATCTTCTATCTCACCGTCAGCTATAATCTTAGCCCAATGATCTAGACTAGGCTCGTGGTTCAACGCTAACTCTTCTTGAAAATAAACGTCACTCATCTTCGACCTCCATTTCTCCAGTGCCACCACACTCTTCGCAAGGCACTGGTGTAACATCGATGACCCCTACGTCTCGGTTGACGTTGTGAGGACGAGGCACTTCCAATTCGATAATGCCCTCACCGTCACAATCAGGACACCTTTTGTAATCTGGTCTCAGTTTGTAAAACACTCTGTCAAAGATATCGTTCAACATAACCTCCATCGGATCAACCTTGTCCATCTTGATCCTCCGCTTGCAAGAAGTCAGCAAACGTCTCACACATCTGCGTGATAACCGTAGCAAGTGCCATGTCCCTCTGTTCTTTCACTGTCGTAAGCATAAGCGTACCGCCCAATGCCCTCGCCAAACTGACCATCGCCATCTTGCCATCAGCTTCATTCTTCTTCAGATACTTCATGATTACTTTATAAGCCTTCTTGAAGCTTTCATCTGCGTCAAAGTCCGCTCGTATTACTGTTTCATATTTAGGCATCTTCTTCCTCCCATCTTGCTTCTCGTTCCTTGATCTCTTCATCCGTGAGCGTCCGACAATGGTGCTCACCCAACGTGAACTCACCAACGACATCCATACCTTCGACCTCGTACTCCGCTTGGACTTCGATGCCCAACCGATGCAGTTCTTCCCATACAGGAATAGGTGCATCCCATGCCGTCCAACAATTGAACCTAAAATACGATGTCGGTATCGGATAGTGGTCGTCACCGTGGACAATCTCTTGAGTAATCTCAATGTTCGTGACCTCCCACTTCGTGTTCCAGTTATCACACCGCCAGTTGTACTGAGGGGATGTGCCCTTGCCATCGAAGGGTTGCCCGATAACCTCTAAAGGTATCGGGAGAACCACATCACAAAAACGCTGACGATCTTTTAGTTCCCAGTAAAGATGAGTAACCATGCTCGTCTCACCGTGAATGTAAACTTCTTGCATACACCAGTTAGGCATTTTGTTCCTCCTCTGGGACAATCACGTAGTCCCCATCCTGATTGATTTCGTAACCTAAACTCTCAGTAATCCGAGACATCGAAGTGCAGATGTCGCCCCACAAATCATCGTACTGCTCGTCACCTTCGGGAATTAAATCTTCACGATAGGCGTGTAACGCATCCCAAACGGTTTCAAGTTCTTCAGTAATATCGTATGGCATCAGCCCACCTCCACATCTAAATTGAGTTCATCTTTTATGTAAGTTTCTACGCTTTTAAATTCCCCATCAGCGAAACTCTGCATGATAGCTACCTTAGCATCCAAACCGATTTCGTTGGGTGCAAGAAACCAATACCAAAAATCTGTGCTGTCCATCACACTTCCTCCCTTTCAGGCTTGACACAAACTAGCTCGTCGTCCGCTCTGAACTCGTATCCGAGTTCTGCGGCTACCCGATCTATTGCTCTGGCGAGTTTGTTCCATTCGCGAGCATTGCGAGGATACGATCCGAACCCTTGACGGTCGTCCAATGTCTTGTTGATAATTTTTAGACTTTCGATGAGATCCATTAGCCCATCTCCGCTCTGAAGATTGCTAACGCTTCTGCCTCTGGCAAATCATTTAAAATGATAGCCTCTGGATGCTGCCTCTTGATCTTCCAAACAGCAACCTCATGACGCCACTGATATAAACCATCCTCCAACTTAACCAGATGATGACGACGCATGTCTTTCTTCATGTCTTTCTTGTACAAGAAATTGGTTACTTGTTCAGCGCACCAATACTCAAACTTCTGATCAAAACCTTCGGGTGACCACTCGTACTTGCCAACGTCAGTCTTGGGTAATGATGCGAAGTACTCTTCTATCTCATCGAACTTCTTGCGCCACGCACCTTGAACCTTGGTCAATGGTGATTTGTCATGAGGGTGTACATAGTCACATCCACCGTGACCATCGTTGCTTACATCAGCAAATGGTTTGCCGTCCAGATATACGACTGCGGTGTAGCAATAAGTTTCCTGACTGCCAGATGCAAAGTGCTTGATTGATTTCATTTCTAAGTTCATTGTTTAGTTCCTTTCGTAATTGTTGAATACTTGTAGTCTGCATATATCCAGACTGATGTCAACAAAAAAGTTGTGTTTACATTGTATACGGTATTTTTCCAGATTTTTTTTGTTCAGCCCAAAAGTAAAAAAATATCGTGTAAATATTGTAAACAGCGTAAACGAGTGCACTATAGGTGGGGTCGGCTGTTTACACCTGTTTACAAAACGGCCTTTTTGTTTACACTTCGTGCCGCTTGTTTCCACAAGATGTTTGTTGTATCGTTGTGGTAATTGCAGAAATGCGGAAAAATAGTGTAAACAAGCGTAAACAGAAATGGCATCTATAAAAAAGAAAATCGAGGCCGAACATGATCGGCAATTGACCAACCGCCAGATGACTTTTGCACAGAAAATTGTCGAAGGTATTTACTCAAATGCAGAGTGCGCCAGACTTGCAGGATATTCTACAGAGGTTGCACCGAAACAAGCATCAGTTCTTTTGAATGGCAGAGACTATCCCCACGTTGTGGAGTACATCGAAGAACTCAGACAAGAACGTGAGCGTAGGTATGGCGTGTCAACTATCGGACAGTTGGAACGCTTGTACAAATTATCTCTTGGTGCTGAAGATGCAGGGCAATTCTCTGCTGCTATAAATGCTGAGAAGATCCGCTCTGCTTTGGGTGGTCTGACCATCGATAGACGAGAGACAATCAATACCATTGATCAGTTATCCAGAGATGAGATTACATCTAGACTTGCGGCATTACAGAAACAGTATCCGCAAGCTTTTCAAATAGAGGCAGACTACAAGGATATTACACCAGATGAGCAGAGGTCCAGAGGCGAACTTTTGGAGCACGATCCGCCAAAATCTACCGAAGAAGTGCTTCGCAACTCGGATTGAAAACAAGCATGGGGGCGGTGTTCCTGATGTGCATTTTATCTGGGATGGGTTGTCGTTCTGGTGTGAGTTAAAAGTAATCAAAGGGAATGCAGTAAACATCACTGCTCATCAAGTCGCTTGGAATATGGCATATTGGGCACGAGGTGGATCAAATTTTATCTTGGTAAAGAGCCTCAAGGAGCGCGATATAATTTTATTTGACGGTGATCAGGGGGCTGATTTGATCAAGGGCGGAGTCTCTGCGGCCCAAGGTTCAAGGTTCTCGGATCCTGCGTCTTTGTTCTGCGCCCTGCGACCCAGGTTAGAGCGCCGGATCTCTGCGACCCTGCGGCCCTGCGACTCTGCGGCCTAGTATATTTATTATATGTGGGCCTGCCCCGTGGGGCAAGTGAAAAGGGGAGCCGCAGCTCCCCGGTTTTTAGTGCTCAACTATGGCGATTGATTTCGCTTGGCTCGATCCCTTGCATAGTTTGCAGGCTGTGCATTGTACGCGCCGCCCTGCTTCCTTGGATGCAGGACAAAGTGCTTCGTTCTGTTTGTCGATTTGTCCTAGATCCGCGACAACTCGGAACGTCCGACGACCTTGCTTCCAATGCATAAGTGCTTCGGTGTGACTATCCGCTGATTGCATTGCAATATCTGGTCGCCACGGTTTCTGGTGAGTGTACGCCGTCCACGTCTCACACTCGGAGAGCAATTGATCCCAAACATGAGAGGGCACGGCGGCGGGGTCGCCGTAGGTTCCGACGCGGACGAAACGACCACGACCCATTGTTGCCGCGTCGCCAGTTTGATAGACGCCGCGCTTGTATGCCTTCCAAACAATTAAAACACCTTGTCCTAAGTTAACGTAACACTTGCGGCCTTTAGCTTGTTTGCGTTCTGGATCCGTTGTTACTTCGCCGCGCATAGGGCAATCGCCACAAATAGAATAGTCTTCGCCAGTCTTCGACGCTTCCAATGGGTTTATATCCGAGCGCAATATATAAGTCTGGACTACATGCCCAGTCTTAGTGTTACGGTTTGAATAGGTGGCAATAACTACAATTGGTTTACCATCCAATAAGCTAGGCCCGTTGTAAATGATAGCTGATTTCATAAAAAATTAGAGGGGCTTTCGCCCCTCCCTCCCTTGGTTAAATGTATTGTAAATACTTTGAAATTTTCTCCGCCTTTTCTTCAGCGGCTTTTTTGCAGGTGGCTTTCCACTCGGATTTTAGATCGGGATCCGTCAAGTCTTTTGCAATCTTTTCGATTTTTTCTAGACTTACTTTTAGAAGTAAACCGTCTTCACCGACCCATTCACTTTTTGATTTCATACTCATGTTCTAGATCCTTTCGTATTAATTAAGAACACTTTTATTATGCACATATACAACAAGTAAGCAACAACTAAATGACAATTCTTTGAGAGATTTTTGTGCAGGCCCGAGCCAGATTTGTGCAGGCCCTGCGGCCCTGCGGCCCTGTGTTTATATATTCAAAAGCCCTGCGACCTTGCGGCCCCAGGGCTATCGAAAGGAAATGCCCTGTAACCCTGGGCCAGGGATTAGTGTTATAGTTTAATTCTTATTTCGTTATTGAGCCAACGCTTCGCCAAGTGTTCGGGCAATGTGATGCCGCTTTCTGGCACGGGCTTTCCACTTGGATCGAGGCTCTGCCCTATGTTTACTTGGCAATGCCCAGGATATATCTGGGCGCGAACAGCTTCGTCGCCGGATATAACACCGGCGACGTAATATTTATTTCCTTTGGCATCTCTTACAGTTTTCATAGTACCGCAGCTCCGTATAGTAAAAAGATTACAGCAAACAGGATTACGAATAGCGCAATACCGGCGAGTAGATCCTCGAGGGCAGACGTGGGTCTGCCCTGGATCCAACTAATCAAAGTTTGGATAGCGTGGAACATTATACAATTCCCATCAACATGCCTGCCGATACAACTGTATTAGTTTCACAGTTCTCGCACCAACCTCGATCCTGGTCGGGTTCCATCTCAGTTGAGTAATCGCAATCTTTATTCATGCAAATTGCCGGGTGCAGGCTATCACAAACATATTCTTCCATCATATCTTCTGGAAAGGTATAGCCCCAATCGTTAGCTAGTTTATTGAGTTTATCCATTGTATTTCCTTTCTAATTGAACAGTTTGATTGTAGCCCAGGAACAACTGGGCTACAAGTATTTATTTCAGTTTATCAAATTCTTCTATCAGTTGATCATATAGCGCAGCGGCTTCTTTGCGGCGATCAGCTTGTAGCATCATGAACATACATTCGAGTTTGAACTTCAACTTGTTGCCGAGAGTTTGTTCTTTGTTTTCCATTGTATTTCCTTTCGTAATGGTTGGGGAGCCGTGGCTCCCCAGTTGGTTATTTAGTTGATGGTTCGAACTTGTTGTAAGATCTTATCTCAATATACTTTTCCCAACTTCTAGGATAATTGTCTTTCCACCATGATAAGTCTGGAACAACCTTTCTTGTTCTAGAAAACACCCACATGCCATAGCCTTTTTCTACTGCTTCGGTTTCTAGTTTGGCTAGTGTTTCACCAATTTTTCTAGCTTGCTTTTCTAGCCTGCTTTTCTTGGCTCTAAGATCTTCGATCTTTTCAAGTGTTTCTTGTTTATCCATTTTGTTTTCCTTTCTAGTTAAACTGTAACAACTTGTTACAAGTAACAAGTTATACTAATCCAACAGGAAGTCAACAACTAATCTACAATTATCCAACATTATTTTAAATTAATTGCATCCCAGGGATTGCTGCAATGCAGCAAGTCTCAGGGTTACTGTGCCGCATTGCGGCGCAAATGCTGCAACGCGGCGAGGGCATCCCCCCTATATACAGCGTGCATAGCACACATATGTGTCTATAATATTAGTTTTGTAAATTCATTCGGGGGTATCTCCATTGGGCAACAAGTAAACAACAACTAGGTTCCCTAGCCCCCAGAAAAAATCGCGGGTGTATTTTCATTTCAGTTTGTTGTATGGTGAAAATAAGATTTTTTCGGAGCGGCATAATGGTATTGGATGAATCGGGAAAGCAGCTTAATGAACGTGGAGAGACTGCGGCTGAAGCGGCATTACGTCGATCACGGGAGCGAGTAGAGGCGATGAATGCTTTTGAAGAGCGGACTGGGAGGACTCAGGCTCAGTTTCAAAAGGCTAATCGTGAGGCAAAACCTAACATAGCAGAGTTTAGGGAGGCAACGGGACTAGGATTTGTTGATGCTTCTAATTTACTGAGCGCAGCTACGTTTAATCAGCGAGATCCGAGGGACTGGAATGCTATAATGGCTTCTGATAATCCTCTGTTAGCGACTCGATTAGCAACGCGGCAAGCGATTAATGCGGGGGCATATGACCGCAATGCTCCACCTTTTGTCCAACCCGGCTTTGATAGTAGTAACTATCGTGATGTTCAGATGCCTGCTGAAGGGATCATGGGTTTAGCGCAAGTTAACCGTCCAACGGGTCGAGGTCGTGATAACATACAGTATCACGCGGTAACTCCAGGTGGTCGTCGGTTGACGCAGTTTACGGGTTATGATCCGAATCTTGCTTACGAAGATCAGTTGGAAAGTGTTCAAGCTCAGATGCAGCGTTTTGGTTTAGATCCTGCTACAGATGCAACGTATGAAGATTCGATGTCTTATTTGGTTGAGGGCATGGATCCGAGTATTTATTATGGGATTGATTTTGATCCGACGTACAGCCCCCGCAATGATCCACGGTCCTCGGTTCGTAGAGAGGGAATTATGTCTGCGTTATTAAGAGGTATGGTATAATGTCCGAGAACAACAGGCACAGGCGGGTAGCTTCGCAGATGGCGGAGCGGTATGGTGTTGATCCAGAGATATATAATCGGTTGATTGCGAAGGAGAGCAGTTGGAATCCTAATGCGAAGGGGTCTGCGGGTGAGGTTGGATATACGCAGATTATGGCTGCAACGGGTGCGAATCCTGGGTTTGGTGTAACGCCGATCAAGGATCGGAGTGATCCGATTGACAACTTGCGTTTTGGTGCTGAGTATTTGGGTGCATTGATTGAGTATTATAACGGGGATTATACCAAGGCATTGATGGCGTATAACGGTGGTGCGGGGAACGTGGATCAAGATAAGTCGTCTAGTGATGCAAAGAAGTACGCTGCGGAGGTATTGAGTGGGAAGGAAGTTCAGACGAAACCTGAACCACGGCCCACGGGTCTTGTACCGCAGGCGGAGGACAAGAAGGGGATGGATGCGATTAGCAAGGGCATTGAGGAGTTGTTAGCTCCGAAGAGAAAGTTGCCATTAGGATCACCGCCTCGTATTCAGAGATTTGGAAGAAGTGGTCGGATGAGTCCGTTGAGTGGGACGGGGATTCCGGGTTTGGGGAACATCAAGAGGTATTCGACCCCTGGTGGGATAGAGAGTTTGTATCGGGCTAAGTGATGGGTTTACCTTTAGAGAAAGACCAAGAGGTTATTTTTGAGTTAGTTCAGGATTTTCGGACTGAAGTAGCGAAAGCGGTTTTAGAGTTGGGTAAAAAGGCTCATGGGGAAAGTGCACATCGTCATTTAAAGTTGGATTTGGGTTATTTGTTAGATAACGCGGAGAAGTACACACATGCGGATGGTCATGCTTTTTGGTTGGCGTGGGAAGGTAATGAAGCTATTGGAGTATTTGCTGCAAAGACACATCCGTACTTTTTCAGTCGGGACTTGGTAGCAGGGGACAGTTTGTGGTATGTTGTACCAGAGAAGCGGGGATCGAGGGTCGGTCTTCAGTTATTGGGATTATTTGAGGATTGGGCGGAGGAGCACGGGGTTGTTGACATACGGATTGGACAGACCTCGAAACTTGCGCCTGAAGTATTTAATGGGATATTAAGCAAGCGCGGGTATGACAATGTAGGGTCATACTTTGTGAGAAAGGTCTGAGATGAGTAGATACAGCTTATGGAATCCGTTTTTGGTGTCGGCGTTTCACGATCCACGGACATTTAAGGATGATGACGGCGGCAGTGACAACGGCGGCGGTGGTGGTGGTAATAACAATAATAATAATAATACCCAGACCAACCAAGACCGTATTAACGAGATCTATGCGTCGAGTGACAACCCGTGGGAGACTAATGGGGATGAATTAAATGCGTTAGTTAACGATAGGGACGGGACGTATACTGGCGGGGCTACGACCACGACATCTACCACCACGACTTCTTCTTCTTCTGACAAAGACGACGGACCTAAGTTGTCTGCTACAGCAGCGGCAAAAGTTGGAACTGTAGCACAGGACGAAAAGGGAGACTGGTACGCCGTAGTTCAGAACCCTAACTCTAATACTCTTGGACGGGACTATAGCATTGATCCGAAGGACGACAGTAAAGGGCCGACATTCGGGGCTAACGTATCGGATAATATAGAGACACTTTTTCCTGATGAGGTAGCTGCTGCGGGTGGATCCTCTGAATTTCAGGGCAGTATAACGGATATATTTAAAGACACGGATGTACCTTCTGCGGGATTTGATGCAGCCACGAACACTTATACTTATGAGCCTGCTGCGACACAGACATTTGACGAGGCGTTTGCGGAAAACCGAGCGGCGGGTAACGAGACGTTTACTTACAATGGAAAGCTATACACGACGGAACTTGCTGCTGAACCCGCCGTGGCGCAACCTGGGGATTTAGCTATACCCGAGGTTACGACTACGACGCTAGATGGCACACCTGTTTTAACTGTTGATCAGATTAATGCGTTAGCGACGGAAGCTATAGACGCTGCTCCTGATTATACGTTTACACCTACGGGAGGTCCGGGCACCTTTGCCCCTGGTGCTTTGCCTGCCGGAGACCCAGATGCCCTAGATCCGAGGGGCGATCAGATTGTATCACCTACTGGGACGGGCATTGGAGTTACTCCTGCTTCTGTTGGAGCCAATGATCAAACAGAGGCGTTGCTCAATCTTACAGCGGGTATCGGAGCGGGAAATGTTGGACTAGACGAAGCGATTGCTACATTAAATCTGATTGAAGGTAATACTCTTACGGACGATGATATAACTGCATTGATGCCTCCGACAGGGGGTGGCGAAACCGTTGGCGGTTTTACAGAAGCGGGATTAGCGGACGAAGTAGCTAAGTATACAGGAAGTGCCGCAACGGGGTCGGATTCGGAACCTTCGACTCTTCAAAACTTTGGAAATGTTTTTGGTATTGGAGCAACAGATTATTTACCTGCGTTGGCTGCAACGGGTGCAGAGCAACTTGTAAGTATACCTTTAAACACGGGACAAGATCTGGGATTAATTGGGGATCGGGTTTTGAATCCTGATTATAAGTTGCAGTCGGCGGGTATTGATGATCGAAGCGGATTGGATCGGTTTGCGGACGAAACGTATGCATTTTCTACAGGGGACTATAATGTTGGGCAGACTGGCGGTCCGCTGACTTTGACTGTGCCAATGGCACAAACAAGTTTGGAGTCTGTTCTTGATGATTACGCTGCGGGACAGTACCAAAGCATGGCGGACAAAATCTCAAGGCTACCAGACGATGTGAAGTCAGCCTTGGCTGCGGAAGTTGTTAGTATTCCAGATAAGTTTGGTTATAAGGAAGGACAAGTTGATCCAGGGTTTGCTGCTCCATTAGGTGAAGATCCAAATGCGTTGGCATTAAGTCAAACAAGTTTAGACCCAACAGCATTGTTATATCAAACAGCGTTGACTGCTCCAAGTGCGGTAGCAACGATTGCAACTGGTCTAGTTAATCCTGGGGCAGGCGCGGTATTGGGCGCAACTCTTGCGGGAGGTGAGGCGCAGACACAAGCCAACAGAGAAATGGAGTAAGCGGTAGCAACTGGAGCAATTACTGGTCGTCAACCGTATCAGGATTATTTAAAAGCAGTAAATGCAAATCCGGCTACAGCATCTTTATCAGAAGCCGAAAAGAATACGTTAATAGCTAATCAATTGAAGAACGATGTATCACAAGGCTTGCTTCCTGTTAACTTCATTAGTGGTGCAGTTTCAGGGATTACCCCTGGTTTATTAAAATCGGGGCCAAAAGGTGTACTTACTTCGGGTGTTTTAGAGGCTGTAGAAGAGGGGCCACTTGAAACAGCAGGTTTAGAATTGGCGTTGCAAAGTCAGACAGATGGCTTGACTACTGCGCCAACAGCTAGTGGCGTTGCAAGTGAGTCTGCCGTTGGTGGTGTACTTGGGTTAGTGGGCGGTGGATCTGGTGCCGTTGTGTCAAATCTTCCTTCTCCAACCACCTTTGTCCCAACTAGCGCGACAGCAGGTCAGCCTGCGCAAAGTCCTCCAGGACTTTGCGCAGGCTGACCTGCTGTCGCGCTAGTTGGGACAAAGG
>BCSF01000686.1_pt1 | contig 12446 bp, 12 predicted proteins | sample 1016431 | NCBI WGS metagenome assembly BCSF01 (sample SAMD00045685;SAMD00045686;SAMD00045687;SAMD00045688;SAMD00045689;SAMD00045690;SAMD00045691;SAMD00045692;SAMD00045684;SAMD00045690;SAMD00045691;SAMD00045692;SAMD00045684;SAMD00045685;SAMD00045686;SAMD00045687;SAMD00045688;SAMD00045689, study...
GTCAATTAATAGAATTATCACCTTTAGATTTTGGAAATATGGGTTCTCCAACTGGATTGGATGTAAATCTTTGGAAAAAGCTTACTATTGAATGGAAGGTTCAAGGACCTGATTTTGATGTACTTGATTCACAAAATAATATTATACAGCATGGTATTATAGATGCTAATAAACGTACAGTCGAAAGACTTTCAGATGAATATCCTACATTAAAAAATTACCTTACCGATTTCAGAGAGCTCTCTCAAGCCTAAAACTTAACAATTTCTTAACATTAAAATTTGGTATATCCAAATAATTTTCGTATCTTTACTATGTAAAAGAGAGATAAGTTATGAAAGTAAAAGAAATGAAATACGGAATCGAAATCACAAAGCCCTGGTCAAAAGAAATGTATGACCATAATGATAAGGTGGCTGAACTAATGAAAGCAGAACTTCTTATTCGTTTGAAGAATGCATACCAAAGTGGTGATGAAGATGATTTACGAAAAGTATCATCAATCATCTGTCCGACTGGATATGGGTTTGGGTTTGATTTTGATGATATCTATAATGAATCACTTAGAGAGCTAGAAATGGTTCAGAACTATTGGTTGAACGAAGAGTTCCCATATGGAGTTAAAGAAGGTATCGTAAGTGATATCGGACTTGAGTTCATTGGGTATTAAAGTTTAACAATTTCTTAACATTAGAAATTTGGAAAAGTGAAAAAAAAGTGGTACTTTAGTACTGTAAGATTGAGAGTTAAACAATAAATAAATAAAAAATGAATTATTCAGAATTAAATCAGATGAGTATCGAAGAGTTGAGAAATCTAAACTCAATGGTAATTACTACCATCAAGAACAAAAAGGCTATGATGGGTCATGAAATGAAACACCAACTTTATGTTGGGGCTAATGTGAGTGTTAATCACCCTAAATTGGCTGGTAAGCAATGTAGAGTTGAGAAAATCAACCGAACTAAGTGTGTAATCAAAGTGTTAAATAATGAATTACTTAATGGAGTTGGCTCTTACAACGTTCCTCTTTCAATGGTTGAATTAAATAAATAATCAGATATGGCAATTGTAAGTAAACCCCAAACAATCGGAATTGAAATAGATTTGACAGGCCCACAAGGTAACGCATTCTACCTCTTAGGTACTGCTAAGAATCTGGCTCGCCAACTCGATTTCAATGAGAGTTTCATTTTGAATGAAATGAAGAATGGTGATTATGAGAACTTAATCAAAGTATTTGACCACTACTTCGGTAGTATAGTAACCCTTTATAGATAAGATATGAAAAGTAAATTAATAGTTAGTTGCCAGTATTATGAGAATTATAACGTAGGGCCGGAAGGATTCGGTGAAGTTCCACATTGGAAACCGAAAGGTGGGCATGAGTTCGAAATCGAAGTGGATTCGGATGTGTTGTTGTATTCTAATAAGTTAGAAGAACATCTAACAAAATTAGTTGAGGCTCAGTCAACTATCGCGGAAAAGTTTGAGTATCGTGAACACGAACTTAAATGGAGTGAACCATCGGTTCTGAGTACGGAAAAGTTGTATGAACTAATTCGAAAAGAAGATGAATAAGTGGCAATACAGAGAAATGGGTAGTAGGAACAAAAAGACCGGAAACTTATCCTATTATAATGTTACAGTCGTAGATTTCAAAATATCAGATTGTGAGTGTCCCGCAAGAGAGTTTCGTAGATATACTCCTTGTAAACATATGAAACGATTAAAAGAAAAACTATCACATTTATCAATATGAGTTGGTATCAATTAGAAGTAGAAGCAGATAAGTACGAAGAATTGCAGGAATTACTCTTGGAATTATCAAAATAATTTTGTATATTTGTTAGATGATTAAATTTGTAACTGAGGGAAATATCAGTATGGAGAAGGCGTATATCCACCCGATATGGGCGGATATTCACTTACATGCAACTCAGAATAAATTATCATTACTATATATCTATGATATTGATGAGGGTACGGAGCTTGTTGTAAACATCGGTAATTTTGATTTCCATAACTCATCTTTGGAAAACATCTCTTTTGATTTTAAGGAAGGTTATATATTAGGTAAAAAATCGTTCCTAAATCTGGTCGAACTTCCTAACACATATGATGCCGATGTGGTAAAATACCTACAAGTGAACGATATGTTAAAACGAGACCAGACTCCAACCCATCATCATTTTCATAGAAAGTTCCACAATCTAAAGTGGGTAAACAATCTTATACCTATATCTAAACATATTGAATCTATCAGAGATACAAGAGATGAATTCCTTCAGTATTACGATTTGGGTGGGGGAATCACCGAAGGTGTGAAGAAATTTGAAAATTTCTATATTAAGCCATTACACAAAGTAGAAAAGAGTGGACTTTGGACAGAGAGTGGAATGGAGTGGAGTGAGTATTACCCTTATACATTAACATCACGTCCTTCAAATAGATTTGGTGGAGTAAACTATGCCGCACTTAATAAAGATGATGGTAGTAGAGATAGATTCGTTAGTAGGTTCGATGGGGGTAAATTGGTACAATTTGATTATGATGGATATCACCCACGTATCATTAGTAGAATGGTAGGAGAACCCATACCAATGGATGTATCTGCTCACCAAGCCTTAGCCGATATGTATGGGGTATCATATGAAGAATCAAAAGGAATCACATTCCGACAATTATATGGTGGAGTGCAATCGGAGTATTTACACATACCTCTTTTTAAGAAGGTATCACACCAAATTGATAAGTTGTGGATGGAGTTTAATCGTAATGGGTACATTGAAACTCCGATGGGTAGAAAGTTATCTAAATCCAATCTAAGGGATATGAATGCTAACAAACTATTTAATTATTTATTACAGGCCACCGAAACAGAGTTAAATATGATGATACTCTCAAAAGTGGTTGATTATTTGGAAGATAAACAATCAAAAATGGTGTTATATACTTATGATTCATATTTATTAGATATACACCCCAATGAACTTAGTGTAATTAATGATTTAAAGATACTTATAGATGGAAATGGATTTCCTACTAAGATAGAAATCGGTGATGTATACTCAGAGATGAAATCGGTAAAAATGAAAAACATACAGGAATAAAATATGAATAATTTTCTTGATGATATAACAAGGTTATGGTGGATTGAAGTTGGAACAGAACTTAATAATCCTACATCTGAAGCATCTATCAAAGGTCTAAAAAAGATTTTGAGAGAAGATTTAGAGCTTGATAACGATGTTATTACATATATAGTTGAAAGTATTGCAAATAGACCTTCTAATTTTTCTTTAAAGGTTGGAAAATCTTCAGGCATTGATGTTGGTAAAAACCAAACGGCAGTATCTGCACAATTACATCCTAATTGGGAAGAAGAAGAGGGTGATATATACCAAACAGTTGATTTAGCTGAAGAGGAAGATGATGAAGATACTAAAAAAGATGGTGAACGGCCGGATTCTGGCGATGATAAAGAAGATGCAGAAAAGGATATTCAAAAACAATCACTTACGGCATTAGAAAAAGATAAGTTAAAAAAAGAAGCAATTGATGATAAGTTGCTAAAAACAAAACTTACAAACCCAACCACAGGTAACAAAAATCAGGTTAGTACTCTATTAGGTAAAAAGAAATCAGACCCCGCTGCATATAAAGTAGGTAAACAATTTTTAGGTGATAAAGGTGTATCGGATGATGAGATTGAAAGCCAATCAGATTCAGATAATAAAAAAGAACCACAAGCAAATGGATATGTAGGTGATAAGGATAAAACACTAAAACAAGGTGACCCTTCAAAAACTGAAGAATATCAGAGAGAATTACCACCAGATGATAAAGAGTTTGCAGATAGAAATAAAAAGTTTGCAAATCCGATTCCACCAGAACCATATAAATTACCTGAAGATATAGTTAAGAATCCTAAGTTTCCAAAAAAGTATTTAACTGCGTTGGAACGAATGGCTAATACACAACCTAAAGGTAATGCTACTAAGTGGCAACATTTTAGTGATATTCCCGGTGGAGCTGGGCAGGTTAGTGCTCAAGCTGGTGAGCTTATGACAATGATGGGTGCATCGATGAGTGATAAAGAATTCGAATCATTTTCAAATAGCTTATTAGAACACGAAACCGCATTAGTTGATAAAAACCCTTCTATGAAAAAAGAAGGTAGTAGAATTATTACTAAAAGTTGGGTTGAAGCTACTAAGCAAAGTAGAAAAGCAATTAGAGATAGAATTACAGACCAATATGGTGAGGGTACTGAGGTAATAGCTACTGCGTGGGATACTAAATCAGATGTAGAGGCAATGGGATTATCAGATTACGAAAAAAACAAAGGATTTTCAACTGATATGTATATGAAGGTTAGAAAGCCGGATGGTACTGAAGTAATGGATGAGGTTTCATTGAAAAAATCTACTAAAGTAAACTTCTTAAACTCAGGTGCTGGTTCTTTTGAAAAGTGGGATGAAAATTTACCTGATGAAATAAATCAGAATGTATATAAAAGTAAAGCTAGAGCTAGAAATATTGATTTTGTAAAAAACAATAGAAAAGAAGTAGAAGATTTTATAAAATCCGATAAGGGTGAACCAATCAGAAAATTAATGGAATCTAAAGGTGTTACTTTGGAAGAAGCTTTAGAGGGTAATTCAAGAAATAAACAAAATATATTATATTCATCTATTAAAGAGATGGCTAAGAATGGTAACAAAGAGGCACAATCAATCAAAGATACTGATGATAAGAATCATAACGAATTCTGTAAAAAATCAGTAGAAGCGATTGTAGATAACCCAAAGATGAAAGCCGGAATGTTAAAGGATATTAGAAATGAGTTCCCACTAAAAGCAGTATCAGATGGTGAAGAAACAATGGCTATCGGACCAAATTCATTGGATAAGAAAACAATGGAAAAGATATTTGGAACGAGTGATTATGAGAAGTTAAAAGAAAACTTAGTTGCAGAGCCGCCAAAACAACTAATTGGTAAAGATGGTAAACCAGCATTTGATAAAAATGGTGAACCTAAAATGTCTAACCCATTCATTGGTTATAAGATTGAAGCATCTGGTGAAGTATTTGCAGTTGCAGATATTAAAGTTAGAGAAGATGGTAGAGGGTATGGTGGGCAGTTCAAGTTTGAAATGACACTAAATCAAAAATCATTTGCAAAAAGACTTGAACAAGCGCAAGCAGATGTTTATGGTGAGAAATAAATACGGAGAGAATGGGTGAGAACGCAATTACTATGTACCTTTACAACAGAAGCACTGTTCGAAGGTCTACTTAAAAATATATTTGATTCCTACGAACTATTCAGTAGGAAGATATTCATACTTAAATTAAACCCATCCAAAGAGTTGGTAATAAGTTATAATATCATACCAAATAGAGATACAAAATTTCTACCATCAACCATTATGGTTCATAGGAAAAAGGAATCAAATACGATGTATACCATCAACGCACTAAACAATTTGATAGAAGATTTGAATGATGGTGTATTGGATAAATCATATCAGATAGATTGGCAAGATTATCGTAATTCTATTATTCTTACTGATGGTGATGGGTATAAGGTAATGACAACAAAGTTATTCAGAATAATTGATGTTAATTAAAATATTCTGATATTTATATTTGGATAATTGAAAAATTATTCGTATATTTGTAACCATATCAACACATGGGAGTAAATGCGTGTTGAGAATAAAAAGTGAAATATAATTTGGATAATTGAAAAATTATTCGTATATTTGAATCAATATAAGTTTAACAATTAAAAAATGGAGTAAATTATGGCAATCGATTTGAATGCAATCCGAAACAGACTAGACAGTCTACAAACAAAGGTAACGAAAACAGACAACCTTTGGAAGCCGAAACCCGGCAAACAACAAGTAAGAATAGTTCCTTACGTTCACAATCAATCAAACCCTTTCATTGAACTGTTTTTCCACTACAACTTTGGTGGTAAGAACATTCTTTCACCACAAACACATGGTGAGGCAGACCCATTAGTGGAGTTCGCTGAGCAGTTGAAAGCAACTGGTGATAGAAATGATTGGAATCTTTCAAAACAATTAACACCTAAGATGAGAACTTACGTTCCTGTATTGGTTCGTGGTGAAGAATCAGAAGGAGTTAAGTTTTGGGGATTTGGAAAAACTGTGTACCAAGAACTACTTGCTTTCTTCGCAGACCCAGACTATGGGGATTTAACTGACCCGACTAGTGGTAGAGATATCACTGTTGAGTTTAAAACAGCAAAAGAGTTAGGTAAGAATTATCCTGAAACTTACATCAGAGTAAAACCTAACCAAACACCAATTACTGAAGATACTAATGTATTATCTCAGTTGAAAGACCAGATTGAACTACCCAATATGTTCAAAAAGTACACTTACGATGATATGAAATCATTGTTGGAAACTTGGATGGAAACTGGGCAGGTAGGTGATTCTGAGGAAGAGGAAACTCAACCAACACAATCACAATCAACTGAATCACCTTTCAAAAGTGATGAACCTGCAGTAGCATCTAACGCAACTACTGCTAACGTAAAAGACGCATTTGACGATTTATTTAACAACTAAAATTAAGGTATAATGGCTAAAACAAATAGAGATGAATTATCTTCACTTCTAGCCGATAACCTTAATAAGAAGTTCAAAGGACAATCAAAAGTCGCATATTTCTTAGATGGCTCCGAACAGACACCCACCGACCTTACTGAGTGGGTGTCCACTGGAGATGATATGTTAGATTTAGCGATTTCGAACCGACCTAATGGTGGGTTTCCTGTTGGAAGAATTGTTGAAGTTACGGGTCTTGAAGCGAGTGGAAAATCACTCCTATCAGCACATACATTAGCAAACACTCAAAAGAAGGGTGGGTTAGCAGTGTATATTGATACGGAGAACGCAATTAATCAGGAGTTCTTAGAAGCATTGGGTGTTGATACTGAGAAGTTACTTTATGTACCTTTAGAATCAGTTGAAGATATCTTTGATGCAATGGATTCGATTATAGAATCAGTTAGAAAATCAGATAATGATAAGTTAGTAACAATCGTAGTTGATTCAGTAGCAGCAGCTACAACTAAAGTAGAATTGGCAGCTGATTATGACCAAGCTGGTTATGCTACACAAAAGGCAATCATTATCTCAAAAGCAATGAGAAAGATTACAAATCTTATTGGTAGAGAGAGAATATTGGTTGTATTTACAAATCAACTTAGAGTTAGAATGGGAGTATCCTTTGGTGACCCTTATACTACATCGGGTGGTAAAGCATTAGGTTTCCACGCAAGTTGTAGATTGAGAATGAAACAAATGGGTAAACTTAATTCTAAAGTGGGTGGTGTTGACCAGACTGTTGGTATTAAGACCAGAGTTCAGGTCATTAAAAACCGAATGGGACCGCCACTTAGAGCAGTTGATTTTGAAATATACTTTGATAGAGGTATCGATAGATATGGGTCGTGGTTAAACACTATGAAAACATATAAGTTGGTAACTGTAACTGGGGCATGGTACACATGGACTGATGAAGCAACTGGTGAACAAATTAAGTTTCAAGCAAAAGGGTTTACCGATATATTGGAAAAACGACCTGAAGTAAAGGAACAAATGTATAAACAAATCTGTGATAAGTATATCTTAGGATACAAAGAAGCATCCGAAGCAGCTAACACAGATACAACCGAATTTGATGATACGCACGAAATCTAATTACAAAGAAATGTTAACTAACTTATCTAATACATCAAAATCTGATGTTAATGATAAAGTTATGATTGTAGATGGGTTGAATATGTTCATCAGAGTGTTTGGCGCAGTTCCTACTTTGAATGATGATGGAGAGCACGTTGGTGGGGTAACAGGATTTCTGTTATCCCTCGGCGCTCTTATTCGTAAGAACAAACCAACTAGAGTGTTGGTGGTATTCGATGGTAAAGGTGGTTCTGCTCGTAGAAAGAAAATGCACAAAGGGTATAAAGAGGGTAGAACGGGGCTCACCAAAGTAAATAGATTAGTTGGTTACGAAGATTTAGAAGACCAAGCAGAATCTATGAAACGTAACTTTAATACATTAATCAAATACTTAGATTTCCTACCTGTTGATTTATGTTATATAGACCACATTGAAGCTGATGATATTATGGCATATGCAGCCAGACATATCTTTAAGAAGGAAGTGTTGATAGTATCATCTGATAAGGATTTTCTACAATTAGTAGATGATAGAATATCAGTATGGCAACCAACTAAGAAAAAGTTGATAAATAAAGATGATGTAAAAGAGTTATATGGCGTACCATCACATAACTTAGTATATTATAGAATATTTGATGGTGATAAATCAGATAATATTCCCGGCGTTAGGGGTATTGGGCCTAAAACGTTAGTTAAACTGGATTTTTTACAATCCGATTCTCTAACATTAGATAGTTTATTTGAGAAGGTATCTCAAATGGATGATGAGAAGCTAAAGAATAAAATCTTAGAAAATAAAGATGTTCTTCAGCTAAACTATGATTTAATGCAGTTATCAGAACCAATTATGGGTTCAGCGATAACATCTAATGTAAGAAACATCATAGATTCACCTATAAATGGATTGAATTCTTTTCAATTCAAAAAAGAGTTTATGGTTGATAAGTTGTACACCGCATTTAAGAATGTAGAAACTTGGTTGGTGAACACTTGGAGTGATTTAGATAAGTATTCGAAACAAACCAGAAAATAAGTTTGTTTATTTAAGATTTAATTTGTATATTTGTATCCTATGGATAAATTTGGAAATAAGTTTGGAACATCATTTCAGATTAAGATAATTTCAGCGCTAATCTCTGATAGAATATTTCTTCAGACGGTGTATGATATTATTAAACCTGAATACTTTGATTCTGAATCTAATGAATGGGTTGTAAAAAAGATTCTATCACATTTTGATGAATATAGTGAATTACCTACATTAGATGTATTCAAAGTTGAGGTTAATAAGATTGATAGGGATGTTTTAAAACAATCCATCGTAGATAATCTAAAGCAGGTTTGGAATGGATTAGAATCTGATGATTTAGATTATGTAAAAGAAAAAACGTTAGAGTTCTGTAAGAATCAAACGTTCAAAAACGCTATATTAGAATCGGTTGGATTATTAGAAGAGGGTAAGTTTGATATCATCAAATCAAAAATTGATGATGCAATGAAAGCCGGACAAGATACCGATATTGGTCATGAATACAAGTTACAAATTAAAGAACGATACGAATCTACTATCAGAGATGTGATTCCAACTGGTTGGGATGTTATCGATGAATTAGCAGATGGTGGTTTCGGAAAAGGTGAATTGATAATGTTTGCAGCACCTCCGGGTATTGGTAAATCTTGGGCGTTAGTTAATGTTGGAATGGCAGCTGCTAAATTGGGTAAGACCGTAGTTCACTATACATTAGAGTTGAATGAGGGTTATGTTGGTCAAAGATATGATGCAGTTCTAACAGGTACTGCAGTTCCAAATCTAAAATACAATATAGAAGATGTTTCAAATCAAGTAAATAACCTAAAAGGTGAACTTATTCTGAAATACTGGCCTACTAAATCTGCAGGATTAAACGCAATGAGAGCATCTTTAGATAAACTGAAGTTGCAAGGTAAAAATCCTGATGTGATTATCGTAGATTACGCTGATTTGTTAAAAGGTAATAGTAGAAAAGAACGACACGAAGAGTTAGAAGAGATTGTAGAAGGTTTAAGAGGTATTGCAGGTGAGTATGAATGTCCGATGTACACAGCATCTCAAATCAATCGTAGTGGTGCTAATGATGATGTAATTACAGGTACATCTATTGCAGGTTCATTCTCAAAATTAATGACGGCTGATTTTGTAGTATCACTAAGTAGAAAGATTGAAGATAAGTTAGCTGGAACTGGTAGATGGCATGTTATCAAAAATAGATTTGGGCCTGATGGTATGACTCTACCATCTAAGGCTAATATGAGTAATGGTAGAATTAACATATATTCCGATGATTCCATTGATGGTAAAAAGACCACAAGTGATATGTCAAAGGGGGAGAGTTTAGTAAGAAAGAATTTGTTGCAAAAATATAATGAAATGAAGGGTGATATTGATGTTTAATCAGTATTTATAATCACTCAAATGAAGTTTAACGAAAAGAAATAAGGAAAATATAATGGGAATATTTAATGAAAGAATACCCTTCAAACCATTCGAATATCCAGTATATTATACAGAAGGTTGGCTCAAACAAGCACAAGCCTTTTGGTTACATACTGAGATTCCAATGCAAGGTGATGTGAAAGATTGGAATGAGAATCTAAACGAATCAGAAAAAAACTTAGTTGGTAATATACTACTAGGGTTTGCACAAACTGAATGTGCTGTATCTGATTATTGGACTACTATGGTAACACATTGGTTTCCAAAGCACGAAATTAAACAAATGGCAATGATGTTTGGTTCTCAAGAAACAATCCATGCAACTGCATATTCATATCTTAATGAAACATTGGGCTTAGAAGATTTTGAAGCATTCTTACATGAACCTGCAATCGCTGAAAAGTTTGAGTTTCTAACATCCACATCGGCAGATTGGACACATGAGGATTTACAAACAAATCCTATTGCAAGAAAAGAAGTTGCACGTTCATTAGCTATATTCTCAGCATTCGCAGAAGGTGTATCATTATATTCATCATTTGCAGTTTTGTATTCATTTCAAATGAGAAACCTTCTGAAAGGAATCGGACAGCAAATGAAATGGAGTGTAAGAGATGAATCATTACATTCAAAGATGGGTTGTCAGTTATTCAGAGAAATGTGTAGCGAATATCCTGAACTATTCGAAGAAGTAAAGGATGATGTTATTCAAGCAGCCAAATATATGGTTGAGATGGAACATAAATTCATTGATAAGATTTTTGAGCAAGGTGATTTAGAAAACCTAAAAGCAGATAATCTAAAAGAATTTATCTCTAAAAGAGGTAATGAGAAATTAAAAGAGTTAGGATACGGAGCTGAGTTTAAATTTGATGATGAGAAATCATCTAATTTGGATTGGTTCTACCACTTAACAGGAGGAACAACACATACCGATTTCTTTGCAGTAAGACCAACAGATTACTCTAAAGCAAATGAAGGTGAAGATTTTAACGATATTTGGTAAAAAGTTATGAAAAATTATGCAGACGAGCTTGGATGGGAATTAGGAGTAGATTTTCCAGAATGGGCAAACACAGAAATATATGTAAAGACTATTTCTAAAGGGTATCTATTGCAAGGTGAAACTCCAAAAGATGCTTATTGGAGAGTATCTACATCAGTAGCAAGAAGATTAGGTAAACCACAAATGGCATCAAAGTTCTTTGATTACATTTGGAGAGGGTGGTTGAATTTAGCAACTCCTGTTTTATCAAACACTGGTACTGATAGAGGATTACCAATCAGTTGTTTCGGAATAGATGTAGCTGATTCTATTCAAGATATCGGTACTAAGAATTTAGAAATGATGTTACTCGCTAAACATGGTGGTGGTGTAGGTGTAGGTATTAATATGATTAGACCAGCCGGTGCTAAAATTACTCAAAATGGAACATCTGATGGAGTTGTACCATTCGCTAAGATTTATGATTCTACAATCCTTGCTACAAATCAAGGTTCAGTAAGAAGAGGTGCTGCTTCAGTTAACCTCAATATAGAACACGATGATTTCGAAGAGTGGTTAGAAATCAGAGAACCAAAAGGTGATGTAAACAGACAATCACTTAACTTACACCAATGCGCAGTTGTTGGTGATAAGTTTATGAGAAAACTTCAAGATGCTGAACCAACTGCTAGAAGAAAGTGGGGAAAATTACTACAAAAAAGAAAGGCAACAGGTGAACCATATATCATGTACAAAGGGAATGTTAATAAAAATAATCCTGAAATGTACAAGAAAAATGGATTAAAAGTATTCATGACAAATATCTGTTCTGAAATCACTTTACATACAGATGAGAACCATTCCTTTGTTTGTTGTTTATCATCAGTAAACTTAGCTAGATATAATAAGTGGAAAGATACTGATTTGATTTATACAGCAACTTGGTTCTTAGATGGAGTACTTTCTGAGTTCATTCAAAAAGCTAAAAACATGAAAGGATTCGAACATTCTGTTGCATCTGCTGAAAAAGGTAGAGCATTAGGATTGGGAGTTTTAGGATGGCACACTTATCTACAACAAAATGGTATTCCATTCGAAGGTATGGAGGCTCAATTTGAAACTCGTAAGATTTTTTCTCAGTTAAAGATTGAATCAGAAAGGGCATCAAGAGATTTGGCAACAGAATATGGTGAACCACTATGGTGTAAAGAAAGTGGATTCAGAAATACACACCTTAGAGCAGTTGCACCAACAG
>BCSF01000687.1_pt1 | contig 12440 bp, 23 predicted proteins | sample 1016431 | NCBI WGS metagenome assembly BCSF01 (sample SAMD00045685;SAMD00045686;SAMD00045687;SAMD00045688;SAMD00045689;SAMD00045690;SAMD00045691;SAMD00045692;SAMD00045684;SAMD00045690;SAMD00045691;SAMD00045692;SAMD00045684;SAMD00045685;SAMD00045686;SAMD00045687;SAMD00045688;SAMD00045689, study...
TCATTATACCGCTGAGCGGTTGCGTAACAGCCGTTGGTAGTTCGATCGGTGCCGCTGCGTCAGTAACCGGCGCCTACTTTGATTTTTTGACGTCTGAGAAGGGCGAGGCGGTGATCGTCACGCCGCCGATCGTGGACTACACGAGCGAGATCCAGGTGCGTGCGGCGGACGAATTTGAGAGGCTTGGGCCGCCGTGCGCGCGCGACACTGTGACCGAAAATTGCTCAGCCGTTGCCAGGTTCGTGATGGATTACGGCACGCTCCGCGATAAGATCCGCGCGGCGAAGGAGTGACCTTCAGGGTTGGGATTGCGTTAAAAAATCCCCGCAGTTTCCCCGCAATGAAACCTTCCCAAGCATTCCCCCCTCTTCCCACACATTCCCACTGGTTCCCCCTGTGAGCGGCGGATATACTGGCCTTCCGCGCTAAGCCGTTGATTTTGTTGGCCCCCGCAAAGGGCATTGGTCAGGCTCATAAACTGAAGCCTGACTCTTATACCAATCTGACGGCAACCAATTAAATCAAAGGCTTAGCCCTAACAGGCTAGGCCTTTTTTTATGCGTCCCCGCAAAACCCCCGCAAAAATCGCCGCGATTTATCGGCCAAACTCCCCGCAAAATATCCTGAAGGTCATTTTGTTGTTGATGTTTAGTAAGAAATACTTACTATAGGTAATAACGAAACACCAACAAGGAGAGAGTAAGTGACTTTAGACGATATTAAAAACCCTCGCGCCGCCGCCACTGAGGCTTGGGCCGATTTTGTAGCCGAAACCGCTAAAGAACGTGGAGGCTTAAATTTTATCGACGCGGTTGAGACGGCAGTCGCTAAGAAATCTTTTGCCGGTGCAATAACCGTAGACGTTGATACGGAAGCGGCGTTTTCTGAAGCGTGCTTTTACGTTGCGGCTAACGCACTTCGTTCCGGTGCTTGGTCTAAAGTAGCCGCCGGAATCGATACTGGTTGGCTTTAATACTGACTTCACCAGGCGGCACCCGCGCGGTGCCGCCGAGTGAGATCACTAAACCAGAGAGAGCAAAACAATGGCACGTAAATTACCCACCGGCATCCGTTACAGCAAACGCGACAACGGCTACATCGTTAACCTTCGCAAGTATGGCGGCGGCGAACCAAAGCGCGGCACGCTAGAGGAAGCGAAGGCACTGCTTGAGCATGCGATCGCTGAGCATCAATCCGGCGGATTTATCGCCCGGCACACATCCCCAACTTTCTCAGCGATTGCCGCGAAATTTATCGAGCATGAGACAGATCGGGTGCGGCGCGGCGATCTCAGCAATGGCGAACTCGCGAACAAGCGCTGCAACGTCGATCATTTAATTGCGTTGCCGTTCGCCACCGGCGCTCGATCGGCGCGCGACAACTATGGCGCCGCAACACTGGGCGAGGCACGGGTGGCGGATCTCCGCACCGGGCCTATCCAGTTGACGCTCGTGCCAGCGCTCTTCGAAGGCCGTGCGCATAAGACGGCAGCCAACATCTTTACTACATTCGGTCAGGTGTTAAAGCACGCCGTGCTGCTTGAGGCGCTCAAGGTCAACCCAGTTGCCGGCAAACAGATTTCGCTGCCGGCTAAGCCTGAGACGGCCGACACCCTGGCCGCCCGCTTGTCGGTGGATATCATCAACGTGATTGTCGAGCATTCAGGCCGCTACGGACTAACGATCGAATTCGCTGCGTGGACCGGGCTGCGGGCCGGCGAGCAGATCGCCCTTACCTGGGAGGACATCGACTTTGAGCGTGGCCTGGTGCATGTGCGCCGCGCACGCAAGAAAGACGGCTCTGTGGGTGCGGCTAAAACTAAAGCCGGGCATCGCTCTATTCCGATCGACGTCGATCTGTTGGCCGAGCTGCGCGCGTGGAAGCTGGCGCAGCCGATCGAGCAGCGGGTGCATAACTTGGTATTCCCGACTTCCACCGGCGAGATGGACAACGTGGACAATTGGCGCAATCGCGGACTGCACATCGCTTGCGATAACGCCGGCGTCGAGCGCATTACCTGGCACTCGCTGCGCCACTTCTTCGCGTCGATCTTATTGTTTGATCTGCAAGAGGCGGACGCGACGGTAACGACGCTGATGGGCCACAAAGATATTGGCTTCACCCGTCGCCAATACGGTCACTGGATGGAGGACGCGCGGCGCGATACGGATATTGCTGAGCGTCTGCGGAGGGCGCGGGGATGACAGGGGTGAATCCAAAGGGGGGTATTGAATGCACCCCCCACGCATGCATGAATACGATTTATGTTGGCAGCCCGAAGGGCTTGCCGTTCACACCAGAAGAGGCGGCATTGCTGCGCAGCATCGTGGCGGAACGATTTGTGTCTTTCACCTTGATAGATGCGGTAGGCGTCTGGCTTGGCAAAGATGTGGCAACCAAGCTGATTAAGATTGCCAGTGATGACGAGGACAGCGTCATTGAAGTCTGCGCAAGGCTATGCGAAGCGTTTGACCAGGATGCGGTAGGATTGGAAATGGGCGGCCGGTTTGTTCAGGTTAGGGCAAGAGGATGACAGGGGTGCGCACAAAGGGGGGTATTAAATGCACCCCTCGAGATCCTGCGTGGAAGTGGCGCCGCGCGCTAGGCCACAAGGTTGTGCGCAGCCGGAAGGTGTATACACGCAAGGCAAAGCATCGCGCCGCTGTGTGCGTCCTGGTGGCGCTCCTGGTGGCGCCTGGCAGCGCGGATGCTGGGCTGAAGCTCGTATGCCGTGGGTGTGAGAATTTTGAACTAGCGATGCAAAAGTACTTTAAGCGGCGCCCGAAAACTGCGCCCAAAATCTTAGCTACGCGTCAGTCACGGGTTCCGAGGGAAGAAGTAATAGTCCGATCGCCAGACGTGCAGCGTTTCGCTGCAATTATTGAGCGCTATCGTAGTATCCAATATGATGTAAGTACCTACCGCTAACGGCATAAGATAAAACACAAACGCCCGCCATATCACAGCGTCAGCTCTTTGACGCCTTGATGCACGCCCTCGATGATCTCGTTTACGAGCTTGTCGATAGAGCTGTCATCGAGCTTTTGAATCTTTGAAACCCACACACCGCTTGCGCCCGTCATGTCGGCGTTGCTTTCGACGTGAACAAAAAACGAGCCAAAGTCCGTTTTGATTTTGACGGTGCTCGTGTTCTTACGACTCACGTTCGGCCTCTTTGGCTATCAGCAAGTTGCGCAGCCTGTTCAGATACCATTTCGCTTTGTCGATATCTGTGCGTGGGTTGGGATGCTTGTCGCGGTATCGACTGACGTATTTGATAATGTTGCCAACCATCACCGCTTCATCGCCTGGCAGATCGCGCGTCGCATCGATGATATAATCAAAGACCTCTTTGTTGCCTTTGAGATAGTGTGACGGGTTGATGGGGTCAGACGTTTTGCATTTGGTGCAATCGGTCATAATCGCGCCATCCTGGGTGTACCCAAGGTCATCACAGTAGCCGCAGCTCATGCGCGATCCTCGACTGCGCTGCGAACTATCCAATAGCGCTTGCCGTCTGGCACGTGCGCGATCGCGCCGGCGTGAACGAGCCGCAAAACCTGGTTGTAATCTTTGTGATCACGGCGGCCAAAAAGCATTTGGGCCGCCTCGTAAACGTCGATGGGCGCCGGCTTCATCATTGCACCCAGCTCGCCCAGAGGCGATCGTCAGATGCGGCGATAAAAACGAACGCGATGTATATCATCGCCATCGACGCGAAAAACAGTAAGCCGTCTATCAAAGTGCGCATATTCTCTCTCCAGATTGTCCATGGAGAGGAATATATGGGAATTACCTTTGGTAAGTCAAATTCTACGAATAGTAACTTCCGACGATCGTGTGAATTGCGGACACTTCGTCTAGCTTGTGCCTCAATTCTCGGTCAGGATTGTGCTGCCGCAGAACCATATGCGTGTCGGTAATCTCAACGAACTGTTTAACGATCGCGTGGGTGCGTCCGTTGGCGGCGAGCTGCACCACCACGCAATCGCCCTCTCGATATGGGCGGTGTGGGTGGACGTAAACGACTTCGCGCGGGTTAAACCTGGGCGTCATCGCTGTGCCGGTAACGAATACCGCGTAGGCGTCTGGCACTGAGCTGAGCCAACTTGGAGTGTCTATTGCGTCTATCGGTTCAGTCACGTCTGTTATGTCGAAACCCACAGGCCCGCCCTGAACTGCCCCGTATAACGGCATTGTTTTAACCTCTCTCTGCCCTGTACCTGGTGTGATCCCAAGATCCACACCAATTACCTTATCCACAGTCACGCCAAGCGTGTCTGCTATTTTGGTAGCTAACTCGATCGACGGTTGCGCTTCTTGCTCGCCGTCTGGTCGAACTCTGGTGTATCTGCGCAGAGTATGTGGTTTCATTTCGAGCCGCCTTGCTAACTCGGAAATCGACATTTCGTATTCTGCGCAAAGCCTTTTTATATTGTTACGCATATGAGTGTGTTTCCCTGTGAGGGCATTCCAAGCTTGTTTGCGTGGTTATTTTTGCCCAATTACAGTTAAAAATTGACCAACTTATTCGTAAAATATTTTTTCTTGAATGGTCAATTCTTTATCTGTTGCGAGTGCGTGGCGCTCTTCCAGTTCCAAAGTCTCAGGTTGTTTTCGCGGTTATCATGGAAGTTTACAACAAACCGACAAAACTCAACAACGGGTGCCTGCAAAATTTTATGTAAGGCGCGTTCGAACAACTCATCGATCATCAATGCCGTGGGGATGTATCCGCCGTCAACGCGCTGTAAAAGCTTCAACTCAACCCCGTCGCGCAGCACTGTTTTAATGGTTGATTCAGATACACGGCCCGCCATTATCTGCACAAATTCCGTTTGTCCAAGCGGTTTACGGCGTACCGCAAATTCGTCAATGAACAAACGGAATTTGTGCAGATAATGGCGGGCCGGATATCGCCACTCGTTCACATTCGGCCCAAGCGACAATGGCTTCGTGATCGTCAGCGACATGGTCGCCATTAAGTGTATCAGCCTGGTTGCGTGTCGCCACAGATTTGTGTGCGACATTGGTTCTAGCTCCAACCCGTTATCGCGGTACACCCTTGAGCGCCGGCGCATGCCATCTTTTGTTCTGTGGGCTTGAGCAATCAATCCACTGTCGTCCATGTCTGCCTCTTAGTTGGTCAAAAATTAACCCTATTAGTGATTACGGTTTTTGACAAGAAAAACTTACCAAGGTTAAAAACGTCATTATAGATAACCAAACGTAATGACTCATGCTCTTCTCCGATTGGATCACCCGCCGAAATTTGACGCGCGCTGAAGCTGCAAAGCTCTTTGGTGTCACGCCAACCGCCGTCACGCATTGGTGCCACGGCACACACCGCCCAGGTGCTGCGATGACCGCGCGCATCTATGAGGTGAGCGGCGGCAGAGTGACAGTCACTGATTTACACCGCGCCTACCAACTGGCGAGGGACGAATGACTGCTCGCAACAAACAGCGCGGCTATGAGCATGAGCGCGAAATTGTCCTTTGGGCCCAGAGCCTGGGCTTTGACTGCCGGCGGATCTTTGGATCGGGGGCTTTCAAGGCGCAACTCGGTGACGACTTCGCCGGCGACATTGTGCTGGAAGGCCTCCGCATCGAAGCCAAAAGGCGGAAGGCGGCTTTCAAAAATATCTATGACGCATTTGACCAGGACGACAGCGATGTCGTCTGCGTCCGGGCTGATCGCAAGGAGCGGCTCTGGATCGTGAAGGATGACCTCTTTGCACAATTACTAAAGGGAGAGCGTGATGACTAGCTTGTCATCTATTGTGACCGGCTCGACCATGTCGGCACCTCGTGTGCTGTTATATGGTCCGGCGGGCGTGGGCAAAACGACGTTCGGAGCGTCAGCGCCGGCGCCGATTTTCATACAGACTGAGGATGGTGCCGACGTTGTCGGTGCCGATCGGTTCCCCGTCGCTGAGAGTTACCAGGACGTTGAGACCGCGATTGGTACGTTGGCGAAGGAAAGCCATCAGTACGGGACTGTGGTGGTCGATAGCCTCGATTGGCTGGAGACACTGATTTGGCAGCGTGTGTGCCAAGTCCACAAATGCAACAGCATTGAGGATCTCGGATACGGCAAAGGTTATGTGCATGCCGTGGATATATGGCGATCGTTTCTCGATGGGCTGAACCATTTGCGCAAAACGAAGGGCATGGCGGTGATCATGCTCGCGCATTCACACATTAAGCGTTTAGCAGACCCTGCCGGCGAAGCTTATGACCGTTACGAGATCAAGCTGCACCGCAAGGCGTCTGACGTCTGCATGGAGAGCGCAGACCTGATTGGGTTCGCCACGTACCGCGTCTCGACTAAAGAAGTGGATGGCGGGTTCGGGCGGAAGAAGTCCGTAGCCGTCGGTACTGGCGAGCGGGTGCTGCGGACTGCGGAGCGTCCAGCGTTCGTCGCGAAATCTCGCTACACGATACCCGACGAGCTGCCCCTGAGTTGGGATGCCCTCGTTAATTCAATCACAAACAAAAAGGAAGCTGCATAATGGTGGCACTAAATTTTGATGCGTCCGCGGTGCAAGATAGCACGGGCGGATTTGATCTTATTGAGCCTGGCGAGTATCGGGCTGAAATTGTAGCCGATGAGGTCAAGGAGTCCAAATCGACGGCGGGTAACCATTACCTAGAATTACAGGTCAAGATCGACGGCAAGGGCTCGATTTGGGATCGCCTGAACCTTTGGAATAGCAACCCATCCGCTGTCGAGATAGCCAACGGCACGCTCAAACAAATTGCTAACGCTATTGGGCAGAGCCGCATTGCGGACAGCGCTGAGATGTTACTCAAGCCCTTGATGGTTCGCGTTGAGATTGAGCCTGGCACCGCCGGGTATAAGGACAAAAACATTATCGTGGGTTACAGCGGCGTTGGGTCTGTCGCTGCGCCCCAGCAAGTTGCGCAAGCAGCTCAGGCACCTGTTCCTCCCTCGGCGCCGTTTCCCACCGCGGCGCCGGCTCCGACTGCGAACGCTCCCTGGCGGTCGTAGTCAACTGGGGGCGGGTTTCGGCCCGCCCCCCTTTTTGGAGGTGGGAATATGGTTGAATTGAATTTCAAAGATCCGACGCTCGAAGCGGCAGATCGCGCGATCGAAAAGCGCGAGGCCTCGCGCGGATCTCGGCAGTATCTTGGCGTGAGTTCCAGCGGCGACTGTGCGCGCAAGCAGTCCTATAGACACAGCTTGATCGAGGCGGCGCCGTTCGAGGCGTTGACGCTTTATAATTTTGAGGATGGGCATCGCACTGAGGATCTCGTGATCGATAGATTACGCATGGCGGATGGTGTGACCGTGATCGATCGAGATCCAGACACCGGACGGCAGATTGAGGTCGAGGACCACGATGGTCACTTCCTCGGGCATCTGGATGGCGAGGTCTTTGGGCTGCACCAGGCGCCGAAGACGCCGCATGTGCTTGAGGTCAAGTGTGTGTCGGACAAGCGGTTTGCCGAGTTCGAAAAGCTCAAGATTAAAGAGGGCGAGAAGAATACGCTTCGCGCCTGGAATGAGACATATTACGCACAGCATCAGCTCTACATGCTCTATCGCGGACGCACGCGCGGGTATCTCGTTGTCGCTAGTGCAGGCGGGCGGCGTTGGACGAGCGTGCGTACCGACTTCAATCGCGAGGCCGCCGAGTTCTATGTTGAGCGTGCGCGGCAGATAATCTTCGAGCGCGACCGCGTGCCGGAGCGCATCAGTGAAAACCCTAACTATTATATGTGCCGCTGGTGCGAGTACTCGGACGTTTGCCACGAGGGCAAGCCGCCGACACGCAACTGCCGGACATGCGTGTGGTCTAAGCCGGTGGCGCATGGTGCATGGAACTGCCAGCGCCACGATTACGGTCTGGATTTCTCAAAACAAAATGCTGGGTGTGCGGATCAGCGCTACCGGCCCGCACTCGTGAGCGGTGAGGTGGTGTCGATCGATGATGCTGCCAACACGATTTCGTATCGGCGTGGTGATGAGGAGTGGACTGACGATGGCGAATAAGCGGCCGGGCTTCACCCTGCAATCGGAAGAAAACCGCGCCGAGGCTACTGAGCGCGGCCAGGTCAAAGGCTCGTGGATGCGCGCAAGCGCCTGGCGGATTAGGAAGACGCCGCCACCACCACTAAAGGGTAAAGAAACCAAGGAGACAAAATGAATATTGCAGATATTGAACCCGGAAAATTTTACGATTGTGAGTTCGAAACCTCCACGATGCTTGACACTTTTGGACGCCCATTAAATCTGAGTGATGCGCCGCTTAGGGGTGTGGGGATTTACAAAGGCGCCGGCCGGATCACGGGCCGAGACCTTACGACGCGCATGGTTGAGGTCTTTGACAGCGAAATCAACCGCGCAATTACAATGTCGTTTGCTGACGTTTTAAGCGTGAGTCAGGCATGAAAAAACGTGACACATGGATATCGATCACCGTGCGTGAGCGGCGGGCGGCTAAGCGCATATCGAGGAAGGAATTGGCGCGGCGTTCCGGGATCTCAGCGAGCGCGCTGCAATGCCTGGAGGAAGGGCGAAACCATCCAAACCTGACGACGTTGGAAGCGGTGCTGGAAGAGCTTGGGCATGAGCTAACGACGGTGAGGATTGGTGATGTTTGAGAAATCTAAAGGCGCAAATCTGCCACTGCCGGATCAGCTCGATGAGTTGCGGGACAAGATAAAGGTGCTGCGTGGGCGCGAGGCTGAGCTGGTTGAACAATTGAAGCTGCGCGGCGGCGAGAAGGGCGCGTTTGTTGAGGCAATCATTGCCGAAACTGTGCGGCGGTCTTTGGACACGGCGGCGGTCAAGGCGGAGTTCGGCGAAGCCCTTGAACCCTTCTACCGCGAGACGCCGGTGGTGTCGGTGCGGCTGGTCGATATTGACCCCGAGTAGTTTGCGGTTTTGCCCGGTGTGCTTTCAGCGCGCGCGGGGCTGGGGTTTTAGCCCGCGCATGGTGAAGCGGGTTGGTGAGGACGTTTGGTTTTGTGGGCGACGGTGTCGCGACTATTGGGAGAGCAATGGCATGACGGATTGGTTGCCGATTGAGGATGAGATGTTGCTGGAGTGTGGGCGAGCCGGTGGAGATTACCTGGAGAGCTTGGGCAAGAGTGACCTGGCGGCGCTGTCGAAGGAAGAGTGGCTTGTGTTTCTACAATGTGTCGTTGGGCGGCTGCACGAGGTCCGGCCTGATTATGACCGAAAATTGGAAGCGGCCTTTGAAGCGGAAGATCCGTTCGGGTTGTCACCAATACGATGAGCATTGAGCAGCAAGCGCGCGAGCGTTGGGGTGAGCCCAATGCGCGCTTGAGCAATGCGGTGGAGCTGCGCTTTGGCTCGCAGGGCTCAAAGTCGGTGAACCGTGAGACTGGTGAATGGTTCGATTTTGAGGAGTGGAGCGGCGGGCATCTTGAGGAAAAGAAGATCGAACTAGCGCCAAATGCGGTGCGCATGGTTGTCGATAAGTACGACTATGTCGATCTCGATGGTGTGCTGCGCTACCAGGTCTGCCGTTTTATGCCAAAGGACTTCCGCCCGCGCGTGCCGGCCGGTAGTGGGTGGCGCGAAGGATCTGGGTGCATGGATGGCATTGAGCGCTTGCCGTACCGTGTGACCGAAATTTTGAGTTCTGACTACGTGATTGTTGTTGAGGGCGAGAAGGACGTCGATGCGCTGCGAGCTGCGGGCTATGTGGCGACGACGAAATGCGGCGGGGCTCAGAAGACTTGGGAGCCTAGCGCGCTTGGTTACTTTCGCGATCGCGATGTGTACGTGGTGCCGGACAATGATGTGGCCGGCATTCGCGGCGCAGAGAAGACTTGTGCGGCGTTGGTGGGTGTGGCGCGCAGCGTGCGGTATGCGCCGTTGTGTGCGGATATGCCAGCGAAGTCGGATGTCTCGGATTGGATGGCGGCGGGCGGTGGCGATGTCGTTGCGGCGTGCCAGGCGTTCGGCGAGTTCGATGCGGAGGAGGTCGATGCCGACTTCGTCTATGAGACGCTTGATGCCGATACCATTACGCCGGTGCTGTCGTCTGATGACTTTGTTGAAGGCGTTCTGATTGCTGGCTCAATGTCGGTGGTTTATGGGCCTTCGAATGTTGGTAAGACTTTCTTTGCGGCGGACCTGGCTATGCATGTGGCGATGGGTTGGGCGTGGCGGGAGCGTGAGGTTTCTCAAATGCCGGTGCTTTATGTGGCGGCCGAGGGCTCATTTGGCATTCGCAATCGTGTGGCGGCGTTTCGCAAGCACTATGAGGTCGCTGAGCGGCTGCCGTTCTATTTGATCCCGGTGGCGGTTAATTTACTCAATGATGCCGAGGCGGTGGAGCGGTTGATCAATACGGCGAAAGTGAAAGGTGCCGGCATGATTGTGCTGGACACCCTGGCGCGGGTGATTGCTGGGGGCAATGAGAATGCGTCGGAGGATATGGGGGCGCTGATCGGCAATTGTGACCGAATTCGGGAGCAGGCGCGTGCGCATGTCATGCTCGTGCATCATACGGGTAAGGATGAAGCCAGGGGTGCGCGCGGGCATTCCTCGCTGCGTGCTGCTACCGACACCGAAATCGAGGTGAGCGGTGGTGATGGTGTCTCATTAGCCAAGGTGACGAAGCAGAGGGATCTTGAGATCGAGGGCGAATTCGGGTTTGGCCTGGACGTGGTGCCGCTTGGGGTCAATTCGCGGGGCAAGGACGTGACCTCGTGCGTGGTTGTGACGTCTGATGTGGCGGTTAAAACACGCAAGCGGAGACCAGGCGGAAAGGTGCAGCGAACCGTCCTGAAAGCGCTGACCAATGCGTTGGTCGATCATGGTCGAACTGTAAACGATAGCCGCGTGCGCATTGTCTCGGAAGAGCTGTGGCAAAAAGAAGCCTTCAAGTTGCTTAGCGGTGAGAGCAAGCACAAGAGTACTAGCTTCCGGCGCGGTGTTGAGAACCTGAGTGGTGACGACTTTGTAGGGTATCGCGATGGTGTTGCGTGGGTGCTTGAGTGACACCGCAAAAACCGCAAAAGCCGCAATGCGGTGTTTGCGGATAATGCGGGAAGACACCGCAAAAACCGCATTTCTCTTAGGAATGCGGTGTTGCGGTATCCGCATCCTGGCAGATTTGAGGGAATGTTATTGGTGGGAAGAAAATTGCGGTAGCTGTGCGGGAGCATTGTGGCGGGGTGGATGGGCTCATGGGTTTCTTCTTAGAGGCGGCGGATACTGAGAGAAGGTTGCCAGGGGCGATCGATCTGCGAGCGAAGACAGGTTGGCCTGAGACCATGCCGGATGTCGAGCTGGCTTATGGCTATGGTGAGGTCGAGGTGAGGTTGGGGCCGGCGAGTGCAATTTCGGTCAGGAATTACGATTGGGCATTGCGGGTTACTTTGGCGATGGATGCCGATGACGCTAGGTTAGTGTGGGCATGCGCCCACAGCGCGTTTAGAAGGGTGCGCGGGCCCGCTTGGGCAAAGGTGGGTAGGGTAGCTGGTATGCACGCTGAAACGGTGCGTAGGCGCTTTGAGGGGGCTTTATTAGTTTTGTGGTATAAGCTGGATTATTACGCTAATCGAGTAGACGAAGCGTGCGAAATAGCGTAATTAATTATTACGCTGTCGGGCGGTGACGCAAAATGCTGAGCCCCGCAGTTTTCATAGAGATGGCTTTAGGATTTCGAAGCGCCGCCCTTGACCGGAAAATCTGAGGCGGCGTTTTCTATTGGGTGATTGATGAGCAAGCGGAAGCTAACCGAGAAAGTCCTGGTCGAGATCTTGGAGCTGATTGCGAGCGGCAAGTCGTTGCGCAGCATTTGTGACCGAGAACCGAGATATCCAAACTGGCGGACGTTCTTGCAGCATGTGCGAGACAACGACGAGATCTATGCCAGGTATCGCAAGGCAAGGATCGACCAAGCCGAGAGTTTGCGTGATTATCTCATTGAGCTAACGCAGCGTCCGCTGCCGGTCGATAAGCAGTTTGCCAATGCCGAGGTGCAACGTCGTAAGCTTGAGGCTGATGTGATACATCGAGCGATTGGCTTGGCGCAATCGAAGGGGCTGCGTGACAAGCAGGAAGACAAGCCCGAGGCGGCGACGACGTTGACCATCAAGTGGGGCGACGACGGTGCAGCCGAGGTGGCATCTGAGCCTGATAACAACACGTTAGGTAAATCGGCTGAACCGCAGCGTCCCGCGCGCGGACCGCTGCACTGAACGCGTACACCCCCCGCCCTGTACTTGTCAGGCTTAGAACCTGAAGGTCAGGCCAATGATATCAAGGACTTAGGCCCCGGCCCCCGCGATCCCCCCGCCAAGTGTCGGGCGATCGGTCGGTCACGATCCGATTTCCGGCGATTCGACCCCCCGTCCCTTATCCACATCTGCAGCCGCCGACCACCGACCTAACGAACCTCACCGGGGACCACGCACCACACACACCAAACC
>BCSF01000688.1_pt1 | contig 12438 bp, 30 predicted proteins | sample 1016431 | NCBI WGS metagenome assembly BCSF01 (sample SAMD00045685;SAMD00045686;SAMD00045687;SAMD00045688;SAMD00045689;SAMD00045690;SAMD00045691;SAMD00045692;SAMD00045684;SAMD00045690;SAMD00045691;SAMD00045692;SAMD00045684;SAMD00045685;SAMD00045686;SAMD00045687;SAMD00045688;SAMD00045689, study...
CAACTCGTCATCTTTTTTAGACATTCTTTGTCCCTTTCTTCATAGGCTTTTTCTTCATTGCCTTCTTTTTTGCTTGACTTACAAGCTTTTTCTTCTCGGCTTTGAATTTTTTGCGGTTATCAAGACGCTCCTTTAGAGTGTACTTCATCTCTTTAGAGTCTGCTGCCTTATATCCACTTCTCATATCTCCATCTTCATACGCCTTGTAAGAACGGCTAGTGCCATATTCTTTTTTAGTGTCTTTGTAGACAGTTGATGGTTTTCTAGCGTCCGATGCACGTTGCGCTCTATTCATCTTAGCGGTACGCTTGGCGTTCTTGATGTCTTGGCGCTCCTCTTTACCGATTTTACCAGCTTTCTTGAAGTGTTCTTTACTAGCCTTTCTAACCTTGCCACCTTCTTTCATGTAGCCCCTCTTGTTATCCACATATGTAGGGAGCTTACTCAACCCCTTAGCATCACCAGGTACTTTCTTTAGTGCTTTCATTATCTATTTTTTATGAGTGTATCCTTGTTTCTTGAGACGTAGGTGATCCGCCATACTCTTCGCCATTACCGCTTTACCATCTTTGTACATGTTGTGAGGCTTAAATACCTTACCACCTTTCTTGTACTTTCTGTAAGGGTTGCTAGAACGTCCTAGTAGTTCATCGTGTTTTGTAGCCTTGTCAAACTTTTCTTCAGCCTCCTTACGGCTGTTGCCTTCCAAGAATTTAGCCTCCGCTACACGACCTCTAAGTTTGGCTTTTCTATATGCTTCTTTACGAGCATTCATATACTCCTTCTTGTGAGGATTTCCTTTTTTAGCCTTCATTACTTCTTGCTTCTATTACGTTTTGCTGATATGAACCGCTTCTCGTCATGGTCGTAGTCCATGCCATCACCATTACCATACCTCCCAGCATCCCTACGCTTCTTGTTCAAAAACGCACGGTACTTCTTTCTAGCAGTACTGCTATTGATCTTACGCTGGGACTTCCTACGCTTCTCTGCCGCTTTAGGGTTGTCCTTGTAATATTGTGATGTACTCTTTACTACTTTCATACCATGCAAATATACTGATAATCAAGACATTAATAAATCCACTTAAAGCATTACTTTACTATTGACAATGTCATAAAAAAGTTGTAACTTCGCTTCAGAAGAAAGATACTCTTCTCTTTCTCATAGTTCTCTTTTCTCTCAAGGTAGGGGGGTCTTAATCAACTCCCCTCCCTTCTTCTTACACTCAATCACAAAAGAGAATTGAATACAGGCGCATTGTTTTCATTCTATAGCAGTATCCTTTACTGTACCGCTCACAATACCCTACACGATCGGGCGGACTTAAACCTTTACTTTAACTAGTAGCCCGTAACCCCCTGAGAGCAATGGTTTTAGACGATTGTTTTTTTGATGAGTTATGTACACTGGGGGGATTATAGTATAATAAGATCGTTCGCACACGCAACCCGAACCGAAATCTCGCACCCAACCCCCTCATTTCCAGGCATTTAGCCCCAATTTTTTCAAGTTTTACTTCAACCTACACCCACTAATGATCTACATACTAGGCAAGTAGGAGTGGATAGTTGAACCAACACTTTAACCTCGGAGGGGTAACCCACTCTTTCCGTGAGTCATAGAGAGGGTGACACCAATCCCCACCCCACACCACAATACACCACTAATACCCCCACCATGGATACGCTCCATGTCTCAATTGATACACGAAAACCACGGAAATCGGCACTAGGTATTTACACTCAAATTAATGGTTCAAGTGAAATAAAAGCTTTTGGTGCTAAAATGCTGAAAACCAGATCATTACCGTTTTTGAGCTTGAGTCTGGGCTACCCTATATAGCAACATGGGTTTGCAAATATGGGGTGCTTACCATTACCTTTGTGGAGTTCTTCGGAACAAACGTTCTTTACTTGTTGACAACGCAACGCACCCTTCACTCGTGGGGGGTTGCTTTCTTGGGTGGTACGTGTACCACATGTTATGCTATGAAAAGTGAGGTTGAAGATTGAAGTAAGCCCTAGTAATATGTCAACACCAAGTCATGTTTGCGCCACGCCCCAAGGTTAACTGATGACCGCATTTGCGGACTCTTTAGTGAGTGGCTTGAAGGGGGGTTAACGTGGTAGTCTTAGCGGTAAGTATAAGGACTCCGTACGATAGACAAATTAGCCGAAACCAAAACCGATGCTCACCCTTGTGGTGGGCATTTGGTATTAACCATAAATGAATGCCTTATGAAAGTAGCAAACTTCCTTAACGAATTAGAAGTATTAGGTTTCCCAATGGGAACATATCCGATGGACTTCAACAAGGATGGAAACATCATGTTGGAGTTACAAATCGGACACGACCATGTAGCGGTAGTTGTATTGGATGAAGAAGAGGATGAGTTTCTTGTAACGCTCAACGACTCGTTCGCTCTATGCACTCAAGTTCAAGATAGTGTCATCACTCGCTTGGACAATTACATTGCCGACTTCGGATACTAAACCAACCCACTTCGGTGGGGGTCTTAACCAAAAATTATGTCTTATGAAAAGATTGATTGCCCAAGTCAAGTTTTGTGATAATTTGAATAACAAGTTGACTTTGAATGTCTACATCAATAAAGATGAAGGCACGATAAGTTACTTATTGATTGACCCCAAAACGAGAATGGCTCATGCACTATCCAATCTACAATTTGGATTACATAGTGATGACTTATTACCCGATGTTCTACATGGGTACAATTCTAACCACGACTTGTTCAACGATGTACTCTTAGCGGTACAAGGTAGTGTGTATAGAAACAATGTTGTTGAACGCTTATTATTCTAGAGTGCAATTGCTCTGGACACCGCACGGATCCTCGGATTGCGGTGGTTTTAACCAAAAAAAGCTTTGTCTTATGAAGTTAGCAAAACTATTCCTCGGTGAATATGAATTTGGAACTCACATGGTATCGGAAGATACTTGGAATGGGTTCTCAATTCCTTACATCAAGGTAGCGGACATGGAGTCCTTTGCGAAGAAGGTGAACGATACCTTCTTTGAATGCTCAGATGACTACGACCTTCTTGAGTAGGTTGATGGCGACTGGGTATGGAACAACTACCATACGAGTGAGAAGAACGATGGTTCATATGAACTTGAGTACACTTCTAAAATCACCAAGTTTGAGAACGATGGTGTGAGTTACTACGATGTTCAAATCGGACATTGTTGGGAGCATGAAGAGGTCGCATAGCGACTTCGGTCTTAACCAAAAATTGAATGCTTTATGAATAAAGATTATTTAGCACCATACCATTCTCTTATCAAATGGAAAGACACCCTTGAGGGCGACTTAGTTGAACTCCTAGGTGATGAAGGAGAGTGGTACTATGTAGAGAGCGACAACGGAGATAGAATAGAAGTTGTAGCGCATAACTTCAAAGGGGGAGCGTTCCCTCCGAGAGAGATTGTAAGCAAAGAATTTATACTACGAATCAAGTAGTAAAAACAACCTAAAGCTCAGATCCTATGCGGGTTTGAGTGGTCTTAACCAAAATCATTTACTATGGAGAAATATTTTCACCACAATTGGTTGATGCGTAGCGGTAGTGAGTTTACCGATTACCCAAAGTATTTTGAAGACAACAAAGATGTTGTGACTCAAGAAATTTGGGGTAGGAACTACGATGCTTTGCATCCATTGAGCAAGTCTCAAATCAATGAGCAAGTAGCGATGCGCTACAACAAAGAGGTACTTAAGTAGTACCCCTGGTTTTAACCAAAAATTATATGTTATGTCTTACAACGGATACTCCTCTTACGAGGCTTGGAATGTTGCTCTATGGATTGATAATACATACGAGCTTCAAAAGACTTCTAACCGCTTGATTGAAATTGCAAACGATGAGAGAATCATGGGTGCAAAGCGTGATTATATCACAATCATGATGGCGGAATGCTTCACCGAATTTGGTGGAGAGTGTAACCCCGATGGGGTTCTTGTCACAAGAGAAAGACTTGATGAATACGTAAGTCTCTTTCTTGAATACCAAGGTGCATAGCACCGTGGTCTTAACCAAAATTATATTACTATGAAATGTTTTGAATTTAGTGCGGTAATCAATGTGAATCGTGAAATCTATGTTGATGCTAACATCTATAATGTAGCACTCATACTTCAAGTAAGTGTGGATGAACTTAATCAAATGTCTCAAGAAGAAGTTGAGGAGTTGTTCATGGACAAGTTATACGAATTAGATGCTCTTGCATTGAGAGGTAGAACACAAGGTATCTCTTACCAAGATGATATCGTTAGTGAGGAATTTCAAGACCTCATTGTGAGCGACACGGAAGAAGTCGTAGAGTAGAGACCAGCCTCCACCGATCTGAAGGTGGAGCGGTATTAACCAAAATATTATGTCTTATGAAAACGATTCAAGAAGGAATTATCAACTCATTGAGATTACAAGTTGTGATGAATGGAGTGTGGGATATTGATGATGCAATAGAGAACAACCCGACTATGAGTGAGTCACTATCGGAAAAGGTACAAATGGATGGTACTATAACTAAGGATTCACTTGCGGATTTGATCAATGACTTTTACGACTTCAATGAGTTTGGAGGTCTAACAAACGACTATGTATCCAAGACTATGGAGATGTTAATGCCTACCCAAGTGATGTACGATTTCATCAACGAGGTGCAAGATGAGATGCTTGACAAAGCGTGTGAGCGTATCAATGAAAGATTAACTAAATAGAGGGCGTTGTCCTCTAGTCTTAACCAAAATAAATGCTTTATGAAAGAATTAATTAAAAGTGTAGAACAAGCAATTGTAGAATCTAAAACTTATATGGATGTGGAAAGCAATACCAATAAGTTGGATTTCTTCTTATCCACTAGAGAGAACGGTGATGTCGGAAACGAGACACCAAGTCTTGAGGATTTGAATGAAGCACAAAGAGTGCAAGAGATTATTCAAAGTAAGTTCCCCGAACTAAAGATTACCATTAGCACTACCGATGAATGGACAAACCTTCATATTCAAAAACCAAAACCGATTGTATACATGTACCAATACGATTTATACAAACCAGGAAGAACGGATTTGATGGCGGGTCAAGGTGGAAATCATTTTTATGATTTCAACGAAATGGTGAAGTCATTAGAAGACCCCTACGTAAATGAAGATAGTGCGTTGACCGCTCTTAAGGGGATTGATTGGAAGTCAATTAAAGAGGAATTAGATAGTATTACTGAATTTCCTAAATACTCGTACCACGGGTGGTATGAGAGCAAACTTATTCCACTCGCTATGTTAGGTGAGTTCGGTAATAAACGAAAAAGCGATATATACGTATCTCGTAAAAGGATGGAATAATGAGTGAAAACCCCTCCGATGGGGGGGTGGTATTAACCAAAAGAAATGTCTTATGAAAATTGACAAAAAAGAATTCCTAGCATGGTACTTTAGCGGTAGTGACCAAGAACAATACGACCTAGCGTTTCAACTTGGGCAAGAAGCTCGTGAGAGTCAAGAAGAAAGAGGTACGTACACCATCAATGTGGACAACCTTATTTTTGAGTGTGGTGATGTGTTCTTGGATGAGAAAAACAACTAACCAACCCTCCCTTCGGGGAGAGGTCTTAACCAAAATTATACTACTATGTTAGATTTACATTCGGTATACACACGAGATGAATTGTGTATAGCTTTCGTGAGATTTGTAAACGCTCACAACTTGAGCCAAGAAGAACTTAAAGATACGGATTACCTCCGTGACATTTACGCTACCTTCATTGAAGACCTATAGGTGCATTGCATCTATGGTATTAACCAAAATTATATGCTTTATGACACTACAAAGTCTTATTGAGAAATTAGAAGAGATGCGTGACCACAAGATTGTCTATGGTCATACACGCCAACACTCAAAGTACAAGTACGAGATGGGTAACCCTCGTATGCCTCAACTCAGATCCATCTTCAAGGTGATTGGTGGGTTGGGTATTGAGTGTAGCCTACGCCAAGAGTACAATGGTTCTAGCGGTCGTACCGCTTACTATGGTAGAGGTCGTGCCTTGCGTATTAGCGATGGTCATGACAAGAACGCTTGGTTCTTGACTATCCAAAATCCACACGGAAGAAAGAGTGAGATTAAGTACGATACCAAGTACGCTCAATTCAATACCGCATGGTGCAAGAAGGAGTTTGCAACCGAACTCCTGGACCTACTTGAAAGAGAGGGATGGTACAACAAAGAAGTCGCATAGCGACTTCGGTTTTAACCAAAATATTCTATTATGCTAGATAATCATTCAATCTATACACGACAAGAATTGTGTATAGCCTTCGCTCGTTTCATCCAAGGTCATGATCTGAGCAAAGAGGAACTATTGGATACGGATTACCTCCGTGACCTTTACGACAACTTCATCTCATTACTATAGGTGCATCGCATCTATGGTCTTAACCAAAATATATGTCTTATGACTACAGATCAATTTTACTCATTTATGAATGAGAATATCGGTAAGAAGTGTGTTATCACCGACAACGTAGGCACATTAGATGACCACGTTGGATACAACGGTCAAGTGCTAACTATTGAGGATGTAACCGAAGATGGATACTACATACTTGATAGCGGTCATTGGTGTGATGACAACGAACTAGATATTATTAACCCTTAAAAGCTTGTGTATGCCTAAAAAGTATCGCAATTCCAATGGGGAGATGTTGTACATCTTCGGTTGGGAAGGGGGAGGTGGTAACATGGTTTACGCCCCCTCTAAAGCGGTAGCTCGTAAGAGAGCAATCGCTATGGGTAAGGGACTGTCCGATTCACACGGTCGCCCTTACGACTATGAGTTGTCTCGTAGTGTTGTATTAGTACCGAACATGGACACGCTCCATGCCGTTACAACTTTCCAGGAGTACCTGGATTTTGACCGTGGTCTAGCAGCGATGTGTTGGTAGATTCACAATCATCAAGAGTGGGGACTACCCGCTCGGTTTTAACCAATGCATAGAGTTTATGTTAATTTTATTTGTAAGTCGTGTAGGAAAAACACACCACTTTAACACTTATGGCTAAAAAATCGGTAAGCATAAGTACATCAGCGAAGATCAATTGAATGATGTTCAGAACGAAGTAATCTTTGATATGAAGATTACCCAAAACATGCATTAAAAATAGTATTATAATGAATGGGGGGCATCGCCCCCTTGGTATTAATCAGCAAAGTATAGTTTGCACATGTGCAAATGACACTATATATTTGGCAAGTGTTTTTGGTTAAACACGGGTGGGGCAATGGAGAAATCTAACCCCACCCTAAACTTTAAATCAATTAAATTCAAAACGATATGACCAATGTCAACCAGTCCTTGAAGACTATAAACTCACAATTGGACTCCATCAAGGAGTATTGCAAGGTGATGGATAAGACACTCCTTGTTCACAAGTTAAATGAGGTGGAGCAACAGTTGGCTCTCCTTGAAGTTTCACTACAAAAGAATTAAGTATGGCTCAAATGTTAGAATACTTAGAGGCGAGGGTACAAGCCCTACAAGAGCAACTAGAATTGCAACAACAGATCAATGAGGTGGAAGGTAGAGTTCCTATGGATTCGGAACGAGCTTTGTACCTCATCACGTACTTGAACAAGAAGTACGGAATTCCGATGACGCATTTTGCTGAACGCTTGGGAGTTACACGTGAGTGGTTAAGGCAAAGCTTGAAGGGTAAGAAACTCAACAAGCCAATGCAAGACCGTGTACAATCCATGGTGGAAGATATGATATCGGACTTACAACTAGTTCTGGTAGAGGAGATTACAAGTGAGAGTTAAAGTAATACTTTAAGTGTATGAGAGTTTATTCTAAAAAATCCCACTTACGTAGTGGGTTGGAGGGTGTCTCCATGACCTTATTTTGGGTAGCAGTAGTTACATTTCAGCTCCAAAATACACCGACTTTGATCGGGTTGTTTGCATTATCTGCCGTTTTCTTGGGTGCTTCACGATTAGTGAAAGTAGATAAGATATTCAAGACCAGGTAATTACGTGATTTGACTTTTTGTAAAATAAGTTCTAACTTCCCCGAACAAACTACGTTACACTAGTGTGGCGCACTCAAAAGCGCCCACACGTTATTCAAGTTAGGGGCGTATTGTATAATTTAATTAAAGAGAAACTATGGCGAACTATCAGTTCAAAACCACCAACATCAAAGGGAAAGAGTATGTTGAGGTAAATGAGAGAATCAAGTTCTTCCGTTTGGATGAGCAGTACAAAGGATACTGCTTAGAGAGTGAGTTGGTACATCTTACCAACGAGACCGTATGTGTTAAAGCGGTAATCAAGGATGCCTCAGATCGCATCGTGGCTACGGGAATTGCATACGAGGAGAAGGGTGCTTCACGCATCAACTCTACTTCTTATGTAGAGAATTGTGAGACCTCAGCATGGGGTCGTGCGTTGGCGAACCTTGGTATCGGTATTGATACTTCCATTGCATCATCTTCTGAGGTTGCAAATGCTATTGCAAATCAAAGGTCTAGCGGTACTTCTACTGCTAACGACACGGATGTTTTTCAGAAGTCAGTAGACTATATTAAGAATGCTAAGAGCAAGTCGGCTAAAGAGACCGCCTACAACCAAGTATTGGCTAAGTACGGTGAGAACTTTAGCGACAAGCAAAAGGCAGCACTAAAGAAGTTCGTGTAATGGATTTTGCAAGTAAACTTATGGAGCGGACAGGGAAGGGATACCTTTCCTACTCCGCTATCAAGTATGCCGCAGATGGTGCGGATGAGCAAGACATGAAACTCTTTGAGTTGTACATGAAGGGACTACTATACAAGGAGAGCGATGCGCTAACCTTTGGTAGTGTCTATGATAAGTTACTGCTAGAACCAGAGAGCTTCAATGATGATTTCCATGTGATCTACGATTCAGAGATTATCAAAGAGATAGGTGGTGCAAAGCCACGGTCTACTAAGAAGTATAAGGATTGGTTGGAAGAGGAGAAGCACAACGCCCAAGAACAAGGTAAGCGTGTTATCAACGAAGACATGATTCAACAAGCTGAGGATATGATAGTACGTTTGGATGAATCCGAGATCGTCAGCCCCGATACTGGTGAGATTATTCCCGTACGTCATTTCCTTAGCGGTCAAGCTCAATACGAGATAGTAGATTGGATTGAAGACATTCCCGTGAGAGGTTTCTTAGATGTTCGTGGTAACGGATTCATTACCGACTCCAAGACTACACGAAGCCTATCGGGATTTAAATGGGATGTGGGTAAGAGATGTTACGACATCCAAGCATACATATCTTCGCACGTTGAGGCAGAGCCACACTTCAATAGGGTGGCTCAATCTCAGTCCGTGACTTACACAAGCCCTTGAACCAACTCATCACAACGTACACTATCCAAGGGTGCAACAGACATATGGGCAGCCATTACCAACATCATGAGATGGTTGGATAGACCAGAGAAAGAGACATCGTCTTTTGCTATTTACAGAGAAATTTAATTAACCTTTAAAATTAGTGTCATGTCACAAGACAAGGTATTTGCAGGCTATTTTGAGCCGTTGAAGAAGTGGAACGATTCCACACGTAAGTATGAGGAACTAGACCTCAGTCAAGTAAGTTTGGTAGGTAAATTTAACTTTACCTTGAATGAGTTGGAAGACATCAAGAAGTATGCGACCACTCCTAACGATCCGGAGAAACCCGCTCGTGTATACTTTGAGTTGAAGACTTCAAAGAAGGGTAACCTTTATGCTGAAGTTCAAGACCCAAAAACTTGGGGTTCTAAGGGAGGTAGCAGTACTGCTTCTACGAAACAAGCTTTCGGAGGGAACGATTGTATACCCTTCTAAGTGGAGTAACGCAATAGCGTTATTCGCTCAAATGAATTGGGGGGTTCGGGTGTTAGCACTTGAGCCTCCCTTTTTTTTGGGTGAGCAAAAAGGAATGAGACTTACCTTTCAGGGTATAGTACTCAAGGATTACCAAGGTGAGATAAGTATTGATGTGAATCCAAACACGGATTACTTGTGCCTAGCTTTTGATAAGAAGCCTGGCGCCAACCTTGTACTGCTACGTACCAAAGATGTGTACGATATCGTAAGCAGACCGTTTGAGGTTTCGGCAATTGTCAAGTACATAAGGTTAAAAGAAACAATAGAAATTGAGCATGAGAGAGATACACTTTAATGAGGTGTTGGTGTCCTACCATAAGGGCAACAAGAGGACTACAATTCAGCGTATGGATACGTGGGTTATAGGTCCAGAGAACAGTGTTGGTAAAATAAATATCAACAAATCCATGATGAATCAAATAGAAAATCATGTGTATCCCCCGAAGTACAAGGGGATACGCAAGGTGCTAGTTATTAAGATAATTTCCACAAAATATCTTGGAGATTCCTTCTATTATAGTTAGATTAGTAACAAATCAATTAAATCATGGCATATACCGACAACCCAGAACACAAGAAGATCATAGACTGTGTGTTGCGTCAAAATGCTTTGTTATTCACAAGCCTAGGGTCGGATAATAGCAAATCCGATTACGAGAAAGCCAAGCGCTTGGAGAGACAAAAGCTTAGACGTATTCAGCATCTTGATCCTGATAAGATAGGAAGGCTAATACGAGATTCATTAGATGATTAATGATGAAGACCTATGAGAAGGGTGCGATAGGAGAACACCGAGTTGTTGCCGACCTCATCAACAAGGGTTATCGTGTCCATAAACCGCTAATAGACTCCCTACCATACGATATCGTGGTGTCCATAAAAGGTTTCTTCTACCGAGTGCAAGTTAAATATGTACGCATGAGAAGGGGTAACATTGAGACATCACCACGTAGAGCCAACACTCAAAACGTAAGGAGTCGCAATGAAGAGTTTGATTTACTCGCCATATTTTGTCCCGACACAGATCAATGCTATTACATCTGGACATCGGAATTTGAAACGAGCATACGCTTGAGAACCAAGCCACCGAAGAACAACCAAAAGCATGGTGTTCGCATGGCTGACGACTATTTAAATATAATTATATAACGTGAAGAGAGATATACCACCTATTACGACCAACGACATATTCGTAATTAGAGAATTCAAAAACTTTTGGGATGAGTACTGTAAAGACCATGGTGTTGTAGACAATAGACAACGCAAGAACATCATACATAAACACGCATTTCTAACCATCCTTAAAGAATCCTCAATGCTTTCGTTGGCTGATATAGGGTCAATACTAAATAAAGACCACGCTACCGTGTTACACGCACACAAGTCACACGAAACCAACTACAAGTTTGATGTGAATTACCGCATCATATTTCATAGACTTCAAGACTTAGTACATGAGTTTATGTTGGGTCTTGATATAGTACCTGCTTCTATGGTGGAGTACGAGCAAGATGTAAGGAGTAGCCACTTTAGACTGCTTGAGACATCAAAGAAGTTACGCATGAAGATGCTTGAGTTTGAATCCTACAAGAAGCATATGGATAAGGAGTTCAAACGTGTGAAAGCTATAGACAAGTATGTGCGTAGCCTAGAAAAGAGAAACGAAAACTTAAACAAAGAGTTATTAAGAATAAAAAAACTAGTATGATGAAAGAAATGACGCAGTTCCTTCGCATAACGAATGCGAGATAGAAGAAGATTTATCCCATCAAGCAACAACGTCGTGCTTGGGTGGCGAAACTGTGGTCAAGATTTGAAGCTCGTAAACCGCAGCAGTCATGACTATTGAGGAATTAGAGAATCTTGTGATGAAGGAATGTAAACTTCTCGCATACTAGATGGACGAGTACAAGGCACAATTGGTAACCAGTCCAAATGATCCTAAACTCAAGGGTAGTGTAGAGGTGCTTACTAAAAAGTACAAGGACTTTGAAGAGATATATGTTTTTATAAGAAGAATGAATGGAGAACCTCAATATACAGTACCACATAGCTAGACATGTGAGAGAAGCGTTAAGACGTTACAAGAGCCAGGAAGATGCAGCGAAAGCCTTGGGCATAAGCTCAAGGACTCTGATCCGCTACAAAAAGTTATATGCCAATGAGCCGAATAAATAACACAATTGGCTCAAGTGTGTACCACTTTGGTACTCAAATCCTCCCAATGATGAGCCTTAAATCGTCACAAAAAGAAACTAAAATTGTGACAAAGTAAGGGTAAAGTAAAGTGTAAGCACATCAAAAGAGAAGGTGAAAGTTGCAGATTAAACAACAACTGCACCTATCCAGATTGTAAATAGAAACCTTACACCGCAGTGTGACAAAGTGTAAAATGAAAAGCACTCAAAGTGTAAAATATCTCAAATCGCAATACGCAATAAATCAAATGAGATGATGGGAAGTCCCACCATTAAAGGATGCTGCGGCATATAATGATGGGAAAAGAAATCAAAAA
>BCSF01000689.1_pt1 | contig 12422 bp, 25 predicted proteins | sample 1016431 | NCBI WGS metagenome assembly BCSF01 (sample SAMD00045685;SAMD00045686;SAMD00045687;SAMD00045688;SAMD00045689;SAMD00045690;SAMD00045691;SAMD00045692;SAMD00045684;SAMD00045690;SAMD00045691;SAMD00045692;SAMD00045684;SAMD00045685;SAMD00045686;SAMD00045687;SAMD00045688;SAMD00045689, study...
AGTCAGGACACTTCCAAGTCGCCTGATAGGTCTCTACCACAATAGGTGTAACATCTGGAGGAGTAGGAGGTGCTTCTGGCAACGACATAAGGAATGGTGCCAATGCGGCAGCCGTTGCTGCTGCCATCACGGTAGTAGTCATAACTTTCATTGGAGGACCTCCATACTCTATAACATAAAAAACGGGGTGTCAACTGGATTGTGCCAGTTACCCCGTTGTCATGCGACGACGATATTCAGTTGTATTTATCTCACCAAACGCCAGGGATCACCTGACCCGTTGCCAGATAAGATCCGACTGCTGCAATGAAACCAACCATTGCTGCACGACCATTCAGTTTTTCTGCTTTTTCGTTAAACATAATAGATACCTCAGAAGATGCCAAAGAAGAAATTGCCAGTGATGGCATAGGACAGGAAACCAGAAACGATTCCCATCATTGCCCAGCGACCGTTGTAGGTCTCTGCGAATTGTTGGGGCGATTCAAGACCCTTACGGTTGTAGGATTCTACTACCATTTGGGGCTCGCGAGCGAAGATGTTTTGTTGCCCCAGCTCGTTAGTGGTTACAGTCATTTGTAAACTTTTGTGACAGTGACATAACTATATAGTAAACCTTAAGTTTTGTCAACCCTCGAATGTAATGACATCCTGACCAGCTCCTGCAAAGTTGTAGTCTACAGGACCAGCAGCGTAAAATTCGCTACCAAGTGCGTTGCCAAAACTGATGCTGCTGTCATCAGCACCACCAAGAATGGTGTCATTAGATTCCTTAGCAGGAGTAAGAGTATTAAGGATATGCTTCATACCCTGGTAGTGACGCCACACCTCAGAGAGGGTGGACTCATTGAAGTCGGGATCATCTAGTGCTGCTTTGAAAGCAGACCGCATGGAAAACACTGCAGTCTCAAACTCATTGTGTACATTTCTCATCGTGCTTTTACCTCGTCTTTTCTGTAGCAGGGGACATTATCAGGGTCGAGCCACTTTGTATATTCAAAGTCGCTCATTGCAGTGTCGAGTTGCATTGCGTTGTCACACAGATACATGTCTCGATACTTACCAGTATACGCATCTACCTTTTGAATGCGGTAGTCTGGCATACCATTGATCTCAAGTGTGCCTGCTTGGACATAGCGATATGGGAATCGCTCAAGCAGGACGGTTGGTTTCTTCATTGAGTGAGTGATTTGTAAACCGCTTCAATATGCATATTACCATGAAAATACCCTGCCGCAATGGTGCTCAGGGTCAGTATGAAAAGTGCCACAAGGGAGAGAATGTTAGGAATGGGAGGTTTCATTCCGCCCAGCGAAGAGTCTTGAGATACTCCAACACGTTATCACGCACCCACATCAGCTCATGATAACATTCCTGATTGTGAGCACACTGTCTCAGTGCAGGATCTGGTTTGTGTACACTCTCGATGAATAGATCAAGTCCTCTATTCCACCTTTCAGCATCGGTCATGTGCCCTCCTTTTGTTTCTTGTATTTAACCATCAAATAAAGGAAAACCACCCAGTTATAATCATCTTTTCATGATTGCTGGTCACTCTACCTCTGTGGAAGTGTGTCCAATCTGCTGGCCAGATGACGGTGTATCCTTTCTTTGCTGGGACATATTTTTGTTGGTGAAACCATTCGGTCCCACCATCTTCAGCATCATTTAGATAAGTCATGAAGACTAAATGACGGTGGGCGTTTCCAGGCAGAGCATTAGACCTTTCGGTATGCCACTGCTTGAAACCACCGCCTTTAGGATACCACTGCATAGACAGTGGCTCTGTCACTTGGAAGCGTGAAGTCTCCGCAAATGGAAACCTCACCAAGTACTTATTCAGGACACCCTGAAGTGCCTGCATATAGTTTTGGACATGAGGGAGTGCTAATTGGAAAGGAATGTGGAGATCAATGGACTCTTTATAGTCCTTGTCTACTTCTACATCCCCATGTTTGTATACTTGCCCCTCATGTCTGTTGAGTATCTCCTGGTTATTCCAGAAGTCCAGTAGGTTATCGACAACGGATTCATCAATATAATCCCCCCAGATAAAATCTGAATGAGGTTCGCAAAACCTACCTTTATAAACTGTGACTTCTGACATAGGATATCCCGACCAGGGTGAGTTTAGTGCCGTCCCAAGGCAGGGTCACTTGACTCCACCAGGGTAAGATTTACGTCGCTTCCAGGACGCCATCTGCAATCATAGTATCTATTAGAATCGTATAGTCCTCTTCAACATCTAGTCCCCAGAAGTGGACGTGACGGTCACTCTTATCGCTATAGAAACGGCAGAGTGAAGAGAAGAGGGACGGATACTCTGTGTCAAGGGCAACGTTGCCATTAACAGCATCCTTCAAAAGTTGGAGACTTTCTCCGAATCGATCTCTAACAGTCATGATTGACTCCTATTTGATTGTATACCCCCGTAGGGGATGGGAGATATCGGATTCGAACCAATGACTTACTCGGTGTAAACGAGGCACTCTACCACTGAGTTAATCTCCCATACGATCCAGGTAGGATTCGAACCTACGACCAACGCTTTAGAAGAGCGATGCTCTATTCCACTGAGCTACTGGACCTTATGATCATGCAGGGACATGTACTAATGGATCACCGTCCCACATAGTCTTTTTAACTTTGTCTACTTTACCTCGTATGTTAAATGAGATGATAGTCCTATCAGTTGTAGATTCATTTGGCATTGCCTCATGTGAAATTGTAGCAGGAAAGATAACTAGATCTCCTTCTTTGACTGGAGGGACAAATGTTTGCAGTCTTCCTGACCATGGATTGTTGAAAGGAGAATAAAACTTTGTAGCAGTATGCCGCTCAGGATCAAACTCCACATACAATACAGCAGACCATCCACTGTGTCCATGATTATGTACACCATGCTTCATGCCTAAGACAGATTTTTGACACCACATGTCAGTAAACTCGATGCGTCTACGCTCAGTAAACTCAGCAAGATACGGCTCAAGGATCTCAATTACTGTGTCAGCATAAGGAGGCAGGTGCTCTTCGGACTGATGGAAGAAGTCAGTATACTGATCTCCATTGCTGTCGAAGTGCTCCTGATTAAACTCAGGCAGTACATCTAGGATCTTTTGCTTGTTAGTTTTCCAGTTTGCAATCTCAAAGTGAATGATAGGGACCGAAAACATAGAGTGTAACGTCATTATGCCTCTTCATACTCACGGATCTTCGCTGCCAATGCTTCTGCATTGCCAGTGTTTCCTAGATCCAACTCGATGTGGAGTTGGTCAACCAGAAACTCAACTGTGCTCTCAAAGAAATCAATTTCATCTTGAAATTGATCGGTCATGGTCCCCTCTCCTGACTACTGTGCAATTATATATGCTGGTCGCCCCTTGCGTCAACCCCCAAAGTGTTTTATAAACCACTCAGCATCCACTACGACAAGTGGTTTCTTCCGATTCTTTTTCATGAATAGTATCGGCTCGTGGTCACCAGCATTAGCACATGCCTGATCATAGGCATCATAGACATTGAGTCTCTCTACATTCTTGCACTCGATGCTGAAGGGAAACTTCGACCTGGCATCTCTTGCCATGATCAGATCCTCCCCACCAGCACCCATGCTGCGAGACTCTATGTCCTCAGGATGTACATCTCTATGCTCAATGAGCATATCCCTGACCCATTTCTGGAAATTCCTACCCTTCGCTTTCGCACTCTGTGGTTTCATCTTTCTTCTTATTAAAACCGAATGGGGAAAGCTTATCTTCTAGTTTGAGTTTCAATGCAACTCCTCCGATTGCTTCCATAACTTTGAGGATGTCTTCGGGTTTAGACCCCTCACCCAACTCTTTGGCAACATACCAATACTTTGGCCAAAACTCTTCGCCTGCCTTCTTGTAATCGTCAACTGTTAGTAATTTCATTAGTCAGTGTATCCATCATCGTCATCATCAAAACGGTATCCAAACTTGGAGTTTGTGTCCCGCCGTAGATATTTATCAGGGTCTTCTTTGATGGCATCCTCTAGAGATTGTGCCAACAGTTTCAAATTATGGGCAATCAGTTTTACCTTTTCGTAATTCATAATGTCTCCTATAACAAAAAAAAGGACCCGAAGGTCCTCTATTTATCTTGTAAGCAATACGATCTCACCATAGATCATTGCGATGAATGCCACACAACCTAGGGATACGATCCCAGTAACTTGCAGAGCTTCCATGGCGATCACTTGTTGTAGGTGTGACCACGGTAGCAGAAGGTGCCGTGAGTCTCAGACTCCAGACCTTGCTTGCACTCATACTTGACACCACGATATGCGGTGTGAGCAAGCTGTGCATCGTGCAAACGTGCTGCCTTCTCGATTTGGTTTTTGATGATAGTAAGTGTGTTCATGATTGACTCCTAAAGGATGGGTGAAAATTAACCTTCTCTGCTTTCGCAGGATCCGTGTTTTCCCGTTCCTTCAGTCGTTTGCGTCCCAATAATAATCACAGTCTGGTGTGTAGTCCTTAATGGTCTCCACCAACTCTAACTTATACTCTGGCGACAGGTGCTCATGCTTTTTGATCCGAAAGATCACCGCATCAGCGTCTGCACATGCCATTGTAGCTGAGAGTAGTAATTCAAACATGGGATGAACGCTCCGTTCCGCGACTTACTTGCGTCCTCAGGTAAATGTACCATTGCATTCACCTTCTACTTTTGACTTAAGATACCCTATCAGATTCCACTTAGACCGTTGGTCTAGATTGGGATCCATTTGGATTTCAATTCGTCTTTGTAGAAACCTTTCACAGGACATATGCCACCCATAGGGTGACCCGTCATTATGATGGGCTAAGGTGAAAGCCAACAGTAGAGATACCATTGGATGAACGTATGATAAGTATAGCACTAACCTATCTATTTATGCAACTACTTACTTTTGTGCTTTCTGTTACGTTTCGTGTTGATCGGTCTGGTAGTCTTCAGGTCCCGCTTCAGTCTCCGTAAAAACTTCAAGTGGTCCTTGATACCATTGATCGGGTCCAGGCCAATTATATTTGTCTGATCCTGTTTCCTCTTTTTCCAACTGTCTCTCCTTACCATGTATCCAATTCTTAAAGTTGGAAACCAGAGAAAGTACTTGCCTCAACATCTTGTTTGATACCTCCGACAATATAGGATTCAATCTCAGTTTCCTGAGGAGCATTTTGTTGACCTTTGCTATTTAGCCAGTGCTCTGTCCAGGGCAGAGGATTATTCTTTGCAGGAATATCAAATGCAGGCTCCAATCCAATCGCTCTCATGCGACGGTTAGCAACCCACTCAACATACTGGGACAGCAGTCTCTCATTGAGACCAATCATACTACCGTTTTCAAACAGGTATTCTGCCCAATCTTTCTCTTGGTTTACAGCGTCAATAAACATCTGACGCACTGTTTCTTTTTCTTCGATTGCGATCTGCTCCATGTCAGGATCGTCACCCTCTGCCCACTTCTTCAGAATCTTTTGGGTGAGGACAAGGTGCTGGGACTCGTCTCTTGCAATGAGGGAGATGATCTTTGCACTGCCCTCCATAAGCTTAAGCTCTCCAAAAGCAAAACTACAAGCGAAAGAGACATAAAAACGTATCCCCTCAAGAATGTTAACATTTGCAATCGCCAAGTAGAGTTTGCGTTTGACATCCTTGATAGTCCACTCAGCTGAGGGTGATCCCTTCCAGTCAGGCTCCCACATGCTACCTTGTGCCCAGTCTGTAGCAGCATCAATGAATTCATTATATGCTTTACATACAGAGCGAGCGCGATCAAGGATGCGATCGTTATCTAGTACAGTATCAAAAACTTCTGATGCATCTGGGTATACATTCTTAATGATGTGAGTATAGGAGCGTGAGTGAATCTGCTCCATGAATTCCCAGACACCCATGGCACCTTCCAACTCAGGCAGTGAGCAGTAAGGTGAGAATGCCATGCCAGGTCCACGACCTTGCACAGAGTCCAGGAGAATCTGATACTTAAGATTAGATGTATAGATGTGCTTCTGCTGATCGTTGAGAGTCTTATAGTCTGCACGATCCTTCTGCAGGGAAACCTCTTCAGGTCTCCAGAAGTATCCCAGTTGAGTCTGTGTTAGTTTATCAAAGTCAGGATACTTGTACTCATCATAACGTTGCATCCCCAAGGGTGCTCCAAAAAACATTGGTTGCTTCTTGGTGTCTACTTTCTTTTCGTTAAATACCGTTACTCCCATTTTCCCCCTTTGGATATTTGTAGGTGCCGAAATTGCTGACATAATATAAAAATGATCTGATCCTTGGTTTAATTCCAAATGAATTACATGCCTCCAGGAAGGACTCAAAGTCCTCCTGAAGATCCTCTGTTAACTCTATCTCAACTACTTTATTAGACATTGCAAGCATCGCAGTCTGCTTCGTTACCTTCATCAATCTCTTTCAAGATGTCTTCTAGTTTACGAGCAGTCTCTTCAACATCAGAGTCCTTCTTAGCATCGTATGTATTTTGATAGTAAGAGGTCTTCCAACCATACTTATATGTAGTCAAAAGATCATTTGCCATCACCGATACAGGTACTTGATTGTTTGGATAATTCTCTGGGTTGTAAGACCAGTTACCAGAGATCGCTTGATCAAAGAATTTCTGCATCACAGCAACAATCTTAACATACCCTTCGTTAGATGGCATGTCCCACAACAAAGTATAGTTATTCTTCAGTGTAGTGAATTGAGGAACAATCTGCTTAAGAGGTCCCTTCTTCGATTTTTTAATGGACAGGTAGTCGCGAGGCGGCTCGATTCCATTGGTTGCGTTTGACACAACGGAGCTGCTCTCCGATGGCATCTGTGCGGACAGTGTGCTGTTCCTGAGACCGTATCGGATGATATCATCCCTAAGACTATCCCAATCATAGTTGTATTCTGGCGTGGTAATTTCGTCTACTTCAGTCTTATAGGTATCGATGGGCAAAATGCCATCAGCATACTTAGTGCGAGGGAATGCATCACACTGTCCAACCTCTTTAGCAAGGGTATTGGATGCCTTGAGGAGATTGAATTGGAATGCTTCTGTCAGTCGATGTACTTCATCGAATGCTTCTTGGTCATCATACTTCAATCCCTTCTTGGCAAGGTAATGTGCCAGACCAATGTATCCAATGCCCAAGGAGCGCCTTGAGAGGGTGCTACGCTTGGCAGCAACAACTGGATAGGACTGATAGTCAATCAGAGCATCGAGACCACGCACTGCCAGGTCACAAAGGTTTTCCATCTCATCAAGATTCTTCATCTTGCCGATGTTAATTGCAGAAAGAATGCAGAGAGCAATCTCTCCTGCAGAGTCATCGATATGATCAATAGGATCTGTGGGGAGAGTGATCTCCTGACACAGGTTAGACATGTTGACCTTATCTTTGAAGGAAGAGTGAGAGTTGCAGTGGTCGATATTCATAATGTATACACGACCAGTCTCTGCTCTCTCCTTCAGCAGGTCAGTGATCAGGGTTTGAGCGTTGACTGTATTGCGGGGGATTGATTCATCTGATTCGTAGCGTAGATACATGCTGTCAAAGCTACGAGTCCCGAAAGCGTCGTAAAGACCAGGGACATCATGAGGACTGAAAAGTGAAATCTCCTCATTTCTGATAAAACGCTCGTAAAATAGTTTGCTGAATTGAATTGAGTAGTCAAGTTTCCTCACGCGATTGTCTTCAGTGCCCTTGTTATTCTTAAGGACGATAATATCTTCTATCTCTTTATGCCAGATAGGAAAGTGGACTGTCGCTGAGCCACCTCGGACGCCGTTTTGAGTGCAGCATCGTACAGTTGACTCAAACTTTTTGAGGAAGGGGACCACACCTGTGTGTGCCACCTCTCCGCCTCGGATCTTGCTGTTGATACCACGGATTCTGCCTGCGTTGATACCGATTCCTGCACGTTGAGCAACGTAGTAACCAATAGCCATGTCACTGCTAAAGATGCTATCGAGGGTGTCATCAACATCAACAAGAACACAGCTTGCAAATTGTCGAAGTGGAGTTCTAACCCCCGCCATGATAGGTGTGGGAATGTTGATTTTGTGCTTGCTGATTGCGTCGTAGTATCGTTTGACATACCCTAACCTGTCTGCGGTGTAATCTTGGAAGAGGGTAGCAGCAATCATGATGTACATCTGCTGAGGTGTCTCATACACCGTGCCGTTGCTACGATCCTGCACGAGATATTTATCTACAACCTGCCTCAAACCAGCATATGTAAACAAATAGTCACGGTCATGATCGATGAAAGAGTCCATCTCCAACCACTCTTCATCAGTATACTTACCAATGATAGATGCATCATAGACTTTCTTCTCCACACATTCCTTGACATGATCAATAAGGAATGGACGATAGTCAGGGTGATCACCATAGACAGACTTACGCAACCCAAAGAGAAGCAGACGTGCAGCTACGAATTGATAATTAGGTGCATCCAGACTGATCAAATCATTAGCAGAGCGAATCAGAATCTCTTGAATGTCCGAAGTCTTAATACCATCAAAGAATTGCAGGTTAGCATTCATCTCTACCTGACTCTCAGAGACGCCAGAGAGACCTCTGCAAGCGTGCTCAACCATCTTATGAATCTTGTCCAGGGTAAGGTCCTCAACCACCCCATTTCTTTTTACAACCGTGATGTCGCTCATACTTTTTTCCAGTCTGTAAACTTTACTTTTGCTTGTAATCCTTGATAGGTATTCTTTTTTATTATATCAGCAGCATTGAATCCTGCCAACACCATGTCATTAAGATCTTTTTCTTTTAATTCCTTTGGCCAGATAACCACCTTCTCCTTGCTTCCGATGGCAGCGTCAATCCGTGACACGATTTGTCTATTGCGGGGCTCATTGTCGAAGACCCAGACCCTATCCTTATAAGGAAGAGTGCGGTGGTCAACATCGCTCCCACACATAGCAACAGCATTGGTAATGAAAGTACTGTCGAAGGGTCCTTCTGTGACATAAACGGTTTCCTCAGGGTTAACATTGTCTTGTCCAAACAGTTTGAGTTTGTCCTCAAACATGATTGTTATATACCGTAGCGGTGACTTTGGAGCCAGAGAGCGACCCTGGATTCCAAACCAGTTACCGTCCTTATCAATGAGAGGGATAATAATTCTAGGTCTGTCATTCTGGAGGTTTTCAAATGTCTGCACCTTAGTGTTGACCCACCTCTTGAATTTATCCACATAGAAAAATCTACCTAGTTGATCATCGGGAATCAACCTTGAAGTCAGATAGTCTCGGGCAGGGTGTCCTATATTTAGCTCTTTGATACTTGTGATGTCTGATACATCTTTAGCAAATTTAGGTTTAGCACCGACATACTTTGGCACAGGTGTGTGCCTTCCCTTACCTGCCATTCCAGACTTATACTTCTCCATCACATACTGGTCATGAAGATCTGTAGCATGATCCTTAAGGAAGTTACCAAGGGACCTACCCATGCCACAGTTATGGCACTTGAAGATATACTCCCCCTTCTTCAGAAAGAAGTATCCTCGTGCCTTAGTCTTATTGCGTTGTGAGTCACCACAATAAGGACAGCGGAAGTTATAGAGACCCGACTTAACGTGCTTATACTTTTCTAGCCTAGTGCTGAGAAGTCGGATGTATTTGTCGTCAACGTAGTCCATGAAGCACTGTCCACTGACCCTACAATACCAGAGGGGACGGTGGAAGTCAATGACTTCGCTACAGGAAATGCAATTTGTAAGACGATGACAAACGTTGATATGACTGCACCTGCACCCACCACAAACTTAGCATTGACATCCACTTTCTTTTGGAGATCAGTTACTCTCTCGTGGATAAGTTCATTGTCTTTCTCATGACGAGCTTTCATCTCCTCAAGCATACTGAGGATCAACTTGTCGGCACGTTCGCTTTCATCCAATCTATTCTCATGGCGCTCCAAGATAATAGCAACCTTATTACTATTATCCGAGATAGTCCCGACCGCTTTCTCAAGTTTATCAAGCATCTCTTTAGAGAGATCTTCATAAATATCGAGTTTCGATTCTAAAACTGCTAACTTACCAAGACCGAATGCCACTACTGTGCCCTCAACGCTGATTGTCTTTTATCCCAGTAAAACTTAATAACTTCATTAGGATATAGACGCTTCACGTCGAGTTTCTTAAAATTCTCAGGGCGATAGATCTTGCGTAACTCTATCTTGAGTGTTGCCAGAGACTTACTGTAAAGTACATATTGCTCTGCTCCATCATAGGAGATCAGGAATGGTAAAAATCCCTGGGATGCTTCACGATCCTCAGTCTTTACCATGTCTGCCATTGCATAGCGACGACGCTTCTTAGGCTTCCTCTTCGACCCTCCTAGGAGAGGAGTGAAACCAGCATTGGGTCCAGTAGCATCAGCAGTATTGCTGAAACCACCGTCTCCTGCGCTCATTGTTGGTGCGTCTTCATTCACAGGTCTTCTAGCAAATCTGCAACGTCTTGATCGATCTCAACAGCAGAGAAAATTCCCTCTTCATAGGGAAGTTGGTTGAGATATACGAGGAAGGTCTTTAAGATTGACCAGTATTCCTCTTCTAGTTTATACATCAACAAGGGGATTGTCCCTTCACCAAACACATTAAACAAAATGATTAGATGATTCAGTATCAGATTGATACGGAGGACACCAGTTTTCAAATACCTCTTGAGCAATCTCTTGAGGTATTTGAATTTCTTCATGTCCTCCATGAAGTCATCTACGGTTACCGAATGAGGATTATCGTAATGCTGAATAGCAAACATCAAATGGTTTTTATCATTAAGTATTTCAAATCGCATTACAAATTAACTCATTGTTATCAGGTGCCGAAGGTCAGAGTCGCAGCATCGGAGACAACTTCCTCAGCACCTTTATCGGTGTTGATCTTCACTCTATACTTATCACCGTCGTTAGCAGCGAGTTGACCAGCGAGGACCAGAGATGCACTGGTTGCGCCAGACACGTTTGCATAACGGGTGCTACCAGCAGGCTTCTTCTGCCACTGATAAGTGATGGTGCCAGACTGATCTACGCTTGCAACAACAGTGAAGGTTGCAGCACCAGATGCACTGGTCTGATCAGTAGGTTGAGTGTCGATGGTGATGGTCTCAAGCACGTCTGCTGCAATGGTGTCGTCAGCAAGAGTCTCGTCTGCGTTTGCTTCGGGGTTGCTGATGAATGCAAGCTGCTCCGCCTTATGACGGGTGTCACCTGCTGCAGTTACATATGTGCGATATGCCCACCAACCTGGGGAAGAAATACCACGCGACTTGTTGGATGCAAGACCTGCTTCGGTCTCGTCAACGAAAACGATAGTCTCGGTGACGGATCCTGCACCGTTACCACGGGCGAGTCCTGCTTGTGTTTGATTTTCTGTTGAGTCTACTCTCCCGTAAAGAGACATGATTTACTCCGAATGTACTATACCTATATTTTATTTAGGCTTCCTCTTCTTTTTGAAAGAGGAGTGCTTCGATCACATCGACTGCGCCGTCGTCCAGTTTGTTGTCCGTGCTTGCTGCCAGAGAACGAAGTACATCTACAAGATAGCGACGGACTTCATCGCGATTCAAGAGATTGCCAATAGTTTTCTTTGCCAGTGGAAGAAAAAGTGCCCACATAAGATTAGCCTCAAATGAGAATGCTAATCTATATAGGTCACTTTGCTTTTTTAGCAGCTCTTGCGTTGTCGAAATCTTGCGTCATCTGCATCATCTTCTGCTTCATGCGATCTTTCGACTTTGCCTTGGCTTCAGAGTCATCTGGTTTGTCACCACAAGATGCTTCGGTGACTTCAGTCTCTTCCTTCTTGACATCATCGCCAGGCTCATACCACTTGCCGTCTCCGTCAGAGTCTTGCCAACGCTTGCCTGCTTTAGCAGCAGCGATATGCTTTTCTTTTGCTTTTTTCTTAGCAGCTTCCTTGAGTGCTTCCACACTACTTTGGATTCTACTTCTATACATTTCAGACATAAGGTCCTCCTTCTTTGGATTGATGGTAACGTTACCCTTCTTCTTGGTCTTTAAGGAAGACCTTTCGGAATTGCCTACAGGTTTCATTCCATCTCCTCCATTGCTAACAACTCAGCTTCGGTGAAGAGTCCCGAGGCAGACAGTTTATTTATAAAGTCCTCGTTCTTCGCCTTCAGATTTGCCTTACGATACTGGAGATCAGCACGGGTGCCTTTGTCCATTTTACCTTGGGACTTAGGTTTGGTCTTGCCACCTACATCAGGTTGCATACCAGGGTTTGCTGCCTTGACTCTGCGACCATGGGTGGATTCAGCACCACTCATCTTGGAGTCACCAGATACCAACTTGCCACCCAAAAACGAGGACTCCACATACCCTTTGTCACACCACAACATCTCACCCACATAGCATTCGGCAT